>Ga0070729_10002001_pt1 | contig 28067 bp, 21 predicted proteins | sample tdDd472_FD_66725 | JGI IMG/M metagenome (GOLD analysis project Ga0070729, IMG submission 66725) | Marine sediment microbial communities from the Atlantic coast under amendment with organic carbon and nitrate - tdDd47.2 | ecosystem: Environmental > Aquatic > Marine > Coastal > Sediment | place...
AAAAGCCGGTACAGCCATTTCTACCGTTGGTGTGGTGGACAAACCCAGATCAATCACTTCAAATCCTAAGCTCACAAATGTCTGTGACACCAACTGACTCACCAAAGCTCCGCTAATCCTTCCATCTCGTCCAATCACCAACTTCCGGGGCGCGCCTTGCTCCTTTAACCAATAACCGAATGCTGCGCTGCACTCAACTATATCAATAGGGGTAAGGTTATCCCCTTTTTTTCCACCAATTGTTCCTCTAATTCCTGAGATTGATTTAATTAATGCCACTGTTCTTTGTTTTTGTAAGGTTCAAAATTATATACTTTTTAGTAGACATTGCTAATCCTTGCCTACTACTTTTCTATTTCTATACGTTCTTACCCTTTCGCCAGGATCAAAGGACCTTGAAAAAGTCGGCTCCCAATTCTTTTTTGCAACATTGCTCCAAAAATGAGTCTCAAACGAGAAATTACTTAAGCAAAGCCCCTTTTTGTTGCCGCATAGTCTATATTTGCAATCAAACAATAAGTACCTGGCCAACCACCTATGATAGAGACATTATTACAATTAGATCAAGCCTTATTCTTTTGGATAAATAACGATTGGCATAATCCGGTTCTGGATTGGCTAATGCCGTATTGGCGCAGCAAATACACCTGGATTCCTTTTTATGTGCTGCTTCTCGGATTTTCGATCTGGAAGTTTAAGCGTAGAGGACTTTACTTTATACTAGGATTGGGGTTAACTGTTGCAATTTCGGATCAACTTAGTAGTGAGTTGGTTAAAAAAAATGTTCAGCGCGTCCGACCTTGTAATGACGTCAGTATCAAAGAAGATGTGGCACTGCTGGTTCGTTGTGGTGGTGGGTATAGTTTTACCTCCTCGCATGCTACCAATCATTTTGCGGTAGCGGTATTCCTGTTACTCACCTTAGCCGGACGATACAAATATATGCGCGGAGCCTTACTCTTTTGGGCGGCCAGCATTGCCTTGGGACAGGTCTACGTAGGCGTCCATTACCCGCTTGACATCCTAGGTGGGGCCCTGCTGGGCAGTCTGGTTGGTATATTGACAGCTTTCCTCTTCAACAAATATATTGGGCTGGAAAAGACGGTCAGCTCAATCGCATAATTCAATCATTTAAACTCCCTAGATGGCAATTTGGGAATATATAGCCTTATTAACGGCTGTTCTTTTTAGTGGTGGGGTCGCCTTGCTGATTAAGACAGAGAGTAAGAATGTTGTACAGTTCCTGCTTTCCTTTAGTGGTGCTTATATCCTAGGTATCACCGTTTTACACCTGATGCCTAGTGTGTTTTCTGGCGAGTTTGAAACGGCTGGTTTCTGGCTCCTGGGTGGCTTTTTTATCCAACTCCTGCTAGAGCAACTTTCGAAGGGAGTAGAGCATGGCCATATTCACGCTCATCCCGGCGCCAAACCTGGTTTTGCCCTCTCTATCATGTTGGGCTTGTGCCTACATGCTTTTATTGAGGGGCTTCCCTTAAGTAGTTACGCAGAATTCCATGATGCTTTGCATTCTCATGGGGAAGAAAGTGAGGATCATCATTTATTATTCGGGATTATTCTCCATAAGATTCCGGCTGCCTTTGCCCTGATGATACTTTTCATAAAATCAGGCTACTCCAAAACATGGGCTTTAGTCTGCCTATTCCTATTCGCCAGCATGTCTCCGCTGAGTGCTTTGATGACAGCCGGGATGGAAATGGATCTCAACCTATTGGCCAATCTTGTTGCTCTGGTGGTCGGTTCTTTTTTGCATATCTCTACAACTATCCTATTTGAGGCAGACGATAAACGACAGCATACCGTATCCTGGCGCAAACTCTTGGTTATTATAGCAGGTCTGGGTCTGTCGATGTTTACCCTGCATTAATTCCCTTGTCTAAGTTCTAGTAAAAACTGCAAGGTATCTACCCCATCTGCATAATCGGCCAAAGCTGGAGACTGTGCGGTTCCAAAAGCTAAGGATTCTCCACTCAAGAAACCCTCCTGCGCCACAACACATTGAATTTCTGCTACTTTTTCTGCCAATTGGGATTCAAGACTGGGGAGGTCTGAATAGAATTCATAATTGAGATTGGCGATACGGGAGGCTATCATTTGATCTTCTCGCAATAGGATACAGCCATTGGCCAAAAAAGGCTCTTTGTTCAAGAGGTACATGGCATAATTGTAGTCGAAGTTGTTCTTATACTTTGAATGCCTCACCACATCTCGAAATTCATGCAAAGCCGTCAAAAGTAGGTCGAAATCATAAGCTTCTGGTACATATACTTTGGACACATTTCTACACCCTAAGCCAAAATACCGAAAAACATCTTTACCCAAATCATGCAATTCCTCGCTAGATTCCTGTCCCGAAAGTACCGCCACCGCATTACGATTTTTGCGGATGATATGCGGGTACTTACTAAAATAGGTTTCAAAATAACGAGCAGAGTTGTTACTACCAGTAGCGATAACTGCTTCGATATCTGTCAATTTATCTACGATTTCAAAGTAAGCCTTAGCTCTTTCATCCCACTGCACGAGCAATTTAATGAAGTAGGCCAAGACATATTCGTCTTTGGATGAAAGTTTAATGAGGGAGATATTCCCGGAAAGAAAAACGCATAAAACATCATGAAATCCAACCAATGGAATATTGCCAGCCAATACCAAACCCACTTTACGAGCTTCAGCTGAGTCTGACATTTCATAATTAGCTACCCAAGCTAGTAATTTATCTTCCTGCAAAAATTGTTCTGCTATCGCAGTTATGGCTGATTGCTGGTTCTCGATGGTAAACCAGGCATTCTTGAATTGGGTTCTACTCATCCAGGCATGCAACAACTCATCCTCCTTTCCACGTAAATGCTCGCCTAAACGAACCATTAATGCGATCCTTTCCTTTACGGTCATAATCAACTAAATTTATTCCATATTGCCTTTATCCCTTCTAGCCCTAATTCTTCCATGGTCTTGATATTACGAAGATAAATTTGATCAGGATCATGCACACTAGACAGTGCTTCCGTTAAGCTATCTTCTCGCAGTAGATGCAGGATGGGATAAGGGGCTCGATTAGTAAAGTTCTCTACATCCTGTGGGCGGGTACCTGCAAATTGGTAGTCGGGATGAAATGAAGCAATCTGTATCTCACCGACTAATTCTTCCCTTTCCAAAAGGGCATTGGCGTCATACAAGAGATCATTAAAATCCAAAAAACCAGCGTATCCATCCGATAAAATCAGCAGGGTGGTTTCCAATGCTGAAACCGGCGTCTCCATCAACTTTTGTAATTCTGCTTGCAAGGCATCGAGAATCTCCGTTTTTGAAAGCGATTCTAGCACCCGGTAGCGGATCGTTTCCTCTTGAAAGGGACGCTTTGCGAATGGGCAAAGTTGAAGGCCTATTACCGCCTCCTCCAACCAAAGTTGAATGTGTTGAATAATGGTATTTTTATCGGCAGGCTGCACGCAAGGTGATTTTACAAAGGTGAATCCTTTCGGGTTTCGACATATCGCCGCCAGGTGGCGAGCACCGTTGCAAAATCTTCCGGTAGATCTGCTTCAAAGTACATCTTCTCTCCAGTAGCAGGATGGGTAAAACCCAAAGATTTGGCATGCAGCGCCTGACGTGGCATCATCTCAAAGCAGTTTTCTACGAAGCGCTTATACTTGCTATACACAGTCCCTTTCATAATCCGATGCCCACCGTATCGCTCATCATTAAATAGTGGATGCCCTTTATATTTCATGTGCACCCGAATCTGATGGGTCCGACCTGTTTCCAGCTGGCATTCCACTAAGGTCAGGTAATACAAGCGTTCCAATACTTTATAATGGGTAACCGCCCACTTACCTTGCTCCTCTTCTGGAAAAACAGTGTACATCTGTCGGTATCGCGGATGTCGACCAATATGGCCCGTAATCGTCCCTTCATCTTCTTCTACATCCCCCCAGACTAGTGCCACATATTTTCTTTCAATCGTATGATAAAAGAACTGTTTGGCGAGTGCGGTGAGGGATTCATCCGTTTTAGCTACCACCATTAAGCCGGAAGTATCCTTGTCAATTCGATGCACCAAACCTAAGCGGTCATTGGTATTTCCATCTAAAATGGGAAGATCTTTAAAGTGATAGGCTAGCGCATTGACCAATGTTCCATCCCAGTTACCGAATCCTGGGTGTACCACGAGGCCCGGTGGTTTGTGTACAATTAAAAGGTGATCATCTTCATAGCGTATATCCAGGGGAATATCTTGTGGCACCAGCCCTTTGGAGTGTGCGGGTGGTTTGGGCATGAGTAATTCGATCTCCTGCCCGGGCTTAATTTTAAAATTGGGTTTGGCCATCTCCTTTCCATTCACCCTCACTGCTCCCCCTTTGATAGCAGATTGAATGCGATTACGAGAAACCCGCTTCATTCGATCTTGCAAAAACTTATCTATACGGATCGGCGATTGTTTACGATCAATAATAATCGTTTGCAATTCGTACAAATCATCTGACTCTTCTATTTCTATTTCCTCTTCACTCATAAGCTCCTAATTTTGAACTTGCAAAATTATACTTAAGAAAGGAAAATTCAGTGCTTTGACCTTATATTTTTAGAATTTAGACGGCTGGAGGAGAATAAAGATTAATCGGTAGGGCTAAAAAATAACACTTCATCGGAGAACACCCAACCTTTATCCCCAGCTCCTGCATGCCAAGCTGGCATTACTGAAATGGGATAGGCCACTAATTTATACACGGGATATTCCGTCGTGGCAAAATCAATCGTCACAGCTTCCACCGTATTGGGGCGATATCCACTTGGCTGGGTGGGTCTCACCTCTTTGACTTTACGCATATTATCCCGATCGGGCCCCGCCCAAATTTCTATCTTTTGCGGGGGCATGATATACGATCCCATATTTAGGGCATAGCTAAGAACCAACTTATTGACCGCTTCGGCTTGATCAAAGATGAATAGTGTCTCCATCGGGTTGTCCTTGAAGCCGAGCCAGAATGGAGAGCGAAAATTACTAGCTATTCCTTTTTCGCTATCTATCAAGGTGCTAGGTCCGGAGCCTTTGTAATTGCCGTTGGTGGGTTGTATTAACTCTACATCTTTCGGTTTTATCCCTTTTTGAAATAAGGTAAAAGAAGTCTCTTCACTCCCCAACCATCCCTCCCGAAAGGCTTTAGCTCTGATAGTAGTAATTCCTTTTATGGGAATCGGATCGGTAAATATTGGCGAGTTGGAACTATCTGGCTCAGTGCCATCCATCGTATATCGAATGACTGCGCCAGGAAGATTGTGTTTCAAAATCGCTTCCTCCCCTTCTTGTAGGAGCATCTTTTCGTTGGCTAAAGCAGGAGGGTTCAGTTTCAGCATTTCTCCCTCGGTGGGTATATGTCCGAGGTCAAAACGAATATGAGGATATTTATTCTGCCATGACTCGACGACGGTGGAATCAATTTTGGTGCTCCAAATGTAGAGATCTTCTAACTTATCTAATCCCTCGAAAGCGTCTTCGATGGCTTCCGTAACCCCGGTATTGGAAAGGGCCAATAGTCGGAGTTCTTCGCAAGTAGCTAGTTCCTTTAAGTTCGTACCATCGACATCCGTTCCGTTCAAAATCAAGGTCTCAAGTCGACTAAAACGGGCAATAATAGATAGATCCTCCTCTGTTATGGGCAGGTCTGTTAGGTTCAAATAAACCAATTGATCTTTTACAGCTAGTAATTCTTCCAAAAAGGAAGGTTCATAATAATTCCTCACTGATATCTTGGCATGCAAGGCGGGTGAGGATACAGCGACGGGATACACAGATCGAAAAGGTGTATTTAATGCTTGTAAGGTTTTGACACTGGCCGCCGGAAAATCATATTTAGCTGTGCCACTGGCTGCCTTGCGCTCCAATTGAGACATGGCCAGTTGGTAGAAGGTACTGCTCGGATCCCATTCGGCTTTCTTAGTTTTCATATCTGCCCCTTCTTTAATCCAAGCACTTAACAGTTCCACTTCATGGGGTTTCAACTGAGGTTTACCCTTAGGTGGCATATGCTCTTTTTCCGTCATCGGTAAATGTAGGCGAATCAGCAGGAGACTGGAATCTACTTGATCTGTTCTCCACAATGGTCCACTCTCCCCACCTTTCAGTAGCCCAGCTTCTGTACTCATTACCAATTTACCTTTTGACTTGCTTTCATTGTGGCAATTTTCACATTTAGTTTGTATGATTGGAGAGACAACAGCCGTAAACAGGCTGACTTGATCAAGGGCAATAGCCTCTTCATCCATGAGGGGTTCCCAAAGGTAGTCTTCGCCATGCGTTATGGCCCCTCCATAGTGTCCGGTCAATACAATAAGTAAAAATCCGAGGCCGATTAAACCATTGGTCACCCACTTGTTTTTTATTTCTACTTGTTGGGTGAGGTGGAGCGCATATAGGGCTACACATAAACCGACAGCTAGCCATTTATGCGTGCTAACTGCATCACTTATATATCCATCTTCTTGGGCTAAAAACAGGCCCAATAAGGTGGTAAAAATAGTGAGGATTAATCCCAGGTCTATGACAAAAGATTGGACCTTCTCGTACGCAGTGCTTGCTAATTCCTTTTTCAAAAGCGGAAGCAAAACCAAGAGACTTACGACCCCTATCGGTAAATGCAGTAACAAGGGATGCATTCTTCCCAGAGGCTGAAGCCAGGTCGGAATTTCAATCTTCCCCTCAAAACAGAGCAAAAAGCCTAATAAAATCAAACCGGCAAAACCTACCTGTGCTGCTATTCGTGATAAAAGCTTCATATCGCCCCTTGCTTAAGAATATTCATGCTAAACTAAAATATCTTTTACTACCTCTCCTGCTACATCGGTCAGTCGATAGCGCCTGCCTAAATGCTTGTAGGTCAATTGTTCATGATTGAGTCCCAATTGATGCAAAACAGTAGCATGGAAGTCGTTGATATGTACCGGATTCTGAGCAATGTTATACCCAAACTCGTCGGTTTCTCCGTAAACCATACCTGGTTTGACGCCGCCGCCTGCCATCCAAATGGAATAGGCTCGTGGATGATGATCTCGGCCGTAGTTATCGGGTGACAATTTACCTTGGCAGTAATTGGTGCGACCAAACTCTCCTCCCCAGATCACCAAGGTCTCATCTAACAATCCTCTTTGTTTTAAATCCTTAATCAAAGCCGCCGAAGCTCGGTCAACATCCTCAGCCTGTTGTTGCATTTCTCCTACCAGGTTACCATGTTGGTCCCATCCTTGGTGGTACAGTTGCACAAATCGTACACCTGCTTCAGAAAGTTTTCGGGCCAGTAAGCAATTGGCCGCATAGGTGCCTGGCACCAAACAATCAGCACCATACATTCGGATGATATGCTCTGGTTCTTTGCTTAAATCCGTCAATTCAGGTACCGCGGTTTGCATCCGATAAGCCATTTCATATTGCTTCACTTTTGCCTGGATTTCAGGATCACCAAAGTTTTCAAAGCCTTTCTCATTCAATTCAGCTAGCCGATCTAACATTCTGCGCCGACTTGCCCGATCAGTACCCGCAGGGTTATTGAGATACAAAACAGGATCCTCTCCACTACTGAATTGGACCCCCTGATGCACACTATCTAGAAATCCATTGGTCCATAGTTTGGCATAAACACCTTGTCCATTCCCCCTACCGCGCGACAACAAGACGCAAAAAGCGGGCAAATTCTTATTTTCACTCCCCAAACCGTAACTCATCCAAGCCCCCATACTGGGTCGATTACCTTGTTGGGCACCTGTTTGCATGAAGGTCAAGGCTGGATCGTGATTGATTGCCTCGGTATGCATGGTTCTGATGATACAAATATCATCTACTATACTTCCGATATGCGGAAATATTTCGCTTACCCAAGCCCCGGATTTACCATGCTGTTTGAAGTCAAACTTAGAACCGACTAGCGGGAAACGATCTTGGTTGGAGGTCATGCCAGTCAGGCGTTGTCCATCTCGAATGGAGGCAGGCAAATCCTGGCCAAACATTTCACGCAACTTCGGTTTATAGTCAAAGCTTTCTAGCTGTGATGGAGCCCCATTTTGAAACAGGTAAATCACCCGCTTTGCTTTCGGTGCAAAATGCGTCACGCCTTTGGGTAACTCGCTACTAGCGCTAGCCCCCCCCTTCAGCAAGTCCGGCATTAACAATGAGCCCAAAGCCACACTTCCTAAACCTACACTGACTTTCCCAAGGAAGTGGCGACGATTAATATTGAGTTTGTGCTTGAAAAATTCGTTAGCCATAATACTGGGTTTCTATGATTTGGTAATGGCTTCCTCCATATTATAAATAGTATGGATCGTTTGCATTAAAGCGGCTACCTCTGCCGTGTTATCCCATTCAATATGTGGTGTTTCTCCCACATCAATCAACTGCTGTGCAGCTTCCTTTTCAGCGGTAAAGTAGTCTAATTCTTCTTTGAAATAGTCACTTAAGATAGCTAGTTCATCGGAACTTGCCCGTCGACAAATAATGGATCGAAAAGCCTTTTGTATTTTCTCATCCACACTAATTTCTTCTTGCAATAAACGTTCGGCAGAAACCCTGGAGGCTTCAGAAACATGCGGGTCATTTAGCATGACTAAAGCCTGTAAAGGGGTATTGGTACGTGTGCGTTTGACTTCACATTGATCTCGATTAGAAGCATCAAACATCAGCATTGAAGGCGGCGGTACAGTACGTTTTATGAATACGTACATTCCGCGTCGGTACAATTTCGAGCCATGGTCTTGGATATAGTTCATCAGCAGGCCACGACCGGAGGTGGCTACGATCCAGATGTCTCCAGGTGAATACGGTTTGACACTCGGCCCTCCGATTTCAGGGTTCAATAAATTGCTACTGGCTAGGACATGATCGCGAACTATCTCGGCATCAAAACGAAGTCGCGGGGCCCGGGAGAGATAGATATTCTCTGGATCTTTTTCTAGCTTTCGTTGGCTTATCTCCGCGGATTGCTGGTAGGTGGCGGACATCACGATTTTCTTCACCAGCTGCTTAATATCCCAGCCCTCTTTTTGGAATTCTACTGCGAGCCAGTCTAGTAAAGCGATATTGGTTGGCAAATCTCCTTGCATACCAAAATCCCCAGAGGTGGCCACAATCCCACGGCCAAATATTTCTTGCCAAATTCTATTGACAAAAACCCTAGCTGTAAGGGGATTTTTCTCATCCAACAACCATTCTGTTAAACCTAATCGGTTGGGGGCATATACAGTGGTATCGAAAGCCATAACCGCCTCTGGCAAACCAAAACTTACGGTATCTCCCTTGGCATCATACACCCCGCGATCCAACACATGCGTAGAGCGGATGTTTAAGGAATCTTTCATGACCATGACTTCTACATCGGCCGTATCTTTTTTATTGATAAAGTCGAGTAAATCATCCACATCATCATCACTTATCGCCATATTCGGTGGATCCGCAAAAGAAGCATCAATAGTCCCTACCAGGCCCTTTTCCGGTACTTGATTGAAAAAGGCAAAAGCACTATAATAATCCTTTTGTGCAATCGGGTCATATTTGTGGTCATGGCATTTGGCACATTCAAAAGTTAGTGCTAAAAAAGCCTTGCCAAAAGTATTTGTGCGATCTGTCACATATTCAATTCGATATTCTTCATCAATCACTCCTCCCTCCTGCGTAATCTTATGGTTGCGATTGAAGCCGGTAGCCAGTAACATTTCCTTGGTAGGGTTAGGCAATAAATCACCGGCCAGCTGCCAGGTCAAAAACTTATCATAAGGATAGTTCTCATTAAAAGCGTGAATCACCCAATCGCGCCAAGGCCACATCGTTCGAAGGCCATCATCTTGGTAGCCATGTGAATCTGCGTAACGGGCTACATCCAACCATGGAATAGCCATTTTCTCGCCATAATGCTTAGAGGCTAGCAGCTCATCTACCGCTTTCTCATAGGCATCGGGGCTGTCATCTGCTTCAAAACGATCTTGCAAATCCAGAGAAGGAGGTAAACCAGTCAAGTCGAAGGCTAAACGCTTGAGTAGATAGGATTTCTCTGCTACAGGATTGGGCTTCAGTCCTACTTTTGCCATTTCATCCCGAACAAAATAGTCTATTTCATTATTGGGCCAATCTTTGTCCTTGACCTTTGGCAATTCGGAGACGATCGGCGGGATGAAGGCCCAATGTGGCTTGTATTCAGCGCCTTGCGCTATCCATTTTTCTATGAGTTTAATTTCTTCTTGGGTCAAACTAAGGTTGGCTTCCGGTGGAGGCATCATGATACTGCTATCCGTAGCCGTAATGCGTTGAAAGACCTCTGAAGCCTTGGGATCCCCGGGCACAATCGCATAGTGAGCGGGCTGATCCTTCAAAGCCGCATAGGCACCTTCTTCGGTGTCTAGCCGCAAATCTGCTTCCCGTTTATTGGCATCTGGGCCATGGCATTTGAAGCATTTGTCGGATAAAATGGGACGGATGTGAAAGTTAAAATCTACCACCCCCTTCGCTCCTTGCTCTCGATTGGAAGCACATTGCCAAATCAATACACAAGAGAGTAGACAGAGGGTAATAGCGATAGTACGCTTTGGTTTAAAGCTCTGCCGGATTTTACTCCTCATTATAAAGTGATTTTCGTTTAACTTATTACCAAGTAGGCTGTAGCTTAGACTTCAGAAGCCTTGTCTAGCAGCTGTTTCTCATGTGAAGGCGGAAGTGCGAATTCGGAAGGTGGAATAGGCATTTTCATGGCCTGCGTTCCCATTTCCGATTTCCCATTTCCCATTTCTTCGGCTCTCTGAGCCATAAAACAAGGCTTCGAAATCCGGGAAACCGTTTACATGAGAAACTATTACTTGTCTAGACTACGTCCGCTTGAGACCAAGTTCCATCAATCAATCGCCAGATACCTCGCACGTTTTTGTCCTGTAGTTCTTCCGGTAAAAGGCTAGTGGGGAAATCTTGGTAGCAAACTGGCCTTGCAAATCTTTTGATGGCATTGGTTCCAACAGAAGTCGATTGAGGAGCGGTAGTCGCTGGATAAGGGCCACCGTGCACCATCGCATGACAAACTTCTACTCCCGTGGGGAAACCATTGATAATTACCCGTCCGGCTTTCCTTTCCAAAATAGTAAAAAGTTCTTTATACTCCGCTAAATCAGCTGGTGTTCCATGCACAGTTGTCGTCAAATGGCCTTCCAGGTTTCGGGCCGTATCTAAAATGGCTTCTTTCGAAGGGGCATCTACAATAAGACTGGAGGGGCCAAATACCTCTTCTGCCAATTTAGGATTAGCCTTGAGCTTTTCATAAGAAGTCTGAAAGACTTGTGCCGCTACACTATTCGCTGTAGCTACGTCCTGTCCTACACCTACTCCTTCTACCCCTGCTTCTTGTTGAAAGTCAGCTATTCCGTGATCAAAAGCATTTTTTATACCTGGGGTCAACATGGTGCCTGCAGTAGTTTCCGCGATGGCGGTGCTCAGGTCCGTTTTGAAGGCTTCGGCGGCGGCTCCACCTTCTACTAGGATCAGGCCTGGATTAGTACAAAATTGCCCTACGCCAAGCGTAATAGATCCGGCAAAACCAGTGGCTAGCTTTTTACTGTCAGCTAAAGCACCAGGAAGAATGAAAACAGGATTCGTACTTCCCATTTCCGCAAATACCGGGATAGGATTTTCTCGTTGATTGGCTATATCAAATAGTGCCTTTCCGCCTCGGAATGAACCAGTGAATCCTACTGCTGTAATTAATGGGTGCTTGATCAGGTCGCCACCTAACTGATGCGTGGTGCCTTGCAGCATCGAGAAAACGCCATCTGGCATTCCTGTTTTCTGGGCTGCTTTTATGATGGCAGAGGCCACCAATTCAGAAGCACCGGGATGAGCCGGATGTCCCTTCACTACTACCGGGCAGCCAGCCGCCAAAGCAGAAGCCGTATCTCCTCCCGCTACCGAGAATGCCAATGGGAAATTGCTAGCACCGAAGACTGCGACAGGTCCAATAGGACGCATCATGTGCCGAATATCCACTCGCGGAAAAGGTTTTCTTTCAGGCATGGCAGGGTCAATTCGAGCATCAACCCAACTTCCTTCTCTAACCACTTTGGCAAACAATTTGAGTTGCCCCATGGTGCGGCCTCGTTCACCGGTCAGGCGCCCCAAAGGTAAGGCCGTCTCCAGATGAGTGCGATCCAATAATTCATCGCCCAAGGCGAGAATTTCGTCAGCGATGGCTTCTAAAAAGGCTGCCCTAGCCTCACTAGAAGTGCGACTGTAGGCCGCAAAAGTCTTTTCAGCTAATTGCACGGCTTCTTCTAGCTCCGTCGAACTCGTTTCTTTGAAATCTACTGGTAACTTTTCGTTATTGACCGGATTTATACCTTGAAAACTCTCGCTTCCTGTTCCTGATCTTTTTGCGCCGATAAATTGAGTGCCTAATAATGCCATTATATATATCTTTTATGTATGCTAAGTGATTGCTATTTATGCAAAAAACGTCAAGAAAGACTTCAGAAGTTTGTTCAGCCATCGCTAGAGAAACTACTGAAGTCTAGCTAATTCCTATCGAACCCTCACGTAATTGATTAAGGTTCCAATTCCTTCAATACTAATATGTACCTCATCACCTTTAATCAAGGAAAACTCATCTGGTGGAATAATACCTGTTCCCGTCATGAGAAAACAGCCATTTTCAAAGGTCGAAGCAAAGTAAAGATAATCCACCAATTCCTGAAATGAACGTTTGATTTGATTGACTTGGATCGACTCAGAGAAAATCGTTGCTTCGTCTCGATTAATCGCAAGGGTAATAGTGGTATCCTGCGGTAATGATTGTTCGGACACTAGTAGGCAAGGTCCGATTGCCGCACTACCATCATAGACCTTGGCTTGTGTTAAGTATAATGGATTTTCTCCTTCAATGCTACGAGAGCTCATATCATTCCCGACGGTAAAGCCCTCAATAGTCCCTTCATTGCTAATCAATAAAGTTAATTCCGGTTCCGGCACATTCCAAGTAGAGTCCCGTCGAATATTTACATAATCATTGGGGCCAACCACTTTATAATAAGGTGCTTTGAAAAATAGTTCGGGCCGGGCGGCATCATACACTCGATCATAAAAATCTCCGCCACCTGCAGCTTTAGATTCTTCCATTCTCGCTGTCTTGGAACGGAGGTAAGTAACACCAGAAGCCCACACTTCTTGTTTTCCAATAGGGGCATCTAGGTCATTCAAATCCACTTGATCGACTTTTTGCCAAAGTTGCAATTGTGCTTTGAGCCGACTGTATAATTTTGGGCCGCGAATTAAGCTATTCCATTCTTGCTTGGATTGATACCATTGTCCTTCATCATGGAGAATAGCTAGTGCCCCTTTCCTGTATAATCGCATAGATAGTTGAAGTAGAAGTCGTTACAAAATAATAAGAGGGAAGGTAATCGAGTCCTTAAACCAAGACCTCAATCACCTTCCCCAGTGCAATTCTTATTGATCTAAAAAAGAAATCTCTACACCGTAGGTTCCCAACCTTTTTCGTATTCTCTGCTCCACATATTCATGGCCTTCTTACTGTTCAATACTCGACCTGTATTGGGATCTATTTTCAGTGCCTTACCCGTTTCTTGTGCCATATTACCTAAGTGACAAAGAAGCACACTTTTATGTCCTTCATCGATGGGTGAATGCTGCTTAGCACCTTCGCGTATGGCATCTAAGAAGTTATTCATGTGGTAAACATCCAGGCCTCCAGCACCAACCGTATTCGTCGTTGCACTCATTTCTTTTTCTTTCACCTCTTTGATGACCTTACCATTCTTGTCGTAGGCGATATACACATTACGGTCTAATAACATAGAACCATTGCTTCCATGGATAGTGGATCCCCGACCTCGATTATAGTGCGGTAAGGTGTTACAACTTCTACCTTCCCAGGTAATCATTTTACCATCCTCAAATTCGAAAGTCACATTTTGAGTATCATAGAATTCCCAATCATCGTCATAGTTAAATCGACCTCCGGCAGAGATTACGCGTACGGGATAATCCACACCTAGGGCCCATCTACATACATCGATTTCATGTGCACCATTGTTATTTACCTCTCCGGTACCCCAATGCCAGAACCAGTGCCAATTATAGTGTACATAGATATCTTTGAAGGTGCGACGAGGAGCTACACCTTGCCAAAGGTCCCAATCCAACCAATCAGGTACTGAGGATATTTTCCCTTTGCCGATTGGGCCTCTATTGTTTGAATACCAGGCTTTACCATAATATACTTCTCCAATTAATCCGTCCTTAATATCTTGCACCGCCATTTGAGAAGTAGGGGCAGAACGCTGCTGGTTCCCCATTTGGCAAACCTTACCATATTTTTTCTGGGCTTGTACGAGTAATTCTCCTTCATGCGGATTATGGCTACAAGGTTTTTCTACATATACGTCTTTTCCTGCTGCTAGTGCCCAGATGGCTTGTCCGGCGTGTAGATGATCAGGTGTAGCAATACTGACTGCATCTACCTCTTTATCTTCCAATACCTTACGAAAGTCATTTTCGGTTTTGATTTTGGTGTCCATTTTCATTTTGGACATTAACTCTTTGCCCTTGGCATATGTACGAGTGTCAACATCACAGAGATAGGTAATGGCTGCATTTTTGCCTGCTGCGATGGCGCGGATATGTGCTTTACCCCTACTGTTTATTCCAGCTACGGCAAAATTCACACGTTCATTGGAACCAATAATCCGATTGTAGCTTTTGGCGGTAAAAGGTAGACTAAGGCCCAAGGCCCCCACCGCCGATTTCTTGATGAAATCTCGTCTTGTTTTGTTTTGATTTTTCATTTCGTTTTGTTTTAATGCAAGGACAGACTTGAACGTCATTGAGTGACCTCAATATATCAAGTTCAGCTTGAAAACAAAAATAGGGCTTTGTAAGCAGTATGCCGTACTTTTGATGGCTTTTTATAATTGCGCCGCTAGCTTTTGCATATTGCTAATCCAATGGGCAGGTATTTCTGCTTTTGTTAAGTTTTGATAATCGTAGGGTACAATAGCTTGTTTGCTAATTATTGCCAGTCGCTGATGCTGCTTACTATAAATATGAGTCAACATAAAGAAGCGATCTTCGGCTATTTGATCCAATCTAACAGCAATGAGAGCTGTATCAGGATAAGTCATGGGAAAAATATACTTGCAATCTTGCCAGGCTAAAATCGGACCCACACTATTACTAAAAGAAGTTTCCATTTCTATTTTCTCAAAGTATTTAATCCTGGCACTTTCACTCCAGCGTAGGTACACTACATTATTCACATGCTTGGCCACATCCATGTCGCCCCATTGTACACTTTGTTCGATTACAACAGGAAACTGGAGCAATTCTTCTTGCATTGTTTTTTTCATAGCTTAAGCTGGTGTTTATGTGTGGAAGTCAAGATGCCATTAAAAAAGATATCGATAACAGCATCGGCATGTTTCTCAATTTCTTCTTCATCAAATGGATCAACCTGATATAACTTCTGGTAGAGGAGGCCTGACAAATAAATATTATTGATCATGCCCAAGAGAATCGAGCTTTGGTGATGAGCACTCACTCTCTTCATTCGATTTTCTTCTCGCTCCGCTTTAAAAAGATCAGCCGTAAGAGCAAACATAGGTTTCAGTAAGTGATCGATGATCCAATCGAGTCGAGCCGTGTCCCTTTGCATTTCCATCGCAATGATCTTCGTAAAGGCAGGATAATTGGCATTGAAATGTACAATTTGACGAATAATCACTTTCAGTAACTGTAAACCTTCTAAGTCTTTATGAAACTTCTTGTAATCATGGAAGGCTGTGATAAACTGTTGGCCCAAATACTCCATCGCTTTTTTCCATAGATTTTCCTTTGACCCAAAATGATAATTCAACAAGGAGCGACTAATCGAGAGCCTATCCGCAATTTTAGTCATCGTCGTCGCTTCAAAGCCCTGCTCCGCAAAAGCGGCCAGACTTGTAGTATAGACCTCTTTCATTTCAATCTCAATGGAGCCAGTTGGTCGTCCTGGTCGTTTTTTTCCTCCAATATCCATAATTATCATTAACGTCAAAAAAAGCAGAACAAAAGGTGTAGGATAATGTTGAACTAAAAGTTACTGGAGCCAATTTAAACATATTATCTCGTTTATAATTGAAATATTCATCAATTATCTCTAGTAATTATTTGGACATAGGTGTCAATTAATTGATATTTGTATTTAATATGGTGGAGCAAGCGTTCTCAACTCCAACGTATTAGACTATTACTTCAACAAATAAATGATAAGCATGGAAGCATATATCTATGATGCCCTCCGGACGGTGCGGGGCAAAGGCAATAAAAAAGGAGCACTCATTGGTATTACCCCTACCCAATTGGTGACGAGCTTGCTCATCGAATTGAGAGAAAAACATGATTTTGATCCCACATTGGTAGAAGATCTCATTCTAGGTTGTGTTACTCAAATCATGGACCAAGGTGCCAATATTGCCAAAACGGCTGCCCAGCAATCTGGCTATGGTGATCATCTTTGCGGCGTTAGCCTCAACCGATTCTGTGGATCAGGACTAGAAGCCATCAACCAGGCTTCAGCTTATGTGCGCTCTGGCTTTTCCGATTTGATTATTGCCGGTGGAGTTGAAAGTATGTCTCGGGTAAAGATGGGCTCCGATGGAGGGGCACTGATGATGGACCCTTCTGTTGCCCTACCAGGACACGCTATCCCACAAGGTATCTCAGCTGACCTTATTGCTTCCAAATATGGCTTTAGTCGTCACGACGCGGATGAGTTTGCCTATATTTCTCAAATGCGGGCTACTGCAGCTGAACAAGATGGTAGATTCTCATCTAGAATACCAGTAAAAGATATTAATGGGATAAGTATTCTGACCACTGATGAAAATATACGCCCGCAAACTACCATTGAAGGCTTAGGTGGACTACAACCTTCCTTTGAGATGATGGGCCAAATGGGTGGTTTTGATTCCGTTGCCATTGATCGTTATCCAGAAATTGAGGAATTATTGCATATTCATCATGCGGGGAATTCATCCGCCATTGTTGATGGTGCGGCTATCGCCATGATCGGTAATAAAACAGCGGGAGAAAAACTGGGCTTACAACCAAGAGCACGGGTATTGGCAGCCGCCGTCTATGGTACCGATCCGACCATGATGCTGGTTGGTCCAGCCCCTGCCAGTCGGAAAGCACTTAAGCAAGCTGGGATGAATAAGGAAGATATTGATCTATTTGAGGTGAATGAAGCTTTCGCGGTGGTACCGCTTCGATTCATGCAAGATTTGGGCGTGCCACATGACAAAGTGAACGTGAATGGTGGAGCCATCGCATTGGGTCATCCGCTAGGTGCTACGGGTTGTATGCTAATGGGCACACTGATAGATGAGTTGGAAAGACAGGATAAAAACACAGGTCTAGTGACCCTTTGCATTGGAGGAGGAATGGGAATTGCTACGATTATTGAGCGCGTTTAACCCTGAGGTTGATAGTCTCTTAAACAAAAAAAAATGATCAAGAATAATATACTTTCATACGAACTTGGCGATGATGGGATTGGTATTATTACGATAGACCAGGTGAATGAACCAGCCAATCTTTTCAACCAAGATTTTATAGAGGCTTATGCGCAAGCAGCGCAGGCGGCCATTGCAGATGAAAAGGTTAAGGGAGTGATTGTGACCTCCGGGCAACGCATGTTTATGGCGGGCGGTGATCTCCGCATGTTGGGAAAACCCATCGCGGATCCTACAGCAGCTCTATATGGCTTTTTCAATATGTACCAAACCATGCGCGCCATTGAAACCGGTGGCAAACCCTTTGTAGCTGCCATTAACGGGACGGCCTTGGGAGGTGGAATGGAGCTTTGTCTGACTTGTCACTATCGGGTTTGCCTAAATAGCACTAAAATAAAACTCGGCTTTCCTGAAGTAAATGTAGGACTTCTTCCAGGAGGAGGAGGCACAGCGAAAGCCCCCTACCTTTTGGGTATACAAAATGGGTTGATGTATCTGTTACAAGGCATCGAGGCACGGCCACAAAAAGCCTTAAAAGATGGGTTGATCAATGAGGTAGTAGATAGTCCTGTGGAATTGATGGCAGCCGCCAAACGCTGGATTGAAGCTAACCCTTCACCTAGCCAGCCTTGGGACAACAAAAAATATAGAATTCCTGGTGGTGGTTTGATGACCCCAAATGGTGCTCAAACGATGATGGGCAGTATCGGGAACGTCCGAAAAATTACGCATGGAAATTATCCCGCCGCGCAGTTCATTTTGTCTGTGGTTCACGATGGTTTGGCACTTCCGATTGATCGAGCATTAGAAATCGAAGCCCGCTATTTCCTTAAGGCACTTCAAACCAAGGAGTCCAAGAATATGATCCGGACCGGCTTTTTCGGCATACAAGAAGCCAGAAAAGGGAAGGCAAGGCCAAAAAACGAGCCTAAATACGAAGTCAAGAAACTTGGAATTCTTGGAGCTGGTATGATGGGAGCTGGAATAGCTTATGTCTCGGCAAAAGTCGGCATGGAAGTCGTACTGAAAGATGTATCCGCTGAGAATGCTGAAAAAGGAAAGGATTACTCGCGCAAAATATTAAAGAAGCAGATTAGCAGAGGCCGTTCCAATGAAGCCAAAGCGGAAGCACTCTTAGCCAAGATTCACCCGACCGCAGATGTGGCCATGATGGACAATTGCGATCTGGTTATTGAAGCTGTCTTTGAAAATCCGACACTCAAAGCAACGGTTACCCAGGAAACGGAGGCGGTATTGGGCGAGGATAAAATCTTTGCGTCCAACACTTCCACTATACCCATTACTCAACTGGCTCAAGCTTCGGCTCGACCTGAGCATTTTATTGGGATTCACTTCTTTTCTCCGGTTGACAAAATGCCTTTGGTAGAAATCATCGTGGGCAAAAAGACCACTGATAAAGCTATAGCTGCCGCTGTAGATTATACCGTAGCTATTGGGAAAGTGCCTATTGTAGTCAATGATAGCCGTGGCTTTTTCACCTCCCGCTGTTTTGGCACATTCTGCGCTGAAGGAGCCTTTATGTTGGAGGAAGGCGTGCCGGCAGCCATGATAGAAAATATTTCTAAAAACAAAGGAATGCCCGTCGGGCCATTGGCGGTCATCGATGAAGTAAGCCTGAGTCTGGGAATGCACGTTTATGAAAGTGATCCTTCTTCGGAGAAGGCGCCCTACATGACTCGCTTTTATAACATCGAAAAACTACTCGTCGACACCTATGGTCGAGAAGGGAAAAAGGCAGGCAAAGGCTTTTATGACTACCCCCAAGGTGGTAAAAAGAAACTATGGCCGGAATTGGCCACTTTGTTCAACAGTGATATAGATACGCTTGATCCTAAAACAATTGCCAAACGTATTTTGCATCGTCAAGCCTTGGAGAGTTTCCGTTGCTTGGAGGAAGGGGTGCTGCGTTCTTCCATTGATGGTGATATTGGCTCGATCCTAGGTTGGGGATTCCCTATTTATACGGGTGGAGCGATCTCCTATATTGATTATGTAGGAATCGATAATTTTATTGCTGATTGTGATGCTTTTGCGGCACAGTATGGTGAGCGCTGGGTTGTATCTGATCATTTGAGAGCCTTGGCCAAGGCCGGCAAATCAGTTCATGAATTCAAGGCTAATCAATTGGTGGATCAAGACTAATCCATTCTATTAATTTACATAGGTTTATCGAATATTAAGTTTTTCTAAATAAACAGGACAGCCTTTCCTTTACGACAATAAAAGAGCATCTTTGCCGCAAAAAAGAGGATGAATATAGAAGGGATAGTTTTTGACCTTGATGGCACTTTAGTTGATTCAGAACCTTTGCACGGCGAAGCCTGGCTAAGTGTACTTTCCGACCAAGGCTTAGTCTTTGAATGGGAATGGTTTGAGACTTGGATTGGCAAATCTGATAAGAGTCTTGCTGAAACAGTCATTGCTGAGTTTAATCTTCCAATTGAAATCGAAGACTTACGAGCTTTAAAAAGAAACAAGTATTACGAATTGGTAGCCAAGCATTTGAAGATGTTCCCTGGCGTAATGGAAGGGCTGCGCTTTTTCTCGGAAAGGCTACCGATTGGTTTAGCAACTTCCAGTTCTGCTACTGACGTGAAAGCCGTGTTTGGTGCTCAACCGCTCGCATCGCTTTTCCGCACGATTGTGCATGCTGATCATGTCATGCCTAATCTCAAGCCAGCTCCAGATCCTTATTTACTAGCAAGCCAGCAGTTGGGTATTAATCCGGAAAACAGCATTGCGATGGAGGATTCTGTGGCTGGAGTGAAAGCTGCCAAAACTGCGGGTCTATACACCATTGCGGTTTGTAATTCTCATACGGAAGAAGACCTCAAGGCCGCTGATCGTATATTTCAGACTACCTTGGAAGGAATGGATTGGATAAAAACGCAGTTATAAGAGCGTATCTCAACTCATTCCGCAATCTCTGCGAAAGTGGCTGTTGCTGCGCGTTTTAGATTTTGTGGTTCAATTCCAAATAAAAAGCCTCGTTTTCCGGCATTCACAAAGACCTTTTTCAAGGCTTGAGCCTCCTTTGCTATGAAGACGGGGAAATCTTTTTTCATCCCCAAGGGGGAACAGCCTCCGCGAATGTATCCCGTCAGGCCTTGTAAGCTTTTCATCGGCACTAATGCCATTTTCTTATTGCCGCTCTGCTTAGCTAATTCTTTTAGGATCAGCTTCTTGCTACTGGGCACAACTGCCACAACTATCCCCGTCTTATCACCTTTACAAACCAGGGTTTTGAATATCTGAGATGGGGCTAGATCATTGGCAGCAGCAACTTCTTCCAACTGCGACAAGGCTGGATCATAGTCATAGGTGAGTAAATCATAAGAGAAGCCTAGTTGATCTAAAATGCGAAGGGCGTTTGTTTTTTTCATCGCTAAATAAAATTGACTTCTGGGCTAAGGGAAATCTCAAATTTTTCTTTCACAGATTGAGCGACCCGCAAAGCATGAGCTTTAATCTCTGCTCCTGTCGCGCCACCATAGTTGATAATGACCAGTGCCTGTTGGGCGTAGCAGCCTACATTCCCTAGTCTTTTTCCCTTCCAACCGCATTGCTCGATCAACCAGCCTGCGGGGACCTTGATCAATCCCTTGGTTCCGGGATAGTGAACAATCTGTGGGAATTTAGCTTGCAGACTTTCAAAGGCTGTGGGGCTAATTTCTGGGTTTTTGAAAAAGCTTCCTGCATTACCCATCACCTTGGGGTCAGGTAATTTACTTTGCCGGATGGCAATAACGGCCTCACTGATATCGCGTATTGTAGGAGACACCACGCTTTTTGCCTCCAAAAAGGAAGTAATCGCACCATATCTAGTATTCAAAAGGTGATTCCGTTTCAATAAGCGCAGGTACACTTGGGTGATTAAATATTGCCCCTTTAATGCTTGCTTAAAGATACTATTCCGGTAGCCGAATTGGCACTCCTCTTTATCAAAGTTTCTAATTGTTCCAGTGGCTAATTCCACTGCCTCTAATTGGTGAAAAACATCCTTCAATTCTACACCATATGCCCCAATATTTTGAATAGGAGCCGCTCCGATGGTACCAGGAATCAAAGATAGATTCTCAATCCCGCCATATCCATGATCCACACACCAGCAGACCACTTCATGCCAGTTTTCACCTGCCCCTATTTTCAGAAAAACCTCCTCGTCTTTTTCCGCCACGACTTCTATACCTAGAATTTCATTCTTAATGACTAAACCCCGATACATTTCCTCAATAAAAAGGCAATTACTCCCCCCACCTAAGATCATGAAGGGTTCAGTAAGGCCGATGTCTAGTAATTGTTTTACATCATCAACCGAGCTAATACTCACCAATTGACTCGCCTTAGCCGCCAATCCAAAACTATTCATCCTTTGTAAGGAAACTTCGCTTTTTATCTCCATTTACTCTGCTGATTCAAATTGCAACTTCGCTAATGAGTTGTAAGCACCGTCTTCGATCATGGACAATTCGCTATGTGTTCCCTGCTCGACAATTCGCCCTCCTTCGATCACATAAATCTGATCTACATCTCTAATCGTGGATAAGCGATGCGCGATAATAATGGAAGTACGTCCCTCCATCAATACATTCAAAGCGTCTTGGACCACCTTTTCTGATTCTGCATCTAAAGACGAGGTGGCTTCATCTAATAGTAGAATGGCTGGGTCTTTGAGGATAGCGCGAGCGATTGCGATACGTTGCCTTTGCCCTCCTGATAATTTCACGCCACGCTCCCCCACTATCGTCTCCAAACCTTCTGGAAAGCCCACAATGAACTCCCAAGCATTGGCCATCTTAGCCGCATTCTCTACCTCTTCTCGGCTTGCATTGGGTTTCCCATAAAGAATATTCTCTCGAATTGTTCCACCAAACAATAACACTTCCTGAGGAACGATCGCCATTTGCTGACGGTAATCCAATATATCATACGCTCCCACTTCTTGCCCATCCACTAGCAATCGGCCTTGATCCAGGTCATAAAAGCGGAGAAGTAATTGTACAATGGTCGATTTTCCCGATCCGCTTGCTCCTACTAGGGCTATCTTCTTTCCGGGTTCTATCCGGAAGTTTACGTCTTTTAATACCTCAATATCTTTTCTGGTAGGATAAGAAAAATGCACATTCTCGTATACCACCTCTCCTTTCAAGTCTAATGTTGAAGGCCGATACTCTTCCGCCACTTCTAATTCTGATTCCATGCCCAGAATGTCCAGGATACGTTCTGTGGCTCCTACCGCCGAAACAATAGCGGTATAAAAATTACCTAAACTCGCAATTGCGCCGCCGATAATCCCGGTAAATACGACAAAATCCACCAATCCTCCTTTTGGTAAGTCTCCAGCCTGCACCATTTGTGCCGCTTTCCACATGATAAAAAACAACGCGCCAAACATAACCAGAATAATAAAAGAGGCAAAAAGACCTCTCATATGAGCTGCCCGCAAGGACACTCTTACTGCTTCATTCAAGTTCTTAACATATCGTTGCAATTCAAACCACTCATTCGTGTAGGCCTTTACCGTTTGAATGCTTTGCATCGTTTCTTCCACCACCACATTCGTTTGCGCCAGCTGATCTTGGCGCTCTCGCATCAACTTTCGGATAAACCGACCAAAAAACATCGCACCGATAACCACCAAGGGAAAAGTAGCTAGAATGATGAGCGCTAAGCGAGGCATCGTAAAAACGATAATAAATATTCCACCTACTAGGATAATAATCTGTCGGATAAACTCTGCTAATGTGATAGATACCACTCCTTGTACTTGTGTAACATCATTGGTAATCCGGCTTGTCAATTCACCTACTCGTCTTTCTTCAAAAAAAGTAATGGGCAAGGAAACCATCTTTTGGTACAATTCCTTGCGCAACAAGGCCATACTTTTTTCGCTGACAATCGCAAAAAGCTGTACCCTAAAATAAGACAGTATACTTTGTAGGGCCAATAAGATGATAATGACAACGAATAATTGGTTCAGATTGAGATTGTAGGAAGATTCGCCAGAAATGACATTAAAGATTTCCCCCGGCACTTTCATGATGCCTAGGAAGATTAAGCTCCCGGCAGAAAGAAAGAGCATACCTAAAATAAATGCCCATTTATAAGGCAGAACATACTTAAATATATGTAGTGAATTTTTTAACTTTTCGCGGCTTAATTTAACCGGCTCTTTGTCTGTTTGTTGACGTCCTCTACGCATCCCCATGCTTAATATTTGATTTGACTGCAAAAAAAGCAATAATTGCTATAAAAACGGTCTGAATAATGTAATCGTTCAGTGAAGAATAGATAAAGCTGTTAAAAATCGGCTTTTTTGATCTGGTAGGGTAACCCAAACTGGAATAGTTCCGTATTTTAGTGCAAATTGAAGACTTTTATTATCCATAATCTCATTTCTATGAAAAAATCCCTCCTAACGCTCTTATTCTTTTTGAGCATCGTATCCTTTTCGTTTGGGCAATATGCTGAAATTGGTTTTTCTGGTGGAACCTCCTTATATAGTGGAGATCTTGCACCTGATGAGTTTGGCGTCTATTTTGAAGAACTGAACCTTGCTGGTGGCCTATTTGGGCGATTCAATATTAGCAAACCCTTTTCATTACGAATAGGTATTACCCAAGGAAAACTAAGTGGCGATGACAGTAATGTTCCTGATAGACAGACGATTCGAGGACTCAACTTCAGCACTACGGTGACGGATATAGCCCTAACAGGAGAAATCAACCTATTACGTTTGGGAAATGAAAATGGCGTCCAGGTCGTTCCCTATGTAACGGGGGGGATTGCGGTTTACTATTTTAACCCCAAAACTGAAATTGACGGCGAGTCTATTGAATTACAGCCTATTGGCACTGAAGGGCAAGGCTTACCTGGCTATGAAGAACCCTATCGATTAGCACAAGCTGCTGTTCCTGTGGGGGCGGGCCTTAAGTTTATTATTAAGAACAAAGTTACCCTAGGCTTCGAATTTGTAGGTAGAAAGCTCTTCACCGATTATCTAGATGATGTGAGTGGGCAGGAAATCAACTACCTCGATGTCTTGGAGGGAAATGGCGAACTAGCAGCGCAACTCAGCAATCCCTTAATTACCAACCCTGATGATGCCGATGTCGTTTATCAACGAGGTGGAAAATTCAATGACTGGTATTACTTTGGAATGGTCACGCTCTCCTTTAACTTGGGAGAGATGGGATCATTAGGCAACAAAGGCTACGGATGCCCGAACAACTTCTGATTGGTTTAGGTTCTAGAATTAACATGGAATTAACCTAAGACTTATTGCATTACCGCTCTAAAGTCCTAGCTTTCGCGCCATAAAACAAGGATAATGGAGAAGCAAACACCGAAATATTTCAGTCGAGATTTGAGTTGGCTTTCATTTAACCACAGGGTTTTACAAGAGGCACAGGATTTTAGCGTACCCATTTTGGAGCGCTTAAAATTCCTAGCCATTTACAGTTCAAATCTGGATGAGTTTTTTCGAGTACGTGTTGCTTCTTTGCGAAGCTTTAAGGAATTACGTAAACCTACCCGAAAAGCATTAAGGATTCGACCTAAAAAAGAACTGAAGCTCATTCGCAAAATTGTCAATGAGCAACAGGAAACTTTCGGGCAGGTGTTTCGTTCCGATATCCTACCTGCCCTTCGGCGTTTGGGCATCTTCTTAATTAAGGAAGAAGAGTTCACCGAAAAGCAGCGTACTTTTTCTCGACGATACTTCTTCGAAAAAGTTTATCCCCTGGTAAATCCTACCTTCATTGAAGCAGGAGAAGAAGTGCCTTTTCTGGACAATAAACAGTTATATTTCATCCTAAGCTTTGAGGAGGATCAGAGGCCCTGTCTGGTTGAGATTCCAAGTCAACAATTATCTCGCTTCATCCAGTTTCCTGGTACAGCGGCTCCCTTCTACATCACTTTCTTAGATGATATTATCCGTGCCCATGCCCAAGAGTGGTTTGATCTGCCCATAAGCAGTATTCATTCGATCAAGATGTCGAGGGATGCAGAAATGTATATTGAAGATGAGTATTCAGGGGATTTACTAGAAAAGATAAAAAATGGATTGGATGAACGCAATATAGGCCTCCCTACTCGATTTCTCTACGATAGTAGCATGCCGGTTGAAGTAGTTAAAAAAGTAAAGAAGTTGTTCCAGCTCAACAAGAATGACCTGATTCCTGGCGCTCGCTATCATAACTTCAATGATTTTTTTGGCTTTCCTGATCCTACCAACAACAAGGCTTTACAATATCCGGAATTGCCACCATTGCCACATCCAGAACTGGAAGAAACTAGTTCTCTCTTGGCAAAGATTAAAGAAAAAGACCTGTTGCTGCATTTCCCGTATCATGATTACAAGTATGTACCCGCATTGATTGAGGAGGCCGCCTTTGATGAAGATGTAGTGGCCATCAAAGCTACTTTGTATCGTGTCGCATCTAAATCCGCAGTGGTAAGTGCACTCATGCAAGCCTGCGAGCAAGGAAAAGAGGTGGTGGCCTTTATCGAAGCTAAAGCCCGCTTTGATGAAGCCTCTAATCTGTTTTGGGGAAAAGAATTGGAGAAAGCGGGGGCAAAGGTATTCTATAGCTACCCGGGGATCAAGGTACACACCAAGTTGCTATTGATTCAGCGGATGGAAGCGGGCAAAAAGCGACCTTATGCCTATCTTGGTACCGGAAATTTCAATGAAAAGACGGCTCGGATTTATTGTGATCATGCCCTTTTGACCGCTCGATCCAAAATAGGGAAAGAGGTCAATCAAGTTTTTGATTTACTGGAGCGGAAAATTTTGGTTCCCAATTGTAAACATATCTTGGTGGCTCCTTTTAATCTCCGGCAGACTTTTGAGCAACTAATTGAGCAAGAAATTAAGCATGCCGAGGCGGGACTTCCTGCCTATATGATTCTAAAGATGAACAGTCTAGAAAATCGGGAGATGATCGATAAACTGTATGCCGCCAGCCAGGCAGGTGTAAAAATCCAGCTGATTATTCGTGGTATTTGCTGCCTGGTTCCAGGGGTTAAAGGATGGAGTGAAAATATAGAAATTACAAGTATTGTAGATCGATTTCTGGAGCATGCTCGTGTTTACATCTTCGGGAATAATGGTGATGAGCAGATGTATGTCGCTTCTGCCGACTGGATGACTCGTAATTTATACAAACGGGTAGAGGTCGCCTTTCCGATAGATGATCCCGCCTTGTATCAAGAGTTACGACACATTATAGCTATTCAATTGGCAGATAATACCAAAGCCAGAATAATCAATGAGGCACAAGATAATCCTCGTAAAAAGAGTTTAGACAAAGCCGCGCATCGGGCTCAAATGGAAATTTATACATTCTGTCAAAACCAGACCTTAGCCACTTCTAGTACTGAAAGCTGATGCTCCGAAAACACCTCCCAATTTTATTGGTTCTTGCACTTGGATTGGCATTGCGAATTGCAGGCATTTTCTGGGGAGAAGTCGACCGCTCTTCTGGGGTGGTGCTAGAACCGGATGAATTCCAGCACGTTGCGCTGGCCGCCGACTATGTCAAGCAATGGGGAGGAAAAAGCGGGCAGGATATCCCCTATCGATTTTGGAATACCCGAGCTTACGGCTTTCAATTAGGTGGTTTGTTATACATCGCCGAAAAGATAGGCTATCCCCTCTCCTATCATACCAAGCAAGCTATGGTCGGACGCTTTTTGTCCACCTTTTATGGCATTATGCTGGTCTTATTGCTTTATCATTTCTGTCTTTTTCTATTCCAAGATCGTATTGTAGCCACTATGGCGGCCACTTTCATGGCCATCTTTGACCTGCCGATCACTTATGCTCATTATGCCTTGCCGGCTGCCCCTTATCTCTTCTGGGCACATGCTGCCGTGTTCACTATGATCCGATATTACTATCATTTTAATGGAGGTCGGCCCCTAAAGCGATTGTGGAGCTTGGAGCTTTTCCTTTCCCTGGCTATCGCTATGTCTTTTGGACTAAAATTCGATTTCCTAGTAATTGCTATGCTGGGCATTTGCCTATTGACCTTAATTATCCAATCCCGAATATCGCTAGTGCAAGGTTTTATTCGGGGCGGGTTGATTCTTCTCTCTAGTGTATTTTTCTTTGGTATCATTCATGCTTTCTCCTTTGGTTGGGCGGATATACGGTATGCCTTTGGACTCCTCCAAAGTTTTAATCAGAATGCGATTCCTGTGGATCAACATTGGCTGCATAATCCGCTTTTGTACTTACTCGGGATAATGGCAGGCACAAGCATCTGGATTTTATTGGCGAGTGCCTGGGGCACTTTCCAACTGGTATTTTCTCCTGCCAAAGAAGCTGACTCCCGACCTGGTTTATTACTCCTCCTGGTGTTTATCCTACTAGAATTTGGGATACGTTGGTATATTGATACACCCTTTATTCGGCGAGTCAATGTGTTTCTACCTTTCTGTGCTATTATCAGTGCTATGGTCTTCTATCAGTGGAGCCAGCGAAGCTTTTGGTG
>Ga0070729_10002002_pt1 | contig 28049 bp, 24 predicted proteins | sample tdDd472_FD_66725 | JGI IMG/M metagenome (GOLD analysis project Ga0070729, IMG submission 66725) | Marine sediment microbial communities from the Atlantic coast under amendment with organic carbon and nitrate - tdDd47.2 | ecosystem: Environmental > Aquatic > Marine > Coastal > Sediment | place...
TGTCAAAGTTCCAGGTTGAATTGAAGCATTGTATGCACCCAGTCGCATTGTGCCACCTTTTTCAGAAACTGTTTTTTGTTCTTCCATCAAGGCGATTACTGGATATTTTGTTGTGTCACTGAATTCTTCGCTATCAGCATCTTCCATTCCACATACATTGCGTGCAAATTCAATTACTGCACACTGCATTCCCAGGCAAATTCCGAAAAATGGTTTACCTGTTTCACGAGCTGCTTGAATGGATGTGATTTTACCTTCGATTCCTCGTTCACCAAAACCACCGGGGATCAAAAGACCATCCAGTTTGGCAATTGCCTCTTTACCTTTTTCAAGAGAATCAATTTTTTCAGACTCAATCCAATCAATATTGACTCGGCAATCGTTTTCTGCTCCGGCATGGATGAAGGATTCTGTAATAGATTTATAAGCATCATGAAGTTCTGTGTATTTGCCACAGATTCCAATAGTTACTTCATGTTTAGGATCTTTTATTTTTTCGACGAATTTTTCCAACTGCTTCAAATTACCTTTGCGGATTGGCAGGTTCATTTTTTTGCTAATGATCTCTACGATCATTTGCTTGTCAAATTTTAGTGGAATTTCATAAATGGTTTCTGCATCTGCAGCTTCGATTACACCTTCCACTTCAACATTACAAAAAAGTGAGATTTTCTTTTTGATCTCTAATGGCAAAGAAGACTTAGAACGACACATTAGCAAGTCGGGAAGAATACCAATTTCACGTAATTTTCCAACAGAGTGTTGTGTTGGTTTGGTTTTTAATTCACCGCTGGCTTCTATATAAGGTACAAGAGTGAGGTGGATAAAAATACAATCTTCGCGTCCCTGTTCCATTGCGAATTGTCTGATGGCTTCCAAAAATGGCAGAGATTCAATATCGCCGACAGTTCCACCGATTTCACAGATCACAATATCGAATTCTTTATTTTTATTAACTGCTGCGATTCTGCGCTGGATTTCTCCAGTAATATGTGGAATCACTTGGACTGTTGCACCAAGATAATCACCACGACGTTCACGAGTAATTACTGTATTGTAGACTTGTCCGGTTGTTGTATTATTAATGCCTGACATGCTGACATCAATATATCTCTCATAATGCCCCAAGTCGAGATCTGTTTCAGAACCATCGTCGAGAACATAAACTTCTCCGTGTTGATAAGGTGACATTGTACCGGGATCAACATTGATATAGGGATCAAATTTTTGAATAGTTACATTGAAGCCGCGTGCTTTCAATAAATATCCGATTGATGCTGATGCAATACCTTTTCCAAGTCCTGATATTACACCACCGGTTACAAAAATATACTTAGTTTTCTTCTCTTTACTCATTTTGCAGGCACCTTCTTGCTTTGGTTAAATCTTCTGGAGTATCAATGCCAAAACAATCTTTTTCTGTTCTGGCGATATATATTTTTTCACAATTTTCTATGATTCGTAATTGTTCAAGTTTTTCGAGTTTTTCCAACTCGCTCTGTTCCATTTCAATGAATTTTATTAAATAATTTTTACGGAATACATAAAGTCCAATATGTTTCATAGACGGATTAGTAATGGAATTATTTTTTTCATCACGATTGTATGGAATTCCAAAGCGGCTGAAATAAATGGCTTCGGATTTTTTATTGGTAATGACTTTAACAGTATTGGGTGATTGGATTTCTTCATCAGTCAAGCCAATTTTGCCAATTGTACTAACGTTGTATTCCGGATTTTGAATTAATGCATCAATCGCCTGATCAATAACTTTTGGATCAAGAAAAGGTTCGTCGCCTTGAATATTTACAACAATATCACAGTCAATATTTCTGGCTACAGTAGCCACACGATCGGTTCCACTTGGTAATTGAGGATCAGTCATCTGTGCTTTGCCACCAAATTTTTCAACTTCATTTAAAATCCGTTCGTCATCAGTTGCGACAATTATTTTATCAATATTTTTGCAATGTTGAGCATTTTCGTAAACACGTTGGATGAGGGATTTTCCGCAGAGGTCAGCCAGTGGTTTTCCTGGAAGGCGTGAACTTTCGTAACGGGCGGGAATCACTGCTAATATTTTCAAAGTGTCACCTTTATAATGTACTTATTTAATGAATAATAATAATTCAAACTCAATCCTCTTAATAGTTAAGATCAAAAAATATGAGTTGAATTTAAAGAATTTGCCACCTGAAATCAAGGAAAGCCATAGCAATAATTTTGCCAATTTTATCCTCGACGACAAACTGTAAATTTATATAATATTTACAATCATTTTTCTATGATTTTTCACTTAATGATTATAATTTCACTTCCTGCCTGAAAAAATTACACAAGGCATCTTTTACAATATATATTTTCTAAGTGATTGGTTGTGAGAAAACTACAATTAATTATAGATCAATCCATCAAATTACATCAATTAACTAAAAATTTTAAATTATTATTTTTAACCTAATAAGATTTCAAGCGTAGTAATTGTAGTTTGAGAAAAAATGTACAAATGAATAATGAAAAACAAATATTAATCAAAGTCCAAAACAAAGACAAATATGCTTTTCGAGAGTTATTCGATTTATATCAACATAAAATTTATAATTACACATTATCATTAATTAGAAATAAAGATGATAGTCTGGATATTGTTCAAAATGTTTTTAAAAATGTATGGTTGAAGATAAATAGGTATAATTTGGAAAAAGAATTTAGTCCCTGGATTTATAAAATCACTACAAACATGTGCAAAGACTACTGGCGTAAAAATTCAAGAAAGAATGCCAATGAACTTTTAATTGAGCCAGAAAAAATTGGATATAATTCCATCGGCTCATATATGGAGTTTACCTCTAATGATATCATTTCAATAGTTAATATATTACCAAAGAAACAAAAGCTGATATATATATTGAGAGATCTTCAAGAATTGTCAATATCAGATGTTTCATCAATCCTATCAATTTCTAAATCATCTGTAAAAACAAATCTGTTTCATGCACGCAAAGCATTACAGTTACACTTAACAAAATTCAATCAGGACGAATAATTATGAATTGTAAAAAATATGAAAAAATGATCTATTTATACAAGGAATTATCTGAGAATCAAAAAGAAAACCTAAACCTCCATCTTGATAAGTGTCAGAATTGTAAAATTAAATATTTACAAGTTCAGAAATCACTGTATTCATTTAGCGAAGTAGCAAAATCAAATCAAAATCAAATTACGAATCCGAATTTAATTAAAAATAATATTCTCAATTCGCTTCCAGAAAAACCAAGTAGATCAATTATTAATGTCATATTCCAAAAAGTTGATATCATTTTTTCTCCAATATCTGTAAAAGTTTTTGCTTCAATAATAATCTTATTTCTATGTGGTCATGAATTTTACATGATGCAAAAAATATCAAATTTAGAACAACAATTATCAGTTAAGAATTCTTATCCAATAGTTAGTAAAGACTATAAAAAGTTGACATCATTTAAAAGTTTAGTTTACAGCGATTTATCTGAGGAAAACCTTCTTGAAATAATTGAAACACAGCTAAAAATATCAATTGATCTTTTCCAATTGAATAATACTCTTTTATCAATTCCAGAACTAAAAAATATTAACATACAAGATGGATTGAACAAAAATGAGTTGAATTTACTAAGAGTTAATTCCCAAAAAATAATTTTTCACTATACAAAATTCATTTCAAAAGGAGAATTTCATGTTTAATAAAATAAAAATGGTTATAACACTTTTCCTGACAATCATCAGTCTAACAAATTGTTTTGAAATATCAGATAATACCAAAGTCAAAAAAAATGGATCTCTAATTAAAACAATAATTTTCACAGATGATTCATCAACTGTGAAAAAAGTACTCTGCAATAAAAATGAAACAGCGTTGCAAATACCAACAGATGAAAGTTGGAAACAGACGATTAATATTACAGGTACTGATAGTTCAAAAATATCACACATTGCTACCAGAGAGTTCAACAACTACTCAGAATTAAATCAATCCTTCAAAATTGATGGAGATAGTATTTATAAAATTAAACCTGAAGTAACATTAAAAAGAAAGTTTCAATGGTTTTACACTTATTATAAATACAAACAAATTTATCCTTATTTCGGTTTCAAACGGTTTGTAAATATTAATGAATACTTAACCAGAGATGAATTACATCTCTATTATCTTAGTTCTGACAGTTTAAAATCGACAGAAGACTTAATAGAAAAATGGCACAAGGAAAATGCATTCACTTATTTTAAAATTGAATTTTCAAAAGCACTGACAAACTTACAAAATCCAGAAATCCAACTTGATAAATTTGATGACATTGAAGATACAGTTTTGACCATAATAGAGAATATCGTTGAACTAAATGATATACAAGAATCAACCACTCAAATTATTGATATATGTGAACAGAAATTTAGAACAAAAGAAATTAAATTGATTGAAGACCCATTGCATGATATTTTATTTGAATTACAAAAAAGAACTATAAGTATTATTAGTTTAGTCGGAGAGTTTAATGTAGAGGTTGAAATGCCTGGAATTATTCTCTCGACAAATTCAACAATCATTGAAGGAAATACAGTAAGATGGGAATTCGATCACGATCGATTTTCTCTGGAAGATTTTGAAATGACTGTGGAATCCAGAAGTTTAAATGCTTGGGCAATTTATACTACAATTATCATTTTTCTTGGATTGATATTATTGGTTTATCTTAAGTCAAAAAAATGAAATTCATTAGCCAGAATTTTTGGAATCATTTGCAATATTCTGATAAAATATCGTCAAAAATTTTATCAATTCTCTTGTCAACTACTTGTTTTTTTGGATCAGCATCAAACCATTCCATGATTTCCTTTGCACCTTGTGAAAAAGGAATTGTTGCTACAAAATCTGGTACAAATTTTTTGATTTTACTGTTGTCGAAGATCATCGAATTAGCCTTATCACCAAGTAAACCATCGCCCATATCTTTGTCAAACTTTGCAATAAAATTTGATGGTATATGGATAATATCCGGTTTGACTCCAGCAGCTTTTCCCATCAACTCAAAAATCTGGTTCCAGGTGAGAAGTTCATCGGAAGTAATGTGAAAAGTTTCACCAATTGCATGACTATTTCCCAGTAAACCAACAAGTCCTTTTGCAAAATCCCGATGATTCGTCATCACCCAAATTGAAGAACCGTCACCATGACAAACTACTTTTTTACCTTTTCGCATCCGGTCAACTACAGTGTATCCACCTTCAAAGGGAGTTAATGTTTTATCATAAGTATGTGATGGACGAATGATTGTGAAGGGAAATTTATTGTCACGATATTCTTTCACCAATCTTTCTTCGCAAGCGATTTTGTTTCGCGAATATTTCCAGTAAGGATTGTCAAGAACTGTTGATTCTGTCACAGGCAAATTTGATGGAGGTGTTTGGTAAGCAGAAGCACTGCTAATAAAAATGAATTGATCTGTTCTGCCAGTAAATATTTCAATATCATTTTCAATATGATCAGGAGTAAAAGCGATCCAATCAACAATAGCATCAAAATGAAGGTTGCCAATCGCGTCTAATGTTGATTGTTTGTCCCGAATATCGCCAATAAGTGCTTTTGCATCTTCCGGTACTGGACGAAAACTTTGGCCACGATTCAAAAGATAGAGATCTATTCCACGATCAATTGCTAATTGAGAGCAAGCAGAACTAATAATTCCTGTTCCTCCGATAAATAAAACTTTCATACTTCCTCCTAATATTGTCTATACAATACAGATTATTTCACAAAAAGTGAAAGATTAATTTTATCATGAAACCATTGTAGTAAATTGACGGTATAAAAATTTGGAAAACTATAGGTATAATCATAAATTTCCACCAAATAATCAGGATAATTGTGAATAAAAAAATGATAAAAAATGTGTTGGTATTGATTTTCTTTGTAATCCTTTCAACACTTTTAAGTAATTGTGCGTCTGAAGGTGCTCCTCCTGGCGGACCAAAAGATGAAATAGGTCCTTCGATTTTGAGTACAATTCCTACTAATGGAGAATTGTTGGTTGCTCGCAAAAGTATTATACAATTTGAATTTACAGAACCGGTAAATTATAAAACTGTTGAAAATTCACTTACAATTTTCCCTGCATTGGAAAATAAACCAACAATTAAAATCAACCGTAACAAAGTAAAGATCATTCCCAAAGAAAAATTGAAGGAAAATACTACTTACATATTTTCTTTTGGTAGAAAAGTAGAAGATTATCAAAAGAACAAAACCGACGGCGAAGTAAAAATTGCTTTTTCAACTGGTGATCAAATGGACAAAAGCCTGATTTCAGGTAAACTTTTTGATTTCAAGGAAGAGAAGAAAACTGCCTATATATTATTTTACAGTCATGAAGAAAAAGACCTTGATTCGTTGATTTTCTATGATCCTGATTATTATACTTCGGTTGACAAAAATGGAAATTTTCAGGCATCAAACATCTCCAAAGGCCGATACTCAGTTTTGGCTTATTTGGGAAGTTTCAAAAATGCTCCTCGATTTTCAGAAAGTGATTTCACTGCTGTGGGATTTGAAGATTTTGTTGAATTGGAATCAGGAAACGACACATTACGAAATATAAACTTGAGATTACATCAATATCCGCTTTATGATTTTACTTATCAAAAATCATTCGAAGAAGAAGGTGAATTGCGATTAATGTTTTCCCATCCAATTGATTATGACAAATCTGATATTGAATTCAATATAGAAGGTAAAGTATTAACAAAAAACTGGTGGTTTGATCCAGATAATCCTCTCAATCTAAACCTTAGTCTCAACCTTGATTCTGCAGAATATTTAATGAATGTTAAAGGACTTATTGATATTTATGGGAGAGAAATGGAAGCCGCAACTGATACAATTTTATGGATGAATCCAGAGATAATTGATACTCTGGGAGCGGGTGTCAAGTTTGTAGTTTCAGGAACAAAAGATGTCACTCTGGATGAAATTATCAAGTTACAGTTCACCGAGCCTGTGGAATCAATAGATAATTTAAAAGAGAGAATCAACTTTATTGATAAAGACAGCAATGATGTTGATTTTTCTGTTGAACAAATTGATATCACATCCTACTTGATAAAACCTACAAGCAATCTGAAATACATCATTGAATACAAACTCAGTGCTTTGGTAGATTCAATATTTGACCTTTTTGGAAATGAATGTAAAGATTCTGTTATAAGTAGCAGTTTCACCACTATTGATGAAGATCTATATGGAAGTATTTCCGGTTCTGTTGATACACAATTGGATTTGAATAAAATAATTATTGGATGCAAAAGTGTGGCTAAACAAGAATCGATACAATACATTCAGCCTGAGAAGAATGGAGTATTTAAAATTGGAAATCTTATTCCAGGTGAATATGAAATTTCCATTTTTTATGACGAAAATGAAAATGGTGACTATGATTGGGGCAGTTTGATTCCAAACCGGTCATCAGAAAAATACAAAGATTTTCCAAAAGCAGTTTCTGTCCGATCAAGATGGGAAACAGAAAGGGTGGATTTGAAGTTTTGAGTATTAAATTTTGGAAATATGAAGCCGCAGGAAATGATTTTGTAATGATTGACAATCGAAGTGGATTTTTTGATATATCAGATAAGGATTTGATTGCGAAAATGTGTCATCGCAGATTCGGTGTTGGTGCAGATGGTTTGATTGAAGTAACTGAACATCCTGAATATGATTTTGCAATGAAATATTTTAATAGCGATGGTTCCGGACCATTTATGTGTGGGAATGGTGCCCGGGCAGCAGTTTTATTTGCAAAAAATCGTGGTTTTTTTACGAAAAATAAAATCAAGTTTCTGGCATCTGATGGAGAGCATCTTGGAGATTTATCCGAAGAGATGATCAACCTTACAATTATGAAACCTTCAGAGATGAAAAAATTGGAAGAAGATCAGGTTGCCTATTACATTTTTACAGGAACAGATCACGTTGTAATTCCAACCGAAAATCTTGAAGAATTCGATATCACGATATCCGGGCCGATTTATCGGTTTAAATATGATACAAATGTAAATTACATTGAGCAGATTGATGGCAATCTGTGGCAAATTCGCACCTGGGAACGAGGTGTGGAAAATGAAACCTATGCTTGTGGAACTGGAGCAACCGCTTCAGCCTTTTACATTAAGGAAAAGGAAGGAATTGATTTCCCGATTTCACTACAGGCAAAAGGTGGTGAACTGACTGTGAATTATAAAAAAAATAAGCTTTGGCTTCAAGGACCTGCAAATGAGGTTTTTGAGGGCAATTTCAACCTATAGAGGAGATGGAATGTATTGTTTGATAATGGCTGGAGGAATCGGCAAAAGATTTTGGCCACGTAGTAGAAAAAATTACCCAAAACAATTACTGAATATTGTCAGCGAAGATTCGATGCTGAAATTGACATATGATAGATTATTGAAAATCACTAGTAAAGAAAAAATATTCATCGTTGCTGGTGAAAATCTAAAACATGTGATGCTGGATAGTATAATAGATTTTCCTGAAGAAAATTATATCGTTGAGCCAAGTGGGAAAAATACTGCTCCATGTATTGCTCTTGCAGCTGCGATTATTTCAAAAAATGATCCCAATGCAGTAATGGGAGTTTTTCCAGCTGATCACCTGATAGAAAATTTTGAATCATTCAAAGAATCTATAAAAGACGGAGAAAATGTAGCCAAATTACATTCTGGATTAGTTACTTTTGGCATTACTCCAACTCGTCCTGCAACTGGCTATGGATATATTCAGTACGACAGAAAATTACCATTACTTGAAAATACTGCATATAAAGTCAAAACTTTTGCAGAAAAACCAAATCCAGAGACTGCTAAACGTTTCCTGGAGACCGGTGAGTTTCTGTGGAATTCCGGTATGTTTATCTGGAAAGCAAAAGACATTCTCACATCAATCAAGGCACACCTTTCTGATCTTTTTGATAGTGTCATTAACATTCAAGCTGCTTACGGAACAGAAAAATACGGTAAAATCCTTCGTGAGGAATGGTCAACAATTCTTGGCTCTTCCATTGATTATGGAGTGATGGAAAAAGCCAATAATGTTTATGTCGTAAAAAGTGATTTTGTGTGGAGTGATGTTGGTTCCTGGGATGCAGTCTATGAACTGGAAAAGAAAGATGAAAATGGCAATGTTCTTCGTGGTGAAGTAATCAATATGAACACTAAGAATTGCCTCATATCATCAAATAAAAGATTAATATCCACTATTGGTTTGGAAGACTTGATTATTGTAGAAACCAAAGATGCAATCCTAGTAGCCAAAAGAGGTGAATCAGAAAAAATCAAGGATATGGTAGATACACTGAAACGTACAGAAAGAAACGAATATTTATAGAATCTGTGGCAAACTTTAATATGAAATTATCTCTCAAAAAACAAAAAGAATTCAAAAAGCAGATTGTTGAAATTTTCAACGAGCAAGGTTACACCGTTGTATCAGGAAAAGGTAGTTTTCGACAAGGGTCATGCTTGGTAATGCAGGATAAAAAATTAGTGATCAATGGTTTTTTACCTGTTGACCTTCAAATCAAATTTTTGGTAGAAACTGCTGAACAACAGGATGTTGTTGAATATATTCCAGATGATATTGTGAAATACGGGAAAAGTGTGAATTAGAAAATACTCCCTAAATGAATTTCGAAAAGCTAATAAAATCCTTAAAACTCCAACCATTGAAAATCGAAGGTGGATATTTCTGTCGTACCTATACAAATTCGATAACTTTTGGTGAATCCAAAAGAAGTGTTGGTTCGGCTATTTATTACTTGATCACTGAAGAAAGTTTCTCTGCAATGCACAAATTGAATTCCAGTGACGAGATGTTTCATTTTTATTGTGGTGATTCTGTAGAAATGTTGTTGCTACAGGAAAATGGTCATGGTGAGATTGTCACAATTTCCAATCAGGATGAAAATTTAAATCCACAGCAACTAGTCCCAAAGGGTGTCTGGCAAGGAACTCGTTTGATACCGAGCGGAAGGTTTGCCCTACTTGGTGTCACTGTCACTCCGGCTTTTGAGTATGAGGATTTTGTATTAGGGAATAGAGATGAATTGATGAAGAAATATCCTGAGTATGAAGATATGATTGTTGCTTTGACAAAAGAGTAAATACTCCACGACTACAGATTTGTAATCCCTAGTTTAATTTCGAAATTTGCGAATTTGATATATTAAAAGGCTGTTATTTATGGACAATACGCTGATTCTCTGGTTGAATTGATCCCGGATTTTGATTTTTCCCTATTGATCAAAATTAGATATAAATTTTAAAATAATTCTACAAGATACCTGTTTTGAATGTATCTACCCGCCCAGTGACATTTTTTTACAATTAAAAACATCCTTGAGACATTTTCAAAATTTGAATTGAGTAAGATATAGTGTTATTTGATAATCCGAAAATTAGATAACATTCACTTATTCATTCCTTACTTCGTTGGGAGATTTCTAATTGCATGGGATTAGTGGTGCAAACGAAATCTCCCAATTCCTTAATGTTGGAATTATATTTTATAATAATTTATAATTTTACAAAGTGGAATGAAATGTGTTTTTCCGTCAATAAAATGTAATTATTTGGCATAAATCACAAAAATATAAATCATCTTTTGACAACTTTCAGAATAATAGAGTGTCAATTGAATGTTTAAAATTTACTAAAAGGGGTCATAAATGAAAAAATTCAAAATCATTGGTTTAATAGTTTTAATCCTAGTTGTGGGAGTGATTGGACAAAGAATGTTCAGCAAAAGTAAATCAAAAGACAATAAAGGTTACAAAACTCTAACATTGTCAGAAGGTTCAATTGTCGAAGAAGCTTTGGCTATTGGAACCGTAACACCGGAAAATGAAATCCAGGTAAAATCAAAAATTCCTGGTATTGTTGTCGAGAGACTGGTAGAAGTTGGAGATCATGTGGAAAAAGGCCAGTTGATGGTAGTTATAAATCCAGATCCAACACCACGTGAATTAACAGAAACTCGCCGTGAATTACAGATGAAAGATGTGGCTCTCAAAAATGCAAAAATTCAATATGATAGAAATTTTGAACTGTTGAGTAAAAATTTGGTTTCTGAAGAAGTATTTGAAAATATCAAACTCAAATATGATCAGGCCAAACTAGCTTATGATCTCAGCATCGATAGACTTTCATTGCTGGAAAAAGGACATACAGAAAAAGTAGAATCAGTAGTGAAATCACCAATTACCGGAACTGTTTTGGAAAAATTTGTAAATGTTGGTGATCCCGTAGTTCCTTTGACATCCTATCAGCAGGGAACTGCTTTGTTTACTTTGGCTGAAATGACAAAATTGATCTTCCGTGGTACAATTGACGAAATCGATGTTGGCAAAGTCAGTGTTGGTGTCAATGCAGAATTGGAAATTGGTGCATTACCTGGTAAATCTATTCTTGGTGAAGTAGTTCGCATTTCACCAAAAGCCCGTAAAGAAAACAACGCAACAGTTTTTGACATTGAAATCAAAATTGTAGATACTCGTGGGGTAAATCTTCGTGCCGGTTACTCAGCCAATGCGAAAATTATTCTCAACAAAGCAGAAAATGTTCTGACAATTCCAGAAAGACTTTTGACTTTTTCAAATGATTCAATATTTGTAGAAGTTGAAGACACTACCAATGAAACGGTAAATAAGGTACAAGTTGAAATCGGACTCAGTGATGGTATCAATGCTGAAATAAAATCAGGTGTGACAAAAGATGATATGTTGGTAGAACGTCCACCAAAAGAAATTGAATAAAAGGAAATAAAACCGTGATAATAAAAAATATTATCCAGATTCTAAGAGAATTAAGCAAACAAAAATTACGAACATTTTTGACTCTTTTTGGAATCTTTTGGGGAACAACTTCCGTTATTTTACTACTTTCTTTTGGAATGGCTGTAAAGGCAAATACTTCCAAAACCATGCATGGAATGGGTGAGCAGATTTGTATCATTTGGGCTGGTAGAACCAGTATCAGTTACGGGGGCTTTCCAAAAGGGCGTCGACTTTCATGGTATAATGATGATGCACAGTACCTCAAAGATAATGTTGAACTGATAGATGATATTTCACCACAATATTCTCGTCAACTTCCAGTCAATGTTGGATCTAAAAAGCAGAATTTTAATGTGAATGCTGTTTGGCCGGATTTCAAGGAAATGCGAAATATGATTCCGCGTGAAGGTAGTCGATTTCTTTCACCATTAGATGAAAAAAATCGTCGTAGAATTATATTTATTGGTAATGAAGTGGAAAAAACTATGTTTGGTGAAGGTGTAGATGCAGTTGGTAAACTGATGTACATCGATGGAATTCCTTTTACTGTAATTGGTGTAATTATAGCGAAAACTCAGGATGGTAGTTATAATGGTCGTGATAAAGATGCTATATTCATGCCGACATCAACTTATCTCGCAATCTATGGTGACCGTTTTGTTGATAATATGGTTGCTAGAGCCAAAGATGTCAATAAAACTGACCAGATGAAAAAAGCTATCATTCACGCAATGGCAAAAAAATATCGTTTTTCTCCTGAAGATGAACAAGCACTACCAATTTGGGATACTACAGAAATGGATCAATTTCTAAATACATTTTTCAATGGATTTACAATATTTCTCGGAATCGTTGGCGTAATGACATTGATAGTGGGTGGAATTGGAATCGCAAATATTATGTATGTAATTGTGGAGGAAAGAACATCAGAAATCGGTGTGAAACGAGCAATCGGTGCAAAAAAAAGGTTGATATTATTTCAATATATTGTTGAAACTTTTATTATTGCCTCTATTGGTTCAATATCAGGATTTCTATTCTCTGTAGTTCTAATTTTTGGAATAAACAAAGCACCTATTGAAGATTTTGTTGGACATTTGGAATTAAATCCAACTGTTTCGATTGTTTCAATATTAATAATTTCTGCTATAACTTTTATTGCCGGTTGGGGACCCGCTAAACGAGCCTCCACTCTGGATCCGGTTGTAGCAATTAATGGATAAATCATGGCTGAAAAAATAAATGAATTTATGAAAAATCTGCTCCTTGTTCGATTATTCGTACGGGAATTAAAAAAAGAACGAAGAAAAATTATTCTCACAATTGCAGGTATCGCATGGGGAACATTGACAATTATTTTGCTTCTTTCCTTTGGTCAGGGTCTTGCGACTCAGATGCTTCGTGGACAAAAAGGTTTAGGTGATAATATTGTCATTCTATATGGTGGACAAACCAGCATGGAATATAAAGGATTGCCTCAAGGTCGTCCAATCAGGTTTCTAGAGGATGACGTCACGCTTTTAGAAAATAGTATTCCGGAAATTGACAATATCACAGCTGAATATGATCGCTGGGGAACAACCTTTAAATATGGTGACAAAGCTGTTACCGAAAGAACTCGTGGTGTATCGTCAATGGCTTATGATGATATGCGTTCTCATTTTCCACAAGAAGGTGGACGATTTCTTAATACCAACGATATCAAAGAAAGAAAGCGAGTCATTTTCATTGGCTGGGAACTGAAAAAGCAACTTTTTGAAAAAGAAGAAGCAGTTGGTAAAATAATTTTTATGAATGATATTCCATTTATTGTAATTGGTGTCATGCAGAAAAAGATGCAGATGGGAATGTATGGCGGTCCGGATGCAAATTGCGCTGTGATTCCATCATCTACTTTCCGAGGAATTTTCAGTAATTTTTATCTCAGTAGAATCATTTATCAGGTGAATGATATTGATAAAGCAAATTTTGTAAAACAACAAGTTCGAAGGGTAATGGGCCGCAAAAAACAATATCACCCGGATGATAATAATACATTACATTTTTGGGATACTATTGAAAATTCAAAACAAACTCGAATTGCTTTCACTGGAATTACAATCTTTCTTGGAGTAATTGGTGCTATGACTTTGATCATCGCTAGTGTTGGTGTTGCCAATATTATGTTTGTGACTGTAAAAAAACGTACAAAAGAAATTGGAATCAAACGAGCAATTGGTGCGAAGAAATCCCTGATCAAAACACAATTTATTATTGAAGCACTTTTGATAGATTTAACTGGTGGATTTATTGGCGGAACTGCCGCATATGGAATCATCAAAGCTGTTCAGAGTATTCCACAGGATAGTGCGGATTTCGGAAAAAATATGGCAATGCAGATTTTGGCAAATCCAGAATTCTCATGGACAGTAGCAATTGCCACAGGTACAATTCTCAGTTTAGTTGGATTACTCTCAGGATATTTTCCAGCACGCAAAGCTGCTGCTGTTGATCCGATGATCGCTCTTCATTATGAATAGAACTCTAAAACCTTTGAAATGGTTGGTTGGAAGAAGCTAAAAGTTTGGAGTGTTGAGTTGAAAGTACTTCAGAAGTTTGAAATAAAGAATATATTCACACAAAGGCTCAAAGCCACAAAGGAATCTTGGAAATCTTTGTGTTCATCGTGTCTCTGTGAGAGAAAATATTAAGGAATTTATTATGATTAGAATGGAAAAAATAAGAAAAGTATATAGCACAGGCAAAGTTGATGTTGAAGCCCTTCGTGGCATTGATCTTCACATCAAAAAAGGTGATTTTGTAACAGTTATCGGACCATCAGGTTCAGGAAAATCCACGCTGATGAATATTATGGGTTGTCTCGACAAGCCCACTACTGGCGATTTTATAATTAATGGCACAAATATAAAAAATCTAAATGATAATGAATTGTCAGAACTTCGTAATCATGAAATCGGATTCGTGTTTCAGAATTTTAATTTGCTACCCTATGCTTCAGCCTATGAAAATGTGGAAATGCCATTGCTTTTTGCAGGAGTTGGTGGAAAAAAACGTAAACAAAAAGTGGAGTACATCCTTAATAAAGTTGGTCTTGGTGACAGAATGGACCACAGACCCAATGAACTTTCCGGTGGACAAAAGCAACGTGTAGCAATTGCTCGTGCTCTAATCAATGATCCAAATATTATTCTTGCTGATGAACCTACAGGAAATTTGGATTCACATTCGGGTCGTGAAATTATGGAACTTTTCGTGAATCTTTGGAGAGAAGGTCATACTATTGTGATGATTACTCACGATCCAAGAGCAAAAGAATATACTTCCAACTTTGTGAATATTACTGATGGGATGATTCTGGAGGAAGTTGCTGTATAGGTTTTACTACGACCATAAAAAATAAATCAAATATTTAACCTCATCGGTTCAAGAGACTAGTGAGGTTTTTTTTCTGTAAATAATTTTTTAACAGTTTCGATCTAATAAAATTACTCAGGTATATTAAAGAATAGGCCTACTGAATCCCTCTTTTTAATAGAGACTTGCTATATAATTCAGATTATTAGGTATCAAAATTAATTACAAATAAAAAATTGGTATAAGTCCTCCTGATACCAAACTGTATGAGATTATAAAAGTTGTTGAGGCCCTCGAAGAGTGAATTTCGGAGAAAAAGTTTTCCTCATGAAACTGTCTACTTCGATCTTGATCCAGTGGGTAGCATGACAGTAGTATAATATTTTTACATTGCTTTGTAAAGAGATGGATTTTGCAGGTGTAAACTTTTGAAAAAATAGAGTTTTGTATAGATCAAACTAGCATTAGTTTTTGATCATAGAAAAAAAAGATTAATTTGGCGATAGTATATAAATAAAAAAGGCCGGATATACCGACCTTTTTTTAGTAGAATTGTGTAGTTTAGTTTTATCGACCTACGATTGATAAAACTACCTGACCAGATGAGTTTGCTTGTGCGAAAGATGACACAGCAGTCTGCTGCATAATCTGTAGTTTCATTACTTCCATCTGTTCTTTTGCATAGTCTGCATCTTCTACTGAGCTTCTTACGGCTTCTGTGTTTGTAGATGCTACAGCTAATACACTTTCTTTTGATGAAAGTCTGGCTTTGTATTCCCCGATTGCCTGGAGTGAATCAGCAAGATCATCAATAGCAGCACTTACAGTAGTAATTGCTGTACTTGCCCCATTGGCAGTTGTCAGATCAATACCACTTACATCTGTACCGCCGACTGAACTGGAGTCTGACTGATTAAGTGAAACATGAAGGTTATCATCAGCACGTTCACCTGTTTGGAAATATCCATCATATCCACCATCGATTAGATTGTCACCATTAAATGTAGTTTCATCTTCAATAGCGTCAATTTCGTTTAATAGTGCATTTACCTGATCATGAATAGCAGTTCTCTGTGCAGTAGAAAGTGAATAATCTGCTGCCTGAGTTGCTTTTTCTTTGATTGTCTGGAGAATATCAAGTTGGTTCTGATAGCCACCTTCAGCAACGTTTAAGATGTTTTTCGCATTACTTACATTTTGTGCAGCAACGTCTAGACCTCTTCTACGTCTTTCCAAACCTGTGGCCAAAGCGAATCCAGCCGGATCTTCTTCAGTTGAGTTAATCTTTTTACCTGTTGAAAGTCTTGTTTGGTGCATTGACATACGACCGTTGATTGAATTCAGTGTTCTTAAAGATTCTAGTGCCTGAATGTTTGCATTAATTTGTGTTAAACTCATTGGTTACCTCCTTGGTAGTTTTAGAGCATCCTTGCTCCAGTAATTTCGTTTTTTGCATTTTTGCATTTTCAATTAACTTCTACATAGGTTATCGGAATTGAGTCTGAAAAATTTATTTATTTAATTTTAAGGGTAAATGTACTTAAAAAATATATGCAAATATAATAAAATAAATGTTAAAACTGTATTATATAATAGAATTGATATAGATTAGTATAAATTCAATCTAAAACAGTATAATTATTAATTATTAGACTAAATTTACCTTTATTTATGTTTATTAATGTTAAATCAGTTTTAATCATTAAAAATTAGAATAAAACTGATTTAATAATATAAAAATCAGAGGAATTAACTTAAATAGTTTGATTATATCAAAAAGAGATTTAAATAATAAAAAAATACAAAAATTTACTAATTAACAGGTATGTTTGATTGAAATTTAATAGGCTTTTTTACACAATAAAGTAATAAATGATTTTTATAGGGATTAAAAATTGGATTTATATATATATAAGGTATAGTGAACTTGAATCGATAACTACTTAGGAAGATGAATTGTTTTACGGATTCTGTGCTAATTTTTTTAGATCAATTTCATACGTTAAAATATCAAATAGAAATTTTCTTTATGTATTCTCCACTTATTCACCTGATTAAACTAAAATAAAAATTAATGATGTAACAATTGCACTACCGACAATTAATCCTAAAGTTTTTAAATCAAATTTATTTTTTACTACTATAATTTCCATATTTGCAATTGATGAGTTTCCTTCACTATCCACTACTTCAATTTTGATATTATTTTTGCCAATATTATTGTTATCCGGTCTCCAGATCAAGGTACCGTCTTGAAGTTTTACACCCTCGGGACTTTCTACCAGATTGTAGAATAATTCGTTTCCTTCAGGATCAATAGCTCCAATATTTTGGCTCAATGTTTTATTTATTTGGGTGGTGATTTTGTTTTTTGACTTTACAATTGGTGATTGATTTATTTGTAGAATAAACTTCTGAAATGTTGTATCCCTGCTATCAGAAACTCCAATTTCGAAATGATACTCATCTTTTGAACTGGTTTCACTGACATCCCATTTTAATATGCCTCCATTGGTAATTGTCGCACCATTGGGTGACTTTACAATATAGTATTGGATTCTATCTTCTTGATTTTTATCCTCCGTCTCCATTTGATAAGAAAAGGTTTCTCCAAGATTGACATACTTTACAGGTTTTGATGTTATTTTAGGTACATCATTGACAAAAATTTTCATTGTATATTCGTCGGAATAATAGCCATCACTAGCAGTAAAGGAAACAAGATTCTTACCTAGAACTGATTCGGTGGGATTCCATTTTATAATACCATTTTTAGTTATAAATAAATTTTCTGGTCCCAGCCTCAGATTATATTTAAAAAATTGTGGAGATGTAAAGGAAGTATGATTAGGTATTTCATAATTGATGAAATTAAATAATGAGGATAATACTTCAGAAAAACCTGGAGGGATTCCATTTTCATAAGTATAAACCATCACTAATTTATTATTTTCATAATTGATTTCAGTGATTTGAAACTCTTCACTTTTAATAATCATTTTGTTATTTGTTAATTCTTCAACAATCATTGGTAAATCTGTTTTAGTTTCATTTGTGAGGATCAATGTCTCATAAATGCCAGTCTTTTTCCAGTCTTCAATTATTGGTGGTTTCTTATATTGATTTAGGAAGAATCCCTTGTTTCTATCCATAATTCTGATTTTGCAATTGAATTGTTCGCCTAAAGAAGCCGTCTGTTCCGAACACTCTAAAATAGTTAATGGGTGATTTACAAAAATTGAAAAAATTAAATTGTCATTTGAATAGCCATCACTGACATTGATCTCAAAATCATTCCAATCCTTTTGGCTTTCATAAGACCTCCAGGTAATTATACCTTTTTGATCTATACTGGCACCTTGAGGATATTTCAACATAGTAATTTGTTTGAACCCTTCTATGTTATGATCTTGAAAATGAATCTGATACTGAAACGTTTCTCCAGCTTGAATTATGTTTCTATCAGGTAATTTATTTAGGATTGTTATCTTATCATTGACGTAAATTGAAAAGGCTTTGGTGATTTCTACATCAGCCCAATAGAATTTTGCATTGATAGTATGAAAACCCAGTTGAGTCGTTTCCGGAATCCATTCAAATTGACGATTTACCAGATTGAAGCGAAATCCTTCTGGAGCATTGATTGCGTAATTTAGATCTTCTGATGATACAGAATAAAGATCAACTTTTTGCTGGAAAAGTTCTCCGGGAACAATGATATAATCTGACTGCTGATGCGGGTTCACACCAAGATTTCTAATAATCGGTTCATTTATTTTCGGAGTTATGAGGTTTTCTGATTTTCCATCAATATTAGAGAGGGTTTCCAGCAAATTGTCAATTTCGTCAAAATTATGTTCATAATTACTATATTCTATTGTAATTGCCTGTTGTTCAATAGGTTTTTTGTTCATGTTGGATGTTATTCTTAGTATTCCGTGATGAGCAAATTCAGGATAAAGATATGAAAAGTTATAGGTTGAATTTTTTATTTGAGAGAAGTCTAAAATTTTGATTCCCTGAAGTTCTGTTTCTGTAACAATCCCGGAGTTCCAAAAAGTGTCATCCATATTATCATAGAAAAAATGTTTAATCAGTTCTCCATTTTCATCGGAAACCAGCAAGTTGTCCTTGCCATCATTATCGATATCAGCAGAAAATATTCTATCAAATTGCAGTGAAGGACTGAAAATTTCTGTCACAGGACCATCAAATCCGGAAATCATATTTATTCCACCATTATAAAGGCCAATGATTAATTCTTCTTTTTTATCTCCATTGAAATCACCAACAACCAAATTTTCGATATCCCAAACATTCCCATTTGGTTCGAAGAATATCTCTTCATTTTTTTTGTTTTCTGAAGAATATATTTTGGTGATAAATAATATGTCATGATTGACTCTAACTAACATCTTTTCATTGTTGAAAGTGATCAGTTTTGAGTGAAAATATTTTTCAGGATGTTGTTGAATCCAAAGTGTATCAAGCTGGATTTGGTCACTATTTATTGTTAATTGCAAAACCTCTGTTCGTTCATCTTCATGTAATAAAATCAAATCCTTTTTTGATGGAGAAATCATTTTTAGGTGACTTAGGAGGATCATTTTTGATTCATCAAAGGGTGAAATATGAACAAGATGATCCTTTTCCATTCTAAAAATAAAAAGCGGGGAGATTGTATTGTTTGGATCTGACAGTTTTGCAGTAATAATAATTTCTTTGATCCCATCATCATCAATGTCGAATCTGAAAAAATCAGTGAAATCTCCAATATAATCTTTTGGAATATACCATTCCCAGATATTCTCATATTCTAAGGATTCATTTAACTGAAATAATCCCAGAAAACTGGAGCCTTCAATCTTTTCACCTTTGTCATCAAAATAGAAACCTATCCCTATAATGGTTTCGCTTTTACTATCAAAATTTTCAAATTTAATCAAGGAATATCTGGTGCCTTTAAAGGGAATAATCTCTTTGGAAAAAGTAACACAAAGTAGGTTCTCTGTCAGAAGAAATAAAGTTGAAATGGCTAACAATGTTATTTTTATTTTTTCTCTGATAAACATGATAAATAATATAAACAAAAAATGCAGAAATTTGCTCAAATATTTTGAATCTTCTCAGAAATCTAAATTGTTGGGCTCTAAGGAGGTTAACTACAAAATTACCTAAAATTATTTACATTTGAAATTTTGAATATTTTTAGTATAATTGATTGCTTTTTTACGAACAATTTTCAGATGGAAAAAATTGATTTCAATCTAAAAAAAATAAAGGTGAACTATGAACGTTTTAACACTCAATTGCGGAAGTTCTTCCGTTAAGTATCAGTTAATTAACACAAAAAATGAAAATGTATTGTGCTTAGGCCTGGTTGAAAGAATCGGCATTGATGGTACCAGAATTATACACAGAGTCAATGGCGAAAAACATATTATTGAACCAAGCATTCCTGATCACAAAGCTGCTATTGACAATATCATAGCTTTACTCACAGATGAAAAATATGGATCAATCAAATCTTTGGATGAAATTGATGCTATTGGCCACAGATTGGTTCACGGTGGAGATAAATTGACCACTTCTGTTAAAATTGATGAAAGTGTAATGGACATTTTAAAAGAATGTATCGATTTTGCACCATTACATAATCCTGCAAATATCAAAGGTGTAGAGGCTGCAATGGAAGAATTACCTGGCAAGCCTAATGTTGGTGTTTTTGATACTGCTTTTCATAGTACAATGCCTCCAGTTGCATATACTTATGGAATACCAAAAGAATATCTTGAAAAACATAGTATCAGACGCTATGGATTTCATGGAACTTCTCATGTTTTTGTAGCAAATAGGGCTGCTGAAATGATGGACAAAGATATTAATGACTGTAATATTATTACAATTCACCTTGGAAATGGTGCAAGTGTAACTGCTATTAGAAATGGTAAATCAGTAGACACTTCTATGGGTTTTACTCCTCTTGAAGGATTGATTATGGGAACACGCTGTGGTGATGTTGATCCTGGTGTATTATTTCATATTTCTAAAATGGAAGGTCTCAAAGACGAAGACGAAATGAACACATATTTTAATAAACAATGTGGTATGTTGGGAATTACTGGCAAAACCAGTGATATGAGAGATATCGAAGATTGGGCACTTGAAGGTGACAAAGATATGAAACTTGCTCTTGACATCTACTGTTACAAAATCAAAAAATATGTTGGTTCATACATGGCTGTATTAAATAGAGTCGATGCTATTGTATTCACTGGTGGTGTTGGAGAAAATTCTGATGTGACTCGTGAATGGGTTCTGGAAAATATGGAAAACCTTGGAATCAAAATTGATCCTGCAAAAAATGATGGACTTCGTGGTAAAGCAATGGAAATCAGTACTGAAGACAGTGTTGTCAAAGTATTTGCTATTCCTACAAACGAAGAACTTGTTATTGCACAGGAAACTGAAAAAGTTTTATCTTAAAAATTATTACTTGAATATAATATGTAAAAAACTCCGGCTTATGGTCGGAGTTTTTTTTACGTTTTTAAAACACAGAATGTATAGGCACGATCCATATTATGATTCGTTGTATAAGTCGGTAATCTTCCTGCCTTCTTCTCTTATAATTTCCCGGTAATTTTCTGGTTCCAGTACTTCTACAAAACTACCATAACTCAGGATGAAACCATAGAGCCATTTTGATTCTGGCATTGAGGTGGAGACTATAAGGTTTCCATCTTGGTCATAGATTATGTTATTTTCTAAAAAATTATCCTCAACAGCAGATTTGACTGCTTTTGAGAATTTCAGTTTCAGATTTATCTTTAATGCAGTTTCGTCCCAATTGATGTAATCCTTATAGTCCCTATTTTTACGAATAAATAGAATACTTGTAGTAGTTAGACTTTTTATCCTTGAAATCCGAAAAATCCGAAAATCTTTTCTCAAACGACAATACCCAAATAAATACCAGGTATATCCTTTAAACATTATTGTCATTGGTTCTACCTGCCGCACTTCTGCCTGGGAATCAACTTTATTATACTGAAATCTTATAACAAAATGATTCTCAATAGCATGATTGATTTTTCGAATATTTGTCTGATATTTTTCTGACATTCCCCAGGGAACCAGATCAATTGCTACAGCCATATCTTTTGATTGTTCCTCATTACTCATTTTTCTGGGCATTATATCACATATTTTATCGATAATTTTATCTAATTCATTGTTGTGAAGAGAAGAGTTGACACCTTTTAGAGCATTAACGATTGAATGCATTTCGTTAACTGTCAAAACTTGTTTGTCAATCCTGTAATCCTCTATTATGGAAAAACCTCCATCAGCACCACCATAGGATATGATAGGAATCCCAGCTTCATTGATTACTTTTATATCACGAAATATTGTTCTGGTGGAAACATGAAATTTTTCTGCTAATTCAGTTGATGAAATTTTCTCCCGATTCAAGAGGAGAAATACAATAGACAATAATCTTTCCAGCCTCAAAATAACTCCAAATTTATTTTTATTGACAACTTTTTAAATGAACTTTTAGTCTATAGTGTAGTTATAATAATTGAAAATTGACAGTTCTTTAAAAAATGAAAAAATAGTACAAAAAACCCTACCTCCTTATATAAAAGTTGTTTGTCTATTTAGTTAATAAATCCTCATCACTAAGGAAGGAACTTCACCCAAAGTATCCTTCCTTTTTTTTTGTTGAAATTATCAACAAAATTCATAGTTTTATCATAAATCAATTGAGGATATTATGCGAAAATTATTTAGTCTTTTATTGTTGCTTATTGTGTCTACGACATTGTATTCTGATAAATTGGGAACCTATTTTTCCAAAAATAAATATATACTTGAATCCATTCCGGGTTTTGAAGAAAGCAAAGGGTTGCTACCAAAACCAATCCTAACAGAAAATTCTGAATGGCTGGAAATGTACTGGAAGTGCTGGGAAATTGCATTCCGAGGTATGAAACAACCACAAGAAGGATCACCACTTGTATCAAACTGGCTGGATGAAGCTTTCTCTGAACAAATATTTCAGTGGGATACGATTTTCATGATGATGTTTGCTCGATATGGACACAACGTTTTTCCGTCAATTCAATCTCTTGATAATTTTTACATCATGCAGAAAAAGAGTGGTTACATTGGCCGTGAATATAATGAGATTACAGGAAAATTGATCCATTTTGATTTTGATGGTGGACTGTACTCCGAAAAGGGATACAAAAACACGATCAATCCACCACTTTTTGCCTGGGCTGAAATGGAAAACTTCAAACTTACGGGTGATAGTACCAGACTTCGTAAAGTGTTACCGGTTTTAGAAAAATATGCAGAATGGCTCAACAAGCCTGGAACACCAGATGCCCCAGATTGGGAAAACAATGGCCGCTGGTCACAAAATTCTAATCATAAACTTTTCTGGAATACTCCGCTTGGCAGTGGAATGGATAATACTCCTCGTCCGGCAGAAAAAGGCTTTGGTTGGGTGGAGATGTCATCGCAAATGGTGATCATGTATAATAATCTTGTAGAAATGAGTCACTACCTTCAGGAATTTGAAAAAGAGAAATATTTTCGATCAAGATCAAATGAAATTGGTAAATCCATTAATAAATGGTGTTGGAATGATGAAATTGGATTTTATTTCGATGTCAAAGCAAATGGAGGTCAATTCATTAAAAAAACATCAGGTGGATTCTGGCCATTACTTGCTGGAGTTTGCAATGAAGAACAAACAAAAAGATTGGTAGAACATCTCAAAAATCCGAAAGAATTCTGGCGACCAATTGTTTTCCCGACACTTGCTGCTGATGAAGAAGAATATGAAGATGATGGTGGTTATTGGTGCGGTGGTGTCTGGGCACCAACCAATGTTATGATTATCAAAGGTCTGGAGAAAAATAATTATCATGAGTTTGCAAAAAATGCTACTGAAAAATATTTGGATGGTATGTATAAGGTTTTTGTAAAAACCGGAACAGTTTGGGAAAACTATGCTCCTGAAAGTTTTGATACGGGGAATCCATCAAAACCTGATTTTGTCGGCTGGACTGGTTGTGGGCCAATCCAATTACTAATAGAAAATATCATCGGCATCAAGATGAATTGCATTGATAAAAATATTACTTGGGATTTATATAGAAAAGACAAACATGGGATTGAAAATTTGTCGATGGGAAAAGATAAAGTTTCATTGATTTATGATGGTGAAAATGAGATAATTATTAACTCAGAAGTGGAATTTGAGTTAATTCTCCAAAATGCTGATATGGAAAAATCTTTCCATATAGTTAAAGGTGAAAATAAAATAAATATTTAGGTAATAGCGATTTTCAATAAGAATTTTCAAAATGTACAGTCTGGAAGACCATGCTACTGTATCGCGGACATCTTGTCCGCAAATTTATATCATCAGATAATATTTTTGAAAATCAATATAAGTAACCATTTCGAGTGGCTATATGACATTCAAAATGGTTTTTTCTTAATACAAAATCTCAAAATCCTCAACATAGATCACCTCACAGGCTCCACCACCAGTGTCATTTCGGGATAGTGAACTTTTCCAATTCCAGTCCTGACCAATTACTCGAATAAGGTATCCACTGAATTTTATTATTTGTCCTTCTTTTGCTTTCATGATTTTTTTCTTTAGGGCTTTGTTGGCTGGGATAATATGCATGTTTGCACTATGAGTTTCTATTTCCCTACGTGGAATTGGCAATCGCTTTTTGGGTTTCCAGAAATACCAGCGACCTCGTTGGGATATTTTCAGTTGGTCAACAACATTGTTATCAGACATTCTTCCCCAACCCATAGCGAAATCAACTGGTGAAAGTTCAGTTGCTTTCCCGACAATATATCGTTTTTTTGACAGGATTTTACCTTCTATTGAAAAGTTGGCTAAAGGCATAATTGTATTCAAACCCATTGAAATAGGTGCAGGAAGGTTTTCTGTATTTTGGATTGGATCATAGGGAGCCATTACACCATCTGGAACTTTTGTGCTTTGGAAAAATGGCTTAAAAATCACACTTGCAAGAAGGATAATGATAAAGGCTAGTATAGAAATTATTGTTTTTTGAGAAGAATTATCGTTGTACAAAAAAACCTCCAAATATTTTTAAAAAATATAAGGAGGTTTAAGTATAATAAAAAATATTTTAGTTCTAATTAATCAGAAGAATTACTTTTTCTCAACATTTTCCATTCTTCCAAGCATTTTTCCATTCTGTTCATGAAGGTTTCCCCCTGCTACTCTGATATAAACAAAATGGACAACTAAACCAACTATGATCAAACTTAGAACGTACATGATTAATCTTTGAGACTTGGTCGCGTTTAGACCTGGTTCCAACATTAACTGTTCCTCCATTGTTAACTTAAAAAACTACGATGTAAATTGTTTATCGGTTATAAAAACCCGTTCGATAGTTTTAATATAAGAAAAAAATGTGGAAAAACTAAAAATATATTTCAAAAAACAAACCATTATTCAACAATTACTGCTGTTCCGTAGGCTAAAATTTCTGCTGCTCCCTGCATTACTGATGCAGTTATAAAACGGACGGCTACAATTGCATTCGCACCTTTTGACTCGGCTTCTGCTTTCATACGATCAAGAGCTTGTTCTCTCGATTCAGCCATCATTTTTGTATACTCTACAATTTCGCCACCAATGAGTTGACGTAATCCTGCTAGAATATCTTTGCCTGCATGTCTGGCTCGAATTGTATTTCCCTTTACTATTCCAAGCGTCTGTACGATCTCTTTGTCTTCAAATTTGTCCTGTGTTGTAATAAGCATATTTTCTCCTATTTTTCTACATTTTTTTGATAATAGTCATCTTCTTTATTTTTGAGCCTGTCTTGTACAACTTTGATAAAAAGCAATCCAAAACCAATAATCATTATCAATCCAACAAGACCTGCGGGAAATGCTGCAATAGATCCAATAATTACTGCAAAAATCCAGACAACCGCAAGAATACCTAATAATATATAACCTGCATTTTCCATAATTTCCTCCTTGTTTTTACGGATTCAAATTACTAAATCTTTTTTCAATATTAAATCCGTATTTATTAAATTTCAAAAAAATGAGGAAATCATGAGTATTCTGATAAAAAATGTTACTTTGAATAACCACATAACTGACATTCTGATAAATAAAAATAAAATCACAAAAGTTGAAAAAAATATTTCTGTAAGTGCGAATAAAATAATTGATGGCACAAATAAAATCGCATTCCCTGGATTCTATAATACACATACGCATGCAGCAATGACTTTACTGCGAGGATATTCTGATGATCTTCCGGTTTTGCAATGGCTGGAGGAAAAGATCTGGCCTTTTGAAGGAAAATTGACGGAAAATGACGTTTATATTGGAACCAAATTGGCATGTCTGGAAATGATCAAAACCGGGACTGTATTTTTCAATGATATGTATTGGTATTTTGATGGTGTTGTGAAAGCTGTTGAAGATATGGGAATCCGGGCTGCTGTCAATACAGTTGTAATAGACTTCAATGATCCGGAAAATTTCAAGAAACAAATCCCTCGAATCCAGACAGAATACGAAAAGTCAAAATCTTTTCCAGATACAATTCAATATGCCATTGGTGCCCATTCAATTTACGCTGTATCTGAATTTGCTTTGAGATGGGCTGCCGATTTTGCCAAGAAAAATGATATAACACTTCATATTCACGTATCTGAAACTGAGCATGAATTGAATGAATGTCTCAAACACCGAAATATGCGTCCTGTGGAATATCTTGAAAGTATTGGATTTCTGGAGCCAAAAGTAATATCAGCTCATTCCATCTGGCTAAATGATAATGAGATCGAGATTTTGAAAAAACACAATGTCACTATTGCACATATTCCGACTTCCAATATGAAATTGAGTTCAGGAGTATTTCAGTACAAAAGATTCACAGACTATATGGATCATGTGACTATTGGAACAGATGGTTGTGCTTCTAATAACAATCTTGATATGGGAGAGGAAATGAAATTCGCTTCCTGCACAGCTAAAATGGAATCCAAAGACCCAACAATGATGGATGCGGAAACAGCCTTGCATATTGCCACAGAAAATGGTGCCAAAGCATTTGATATTAATGCAGGGAAAATCGAAGAAGGAAAACTTGCAGATTTGATTTTGGTAAATTTGAATCATCATCTGATGGTACCAGCACACAATCACGTGTCTAATTTTGTCTATTCAGCTAACAGTTCAGTAATTGATACTACAATATGTAATGGTAATATATTGATGGAGAATGGAATTGTACCAGGTGAACAGGAGATTTTGGAAGAAGCAAAGGATTGTATTGGAAAGTTGATAGAAAAATAATTATTAGATCCAAAAGTCGCACTTCGACGAAGCTCAGTGTGACAATTTTTTTCTTAGGACAATTCATAAACATTAAATGTGATCTAGATCACTTCTATTAAAAATAAATTTAAAAATAATTGGAACTTTCTATATTTGGTGTTAGTATACAATAACAAATAACGGGAGTGTGATTACAACAACTTGATATTCCAACGGTATTAATAAATCTATATTTTAAAATCATTATTTATTTTCAAAAATTCTATTATTTAAAAGGAGTGGTGTGATGAAAATGCGTATTTTTTGTGTTGTAATTGTTTTAGTCATTTTTTCGAATCTCAATGCACAGGATTATAAGATTGAGGATTTTTTGCCCGATAGTTTAGATACGTGGCAAGTTAAGTTACAAGGTTCACTAAATGGAGGAAATTCTAGATATACTTATGATTCATATCATTA
>Ga0070729_10002005_pt1 | contig 28032 bp, 26 predicted proteins | sample tdDd472_FD_66725 | JGI IMG/M metagenome (GOLD analysis project Ga0070729, IMG submission 66725) | Marine sediment microbial communities from the Atlantic coast under amendment with organic carbon and nitrate - tdDd47.2 | ecosystem: Environmental > Aquatic > Marine > Coastal > Sediment | place...
TGTCATGATGGCATGCAGTGGGTCAACGGCGGAGCGTATGCCGAGTATGTCTGCGCGCCTGAAGATGTGCTGGCGCTCAAGCCTGACTGTGTGTCGTTCGAACAGGCCGCTGCCGTGCCGAGTTCCGGGATCATTGCACTCTGGAATCTCGATAATGGCAACCGGATCAAGGCTGGCGACCGGGTATTGGTCAACGGTGCGGGAGGTGGCGTGGGGACCATGGCCGTGCAGCTTGCCAAGGCGTTCGGGGCAGAGGTGACGGGTGTGGACAGCGGGGAGAAGCTGGAGTTTATTCGTTCGCTTGGTGCGGACCATGTCATTGATTACACTGAAGAGAACTTCACGAAGAGCGACAATAGCTACGATCTGATTTTCGACATTCCCGGGAACAATTCGTATTCAGCCTGCAAGCGGGTTCTCACGCCTGAAGGCAAGTATATTCTCATCGCCCATGATGATTATGGCAAGGCAGGTCGCCGGTTGTTCGGGAGTATGCCTCGTTTCATGGGATTGATGGTGATGGCGTTTTTTCAGCGTCATTTGTACGACGTGAACACCTCGTTTCCGAGTAAGTTGGAGACCATGGAGATTCTGAGGGAGCTGCTTGAGGAAGGGAAGATCACGCCGGTGATTGGGAAGGTGTTTCCGCTTGAGGATGTGGGTGGGGCTTTCAGGTGTTTGATTGAGGGGCAGGTTTTGGGGAAGATTGTCATTGGTATTGGGGAGTAGGAGAAGAGGTAGAGCCGCTGTCCTCCACGCCCACGTAGAGAGGACCCTCAAAAGATTTCAAACCTCATAATCATTTCCATAGTTCAATGATCTTCGGAACAGCCGGAACAGCTGCTACGATGGCCGCGAGGAGCATCAATCCGGCAAGTATAAATTTTCTACGCTCCCGACGTTTATCATTATGGTGATTCTCAATTGTAGCAATAGCGCGTCCTGTAACAACATACTCCGCATCGTTTTTACTTAAGTCTCCCGAATCTACGAATGACTCAAGATGCAACCGCATTGAAACCATCTGTTCATCTGCATCAAGGCGTATTGCCCACTTCGACGTATAGATTAACGTCAGGACTTCACCGACAGACAACCCTTCTTTCTGCCAAAGCCCCGTACGTTTTTGTTGCTCTTTCAGCATCATTTTTAACAATTTAATTCGTGTCTTAGGGGAGAGCTTTCTCATTCTGAAAATGAGGTTGCTCGTACCAAAAAATAGTCTTTTGAAAAATAACCGGATGTATGTAAAGCCGGTAACTCCATCTAGGACATAATCAACTGGCCCGGTATACAGTACGTCTGAAAGGCCGTAATAATGCCGTATCTTTATTTCAAACTCCCGCACATACCCTAACGGTACGGCCTTCTCTGTTTCACTGATAAACTCATGCCTATCTCCGTCCCACTCCCAAACAATGACCTCTTCCCCTCTCATTTCCCTGAGCATTAGATAGGGTATACCCTCATTATATACCGCGATGGAGAAGCAATTTACGTTCACCGCATCTCTGCTATCGCGAGGGATACCCCTCACTCCATAGTCGCACTTTCTAGCAACTAATTTTGGCAGGTAGCGATGATAGAAGAGGTCTTCAATACATTTCATACAATCTGTCCTAGTATGGTATTATCGGTTATTATCCCTCACCCCGTACATATCTCACCCCAACTTTTGGAGCAAGGAGACTCTACTTCGCAGTAGCATTAAAGCCTCCAAAGGCCTAGAAGCTGACAACGCGGAAGAGGCGGCTCTACTCCCGTAACCCGAACTCGTTTTGACGACCCTCGGTTTCCCGGAAAGGCACGGCCTCCCACATTCCGACTGTGGAGCCGACCCGCGGTGATCAGATTCTCAGCCATGGAAGGCCAGCGGCAAAGCTAGTGCAAGGCGCTTTTTTGGTTCCTTTTTTGGCGCCTACCAAAAAATGAACGCCCGCCCGGCGAGGGCTGCCTTTAGGCATTTTTCTCTTTCCCTCTCCCCTTTCCCATCTTCCTCCCCAAGCCTTGCCAAAAACCCCACCATTCCTATACTTGATATTCACAGGGAATAGGCATATTCACTTCCTCTTCCAAAATAAACGCAACCATAAGAGTTATAGACATGGCCCAACTCGGTCCCCATATTTCAATATCCGATGAACAACTCATCACCCGCGCCCTCGGCGTGGTCGACATGGAACGCTTCGCACACTGGCCCGACGGCGTAAAAAAACTCGCCTCCAACCTCGCTGCCGAACTCTTCCTTGTCCGCTACAACCCGTTCATCGACCCGGCTATGGTCCGCAAATCCGTAGACCGCCGCCTGAACATGTCCAAGCCGATGCTCTCCAAGACGTTCGCCAAGATTCTCACATCCGGCATCGAACTCTTCTGGGAACGCCACAACGCGGAACTCGCATTCCGCGACACGCTCATCAGCCGCCTCAGCCCGTACATGCCCCAGGACGCCATCGGCTCCGAGCCGAACTGCCGCATCGAATCCGCCACCGACGCCACCGACCTGCGCATGGAACTGCCCATGCTCGTGCTCTTCCCGGAAACCGAAGAGCAGATTAAATATATCGTTCGTCTCGGCAACGAGATGGGTTTCGGCATCATCCCCCGCGGCGGCGGCACCGGCCTGACCGGCGGCGCAATCCCCGCAGAGGCACGCTGCGTCATTCTCTCGCTCTCGCGCTTCAAGAAGATCATCGACGTCAACCCCGACGACATGACCCTGACCGCGCAGTCCGGCGTCATCACGCTGGACGCCATCAATGCCGTGGCCGAGCAGGACATGCTCTTCACCGTGGACCCGGCTTCCAAGGCGGGATCATCGCTGGGCGGCAATATTTCCGAGAACTCCGGCGGCCCGTTCGCCTTCGAATACGGCTGCACCATCGACTCCATCCACAGCTACCGCATGGTCACGGCCAAGGGAGAAACCATCGAGGTCAGGCGCAAGGATCACCCGCGCCACAAGATCTACACCGATGAAACCGCGACCTTCGAAATATTCGACGAAGACGGCAAACACATCGATACCGTGGCCCTGCACGGCAACGAGATTCGCGGCGAGGGACTGGGCAAGGACGTCTCCAACAAGTACCTGGGCGGCCTGCCCGGCGTGCAGAAGGAAGGCGTGGACGGCATAATCACGCAGACCAGCTTTGTGCTCTACCCCACCCTGAGCCACTCCCGCGTGCTTTGCCTCGAGTTCTATGGCCGGTCCATGAAGAACGCCATGTACGTCATCAAGGACGTGGTCGGCATGCGCGACAAAATCCGCGAGGAAGGCGATCTGGTCAAGATTTCCGCGCTGGAGGAATTCGGTCCGAAATACGTGCAGGCCATCGAGTATTCCGCCAAGTCCACCCAGTACGAGGGCGACCCGATTTCCGTGCTCATCCTCCAGCTCGACTCAGACGATCAGGAGGCGCTCGACGCAGCCTGCCAGACCATCGTCGCACTGGCCCAGCCTTACGACGGCGTGGATATCTTCACCGCCCGCGACGAAAAGGAAGCCGAGTTCTTCTGGGAAGATCGTCATAAACTTTCCGCCATCTCCAAGCGCACCTCCGGCTTCAAGATCAACGAAGACGTAGTAATCCCGCTGGAAGTCATCCCGGAATTCTCCGAGTTCCTCGAAGACCTGAACCTCATCTATCTGGCCAAGATCTACCGCAAGACCCTGCACAAGGTTCGCCAGATGGAGACCGTAAACTATGAGGACCCGGATATCGTGGTCGCGCTCTCCCGCGCCCGGGAGATCATCGAGGGCGATATCACGTCCAAGGACCTTTCCGATCAGGAACAGGAAGCCCAGTGCCGGTTCCTGTTCGTCAAACTGCGCGACACCTACCCGAAACTCGACCGCGAGATAAACGAAATGTGGCACGAGATGCAGCTCAAGCGCATCGTCATCGCCAACCACATGCATGCCGGTGACGGCAACTGCCACGTCAACCTGCCGGTCAACTCCAACGACCCGGAGATGCTCGCCTCGGCCCACGAAGCCGCCGACGTGGTCATGACCAAAGTGCTCGAATTCAAGGGCGAGGTATCCGGTGAACACGGCATCGGCATCACCAAGATAGCCTTCCTGGGCGAAGACAAGATCAAGGCCCTGGCCGCCTATAAGAATGATGTGGACCCGAAGAACGTCCTCAATCCCGGCAAACTGACCAGCCGCGAACTGCCGAGCAAGCCGTTCACCTTCTCGTTCAACCGGCTCATTCAGGACCTCGACACCACCGCGCTTCGGGACAAGGAAGCCCTCATGGGGTTGCTGCGCAACATCCAGACCTGCACCCGCTGCGGCAAGTGCAAACAGGTCTGCCCGATGTACCATCCGGCCAAGGGCTTGATGTACCACCCGCGCAACAAGAATATCAGCCTCGGTGCGCTCATCGAAGGCATCTACTACTCGCAGATCCAGACCGGAGAGCCCGCCGCCGAACTCATGGGCCAGCTTCAGGGAATCATCGACCACTGTACCGCCTGCGGCAAATGCACCGCTGTCTGTCCGGTCAAGATCGATTCCGCCGGGGCCGCGCTGTCCATGCGCTCGTTCCTCGATTCCAAGGGCAAGTCCGGCCATCCGCTCAAGCAGATCATCCTGCGAAATCTCGCCAAGAATCCGGCGGGCAGCGTGCCGGTCACGGCCAAGCTGCTCTCGGTGGGCCAATCGATTCAGGACAAGACGCTCGGCATGGTTCCCGCCCGCTGGCTCTCACGCATCGAGTCGCCCATGTTCAAGCACCGCAGCCCCAGCGTCGACTTCAAGAACCTGTCGCAGGCACTGAATCTCGATAGCGGCTCGGTCTTCAAGAACCCGAAGGCCAAACGGGACGAGACGGTCCTCTACTTCCCCGGTTGCGGCGCGTCATTATTCTCACGCTCCATCGGCATGGCCTCGGTCTACCTGCTGCTCAAATCGGACGTGAACGTCGTTTTACCCGACCACCACATGTGCTGCGGTTATCCGCTGCTCTCATCCGGTTGCGAAGAGGCATACAAGACCAACCGCCATCGCAACGTGCAGGAATTCCTGGACCTGCTGGTCAAGACAGGCAAGGCGGGCCTCAAGGCCACCACCCTGCTGACAGCCTGCGGAACCTGCCGTGAATCACTGGAGACCTACGACTTCTCCGGCGAACTGGTCGAGCCGCTGGAACACTATGATGTAGTCCAGTTCCTCATGGATCGCCTTCCCTCCACGCGCCAGACTCAGGATGTGCTCTACCACGCCGCCTGTCACGCGGAGTGGGTGGACGCCCCCAAGAACAAGGCCGCCGACATGTATCGCACCGGTCTCGAAAGACTGACCGATGCCACCATAGACCTCTCCCCCGGCTGCTGCGGCGAGTCCGGTCTAGGCGCACTGACCAGCCCGGCCATCTACAATCGCCTTCGTGATCGCAAACAGGACCAGCTCCGTTCCGACCTAGGCACGGACAAGCAGAAACCAATCGTGGTCGGCTGCCCGTCCTGCAAGGTCGGCATCAAACGCTCCATGCTCCAGATGAAACGCTCCAACCGCGTCATGCACACGGTCGAATATCTGGCCGAATGTGTGGGCGGGAAGAAATGGAAGAAGGAATTGAAAGAGCTGCTGAAAACAGTTGAGAGGAAAGGAGCCGGAAGCTAAGCTCCGCAAACTGCACTAACAATGAAAAGCCGCCCGAAAAGGCGGCTTTTCTTTTTCATACCAATAATTGCCATTAATTTAGCGTCATGGCATAGAATAGGGCAGGAGAAAAAATGGAAAAAATCGCCGAGACCATCCTCGCCAACCTGCCGGTGGGCCTGCTCATCATCGGCTCCGACGGCAAGATCATCGAAGCCAGTCCTTCGGCCTGTCATATTCTCGGCTGCCCCATAGAAGGGTTTGTCGGCAATAGTTGGGGAGACATTTTCCTGTCCCAGCCAAACAACCTGGAATTCTCAGAAGTTGTCCTGGATGCTATCCAGAAGGAAACACCCAAGATCGAACGGGTCACCCCATATTTTGCACCGGACGGGACAAAAAAATACCTCTCGGTCATTTCATCGGCCCAGCGAGAGAACAAGAAAATCACGGCCATCGTAGTGCTCTTTGAAGACCTGACCGAACTGCACCACATGCATGACCGGGAAAAATCCATCCTGGCACAAAATCACAAACTTGCTACCCTGCGAGCCGAAAGCCTGGTCTTGTTCGCCAGATCCGTGGCCCACCAGATCAGAAACCCGATCATGGCCATCGCAGGATTCTCCCGCCTGCTTGAACGCAAGGTGGACGATTCCACTCGCGAACCACTTGAAGCCATCAAGGATGAAACACGCAAACTGGAAACCATGGTCCGGGCCGTAGCCGAATACAGCTCAATCACGCTGAACAAGGTAGCCCCAATCAACCTGTGGGTACTCATTGAAGAGGCCAAACACCTGATCGCGAACCACCCGGCGATCAAGGACCAGTCTATCGAGTGGGAAACCGAATGCCCAGACATGAACATCAAAGTCGATCGCGACCTGCTAGCCCTGGCCCTATCCGAACTGCTCCTCAACAGCGCTGAATTTGCAGGGGAAAGGGCCATTGTCAAAGTATGCGCAAAAGATGAAGACCGGAATGTCGTCATCACTGTCACCGACTCCGGTTCGGGGTTCACTCCCGATGGTCTGAAAATGGCTTTTGACCCATTCTTCACCACCAAGGCCGTGGGCGCGGGCATGGGGCTGACTCGGGCCAAGCGAATAGTGAATGAGCACCAGGGAGATGTCTCCATCGAGAACATGCCGGGCAACGGCAGCCAGGTGACTATCACGCTCCCCAAAGAACCATTCTGACGAGTGTCAGCCGGGTTTTAGATTGACCCGAGAGCTTTCACGTGCTTTTTTCCTCCTGCACACAATTGAACCGGAGACAGTATGGATATCGAGGCGATCAAGACACTATTTGAGGAAAAGAACAGTTTTTCCAACATGCTCGGCATCGAGTTTGCCGAAATGACTCCGGGCTCTGCAACCTGCAAGATGGCCATTCGCGACGAACACCGCAACCTGTTCGGATCGGTCAATGCCGGAGCCATCTACACCCTGGCTGAAACCGCGTTCGGCGCGGCAGCCAACGGACACGGCAATGTTGCCCTGGCCGTGAACCTGTCCATCGCCTATCTCAAACCAGCCACCAACGGCACTTTGACCGCGAAGGCCGAGGAAATATCGGCAGGCGGCTGCATGGCGACATACTCCGTGAAAGTTTACGACGATGACAACGAAATAGTCGCCGACGTACAGGCCATGGGCTACCGGATGAAGAAATCCCTTGAGGAGCTGGGGTAGAATGCGCGCACTAGGAATCGATTTCGGCCTCAAACGGGTAGGTCTTTCCACATCTGATCGCACCGGCACGCTGGTGTCGCCCCTCAAAACCATTGAGCGAACCTCCCGCGACGCACTCTTTGACGAACTCGGTGAAATCATTCAGAATGAACAGATTGAGGCAATAGTAGTCGGGCTGCCGCTGTCCCTTGACGGCGAAGACACCCTGACCACCCGTCAGGCCCGTAATTTTGCTGCCAGCCTGGGCCGCAGAACCGACGTTCCCATCCACATGATGGACGAGCGACTGACATCGGCAGAAGCCGAAGAAGAACTAAACGCCGCCAACGTGCGCGGCAAGAAACGTAAACTGGCCCTGGACAGTCAGGCCGCAGTTATCATTTTACGCTCATGGCTCGAAAACGAACAATCATAATATCCCTCGCTGTGCTGGTCCTCCTGACAGGACTCGGTGTTGGCGGCTACTTTGGTTACAAGGCGTGGCAGGAGCAACAGTTCCTGACCGTCCCGCCCGAGACACCTGGCCGCGACCTCGTCTTTCGCGTGGAACCGGGCCAGCCGTTCACGACAATTTCCTCCAATCTCAAGAAAACCGGTTTGATAACCGACACCCGTCGCTTCCTGAAGCTTGCGCGCCAATCCGGCAAGACAGCTTCGATCCGCGCAGGACAGTTCAAACTCAGCACAGGCTGGACTCCCGCCCAGATGCTGCATGAACTGACCACCTCCGCCGGAATCATGAAGAAAGCATCTATCCGTGAAGGACTGACATGGTGGCAGACAGCTGACAAAATCCAGGCGGTAGGGCTCGGCACCCACGAAAGCTTTGCCAAGGCCGTCGCCGACCCAGCACTGCTTGCAAAGTACGGTGTTCAGGCCAAAGACGCCGAAGGATACCTGTTCCCGGAAACCTACCTGCTCACCCCGCCCACCGGCGATCAATCCGCATACATGGCCGAGACCATGATCAAGGAGTTCTTCAAGAACGCCGCTAAAGTCTGGCCCGAGGGTTTGCCCGAATGGAAGGAGATGCACAAGGTCGTGATCCTGGCCTCGCTGGTTGAAAAAGAGTCCGGCAATGTGTCTGAACGCGCCCGTATCTCAGGAGTTTTCCACAACAGGCTGAAAAAGAGAATGCTCATCCAGGCCGACCCGACCATCATCTATGGCCTCGGTCCAGCCTTCGACGGAAATATTCGAAAAAGCCACCTGCGAGACAAGAGCAATCCCTACAACACCTATGTCATTCGCGGCCTGCCGCCCGGCCCCATCTGCTCGCCGGGTCTAGATGCTCTTATGGCTGCTGTACACCCTGAAGCGCACAACTATTTGTATTTCGTAGCGAAGGGAGACGGATCCCACTATTTCAGCAAGTCTTTGTCCGAGCACAACAACGCTGTCAGAAAGTACCAACTCAGACGCAACCGCAAGACATATCGTTCAACCAAGCAATAATTACCAGTACTCATTATTATTGCACTTTTTCGACAATCTCTATACATTATCGATTGGTCAAATTGAGATTTACCTGGGGAGGAAAATGGTTTTCATGCGTCGCCTCTCAGTTCTTTCCGGACTATTCTTCTGCCTTTTATTCTCCGGCAATGTCCTTGCCCAGGACGATGCCATAGTTCGACGCGCCGCTTTTGATATCGGTTCCGCTGCCATAAAATGCTCCATTGCTGACGTTGACATCACAACCGGCAACATCATCAAAACTGTCGAGAGACTCTCCCAAAAAGTCGATTTCGCCGAAGACCTGTCCAGGTCATATGACGGCAATTTCAGTATTGAAATCATGAATAAAGGCATCGAAGTCATTGAAGAAATGAAGCGTGTTGCCGTTGACCTCAAGGCCGTGGAGTTCTCCGGAGCCGGCGGAAATGCATTCCGAACCGCCCGGAACGGACGCGCCTATTTTGTCCGCATCAAGGAAGAGACAGGCATCCCCTGCCGTATCATTTCCGAACAGCAGGCGGCTCTCCTGAGTTACCATGCCGTTCGCCAAGGCATTGACGCATCCACTGACCTGCTGGTCTGGGACATTGGCGGCAGCACCATGCAAATGACCGCCCGCAACCTCGAAGGTGGCCTGACCTTCTACATAGATTCCATGGCCTCCATTCCCTTTAAAAGCGTGGTCATAGGTGTGATTCAGAAAAAAGACATAAACACCGTCACATCACCCAACCCTATAAGTGAGGACGAGGTCAGACATGCACTGGACTATGTTCAAGCCTATGCGGAGATGAATATCCCGCGACCGCTAGTGGCTAGGATAAGGGGCTCGAAAATGCGCGTTGCAGGCATCGGTGGTGTCCACTATTACGCAATCCCCGAGATGTTGGGGGGACGCAACAAATCCTATACTTATGACGAGTTGGAAAAAGCGCTCTTAAACTGGACCGGAAAACCCGACGAAGCATTTAATAGCGAATATGCCCACTCCCGGTTGACCAATCTCATCCTGACTCTTGGCTACATGAAGACCCTTGGGCTGAAAGAAATATTCCCATTCAAGATCAACGAGGCGGATGGCCTACTGGCCGCACCCGAATTCTGGTAGCAGGCTGTTAACGCAGTTCCATTCCCAACCTGTCCAACCAATCATCTGAGCTGATGTCTCCGGGGAAGTAGAGATACTTCGCCCGGGCCACCATTGCCGAACGCTGAACAGGGCCGAACCAGCGTGAATCATAGGAAGCTTCCCGGTTGTCTCCCATCAGGAAATATTCATCCGGGCCGATGACCAGAGGCCCTAAGTCATCACGATCAGGCTGATTACCGACCTTGATGTGCTGCACATAGGGCTCATCCAATGCCTGCCCATCAACAAGTACAACCTTGTCTTGAATCCGCAAGGTATCCCCCGGCAGACCGATGACACGCTTGACGAAATGTTTGCTCTCGTCTTCTGGGAATAAAAAAACGACGATATCGCCGCGTTTGATTACATCATCGCTGTCCAGAATCTCACTCATGAAATGATCACCCACCTGGAACGTGGAGATCATAGACCTGGACGGAATCTTGAAGCTCTGAAAGAAGTACCCCTTGATCACCCCTTCCACACTTGCACCAATCACCAGACCGGCACAGATAACGAGCGCATACACCCACATCTTGTTGCATGTCTTGACGGTATAATCATGCGCTTTGCGGGCCGACACGAACGCATCACCTATCACATAAAGATTGAACCCCAACAGAATAAGAACGCAACCAAGCAGACCCCAAAAATGCCCGAAAGTCGGGACCATGAGCAGTGCAACACCGGACTCGACCAGGAAGAATAGTATACCCTTCTTCCACTGGCCATTGTACACCTGCCCCACTCCGGTGGCGATCAGGGACAACAGAACAGCCAGCCAGGGCTTGCGCGGTGCAAAGGCTGTGGATTGATCCGTGATTGCTTCACTCATGGTTACTTGCAAGCGTGGTTGACCAGCTTGTGGAGCTTATCACCGACTTTCAGGCCATGCCCGGTAAACATCGTGACGATGACCTCGTCAGCCGGCGCTGTCCGGGCATAAATACCTGCACCTGCCACCACTGCGGCCGAAGTCGGTTCGATGCAGTACCCCTTGCGGCCCATGTCGATGAAGGCGGTCAATATTTCTTCCTCGTTGACGGCCAGGCACTGTCCATCAGTATCACGGACAGCATGGAGCATCTGCGCACCACGCCGAGGGTCGGCAATGGCAATGCCCTCGGCCAGGGTCGGTACCGTATCCACCTTTACCACAGAGTCTTCGCCCTTGCCGAAGCTCATGCACAAGGGTGCGCACCCTACGGATTGCACGGCCACAAGTTTGGGCATTCTGTCGATGAGACCGATGGAGAGGAGTTCCGAAAAGCCGAGATGCGCGCCGATCAGGAGCGTGCCGTTTCCGGCGGGCAGGACCACAGTATCGGGCCCTTTCCAACCAAGCTGTTCGACCACTTCATAAGCGAAGGTCTTGGTGCCGTGAAAGAAATACGGGTTGAAGACATGACTGGCGTAAAAAGTATCACCGGCGGCTTCCATGCATGCCTCGGCAGTGTTTTCGCGACTGCCCTCCACGCGCACCAGATCCGCGCCATACAGCTCAATCTGCCCAAGTTTGCCCGGGGAATTGTCGGCGGGAACAAAGATGCGACAGTCGATCTCGGCTTTGGCGCAATATGCGGCCACGGCGCACCCGGCATTGCCGGACGAATCCTCGACTACGCTCTCCACGCCCAGATGCGCGGCCATGGCGATCATCACCGCTGCGCCGCGATCCTTGTACGAACCGGTAGGGAAAAGTTGCTCCTGCTTGACCAGCACCTCGCGCCCGCCGATCTCGATGGGCAGCATGGGAGTGAAGCCTTCCCCAAGGGTCAGGTCTGCGCCTTCGGGCACAGGCAACGCCTCGCGATACCGCCACAGGTTGGCGGGCCGTTCTTTTACAGCGTCGATATCCAGGGAAGGTTTGAAATCGAGATCCAGCAGACCACCGCATTCGCATTTCCAGCGGGGCACATCAGTGGGGAAACGGGACTGACAGTCCCGACAGATAAATTCTTCCATGTCTATTCCTCGACAGCAGCAACACATTCAATTTCAACGAGAAAACCAAAATGCAGTTCACGGGTCGGCACCACGGCCCTGGCGGGTTTATGGTCGCCGAAGAACTTGGCATAGACCGCATTGACCTGTCCCCAAAGCGCGATGTCAGAGACATAACAGGTACACTTGAGCACCTTGTCGCGGCTGGTTCCGGCTGCTTTCAGCACGCCGTCGATATTCTCGAGAGCCTGAAGAGTCTGCTCCTCGATACTCCCCAGCTTTTTCTCGCCGGTCTTCGGATCAACGGCCATCATGCCGGAAACGTAGACAAGCCCGTCATGGACGATACCCTGTGAATAATGACCCGCAGGTGGCGGGCAATCCGGTGTGGAAATAATTTTCATGACTTCCCCTCAGTTATGGGGAGGATGCCAGAATATTCAAGAGAATGGAATACTATGCAGCAGGAAGATAGTCCCGGCCAAGCACATAACCTCGCTCAGCCAGAAACTCCGCGATCTCTTCGCGTGCGCCGCGACTGCCGACATAGGGCAGGCAGAACGCCGTGCCGGGGGCCGGGATGTCATTGCGATCAACAACCATAACGCCGTTGACCACATGGCCGATCTTGCGCGGATCGATATCATAGTAGGCGGCGAACTCGATACCGTGAGCAAGCAGCAGGTCGGCGCGCTTACGGGTGGTGCGGCCCGAGCCGAGGATATGCACCGTGGGATGATGCGGATTGTTCTCGGCCAGCCAGCGGGCCAGATATTCGGTCTTGATGCGATAAAATGCAGACACATCGTAACGCGGGTGATTGCGCGACAGGCGAGTGGGCGGATCGTTCCAGATCATCAGCTCTTCATCCGCCTTGGCCATGCGCACACCGGCTTCCAGCCAGCGCAACAGCAGCTCGTAATCTTCCGGGAAGTCGCCGTCGATGTACGGGCCATGTTCGTCTATGCATTCGCGCCGATACATGATGGACGGATTGGGGACCGGAAATTCCACGAACCGATTCAGGCTGATGGCCTCGTGCGTAAGCAACGTGTTGGTCCAGTCCACGTAATGTGCGTACCCGGCGCAATCTTCGCGGCAGCCGCCGAACCGGACGCGACACCCGGCCAGGCCGAGCTTCGGGTCATCGTCCAGCAATTGGGACTGGGCGGCCAGTCGCTGGGGCAACGCTTCGTCATCGGCGTCCATACGGGCGATATATTGCCCCTTGGCGGCTTCGATGCCCGCGTTGGCCGCTGCGATGACGCCGCCATGTTCTATTGTAAATGTACGAATGCGGGAATCCCGGCGTGCATATTCGGCCAGGATTCCCGCTGTGTTATCGGTGCTTCCGTCGTCTACGGCCACCACTTCGAAGTCCGTGCAGGTCTGGGCGAGCAGGCTGTCGAGGGCCTGACTCACTGTATCCCCGCAATTATAGCAGGGCATGGTCACGGTAATCTTCGGAGCGGCCACAGCGGTTATGCCTGTTCTGCTTCGGCCAGCGCCTTGTTTTCCTTCACGGTTGCCTTGATGCGGCAGACCGAGCAGGTGCCCACGCTGGTGGGTGATCCGCACACGTCGCACGGAGTCAGGGTTGCGCCTTCACTCTTTTCTATGGCGGCAAAAGCGGCCCTGCCGCGTTCCATGAAGCCGTTATAGAATTGGAATTTCTGGCCGGGGCTGCGGAATTCCAACTCGCCCCACATTTCCTTGTGATTGGTGAAGCTCGCGCCCTGAGCATACGGGCAGGGATCGGAATGAATCTCGATACCTTTCAAAAATGCGTAGTTGGCGGTTTCGAATTCGCTTAGGCGGAACAGCGGCTTGACCTTGCGCACGAAGCCGTCATCGGCCGGAAGTACCGGTCCCTGATCGGACAGGTAGGCCGTATCCCAGCGCAGGGTGTTGGCGAACAGGCGGGCCACCTCGTCGTCTAGGTTGTGGCCGGTTGCCAGCACTTCGAAGCCGCCTTCGCGGGCGATGCGGTTGAACTGGTGCCGCTTGACCTTGCCGCATACGGCGCAGACCGGGCGTTTGATATGTTCCTTCACATCCGGAATGGGCAGCCCTTCCTTCTCCATCTCCAGCACCTGAAGCTTGAGGCCTTCTTTTTCGCAGAAGTTCTCGACCTTGGCGCGGGCGTTATCTGAGGAAATCGGGATGCCGAGATCTATATGCAGGCCGGTGACGTCATAGCCCTGGAGCTTGAGTTCCAGCATCAGGCCGAGCGAATCCTTGCCGCCGGACAAGGCCACCAGAATGCGATGACCACGATCGAACATCTTCTCGCGGCGGATGGCTGTCGCCACCTGCTTGGAGAAAAACAAAGGATAGCAGTCCTTGCAGAATCCGGAATGATGACTGGGCAGAGAGACGCAGGCGAGTTTTTTACAGCGTGTGCATTTCATGGTTCTGCCCCCTAACCTGCTGATGTGACTTTGCGGACCATGATGGTCTCGCCAGAAGTCAGCTTGCGGTCTGCGGTGAGCAGCTCACCGTCGCGGGCGACGATGGCCATGGTGGGGCGGAGCTGTAATTTGTTCAGCGCGGCGAGTACAGAGCGCGTGTTAGGCAGCTTTATCACCTTTCCGTCCGGTTCAAGATTTACCGTGATCATATGGTTCTCCTTTCCGCCAGCCGATTGAGAGCCAACGGGTTGCGAGGGACACTACTCAGGACCACGAACAAACTCAAGCCTCAAAAAGACTATCGTAATAATGCAAAACAGACGCTTAATACGCCCGAAAATGGGACGGGAGCGGGGTTTCGTGGGTCACGTTAGAAATCACCTAAAAAAGTGAAACCTGTATTGACCCTAAAGAGAAATATCCTGTATGGTCAGTCTAAGGGCAATTTTCCAAGGAGGAATAATGAGCCAATCGAAGATTCTCGTTGTAGATGATGAAAAACACATACGCATGCTCTACCGCGAAGAACTGGAAGCCGATGGTTATGCGGTCGCAACGTCTGACGGCGAAGAAGACATCCTTGAAGTAGTTCACCGCGAAGATCCTACCATCGTGATTTTGGATATCAAGCTCGGCGTTAATCGCTCGGGCCTCGACCTGTTGCAGGAAATCCGCGCAGAAGACCAACAGATACCTGTCATACTCTCTACAGCTTATGACTCGTTCCAGCACGATTTGAAGTCCATTGCAGCCGACTATTATGTGGTCAAGTCCGTGGATCTCACGGAGTTGAAAGATAAGGTCAGAATGGCTCTCAATAAGGCTGGTGTTTAGGTAACTTCCTAACCCACTTCCTTAAACAGGCGCCCCCCTTTCTAATATTTGATGAGGGGGCGTCTTTGTTTTGGGGACTCAAACATTTGCAGCAGGCATTAAAACGATCAATACGAAAACCCCCTTGCGATTGACAGCCGCAATCAGCAGGAGTAAAATTCAAGTTCAATAATCATCGGAGGTCTTTTGACTAAAAGCCTGAAGAAAGCTGAATACATCCCCGTCTCACCGCAGATTTTGCGGCCCGATACCACAATCACATTCGGCATATTCCTGCGCCATGATGATGACTATGTCCTGTTCAATGCAAAAGGGCGGTCCTTCACCGGTGACAAGCACGAAGAGCTAATCAAAAACGATGTCACCAGCATTTACATAGATAAGCGGGAACGCGACTTCTACCGCAAATATATTCAGGACCACATCGTCTCGCTTCTGGACGACGAGAGCATGCCGATGGAGGAACGCGCCAAGGCGTGGACAAACTCGGCGGCGCATCTCGGCATGGAGCTTTTTGAAGAGAAACTGCCCGGCGCGGCGTTCAAGCAACGCTACCAGCGGTTCGAGAAACTCGTCGAGAAGACAGCCAGTTTCCTGCAAACGCCGAAATCGCTCAAGCACCTGTCCAAGTTCATCGGCACGGGGTATGAAGCGTACCATCACGGCATCAGCACCATGGTGTACACCGTCAGCCTGATGCAGGATTTTGAATACGATGAATACGACACCCTGGCCTGCGGCATGGGCGCGCTGCTTCACGACATAGGCAAGTCGACCGTGCCCAAGGATATCACGGACAAGGATCCGGACGGCTTCACCGAGGACGAAGAAGCCATCGTCGCGCTGCATCCCATGGTCGGTGTGAGGACCTGCGCGTCCTTCAACCTGCCGACCATTGCTGCCAACTGTATTCTTTTTCACCATGAACGCGCGGACGGGAAAGGGTATCCCACGCAGGCGATCAGTGATGAGATTCCCGAGTACACGAAGATAGTCAGCCTGTGTAACACGTATGACAATTTGACCCGCAACCAGCCGTATCGCCGGGCATTCAAACCCTTTGATGCGCTCAAGATGATTTCGGAAGATGAGGGATTGGTGGATCAGGATATCCTGAAGAAGTTCATCGAGGTGCTTGGTAAGGCTGAGATCGCTTAAGGTGAGGTCGGCAGGATGTTGCTTGGATAGTTAAAGAGTCTGTTTATTGATTGGCCCCTCCAGAATTGCTGGAGGGGCTTTTTTTTTGGGCGATGAAGAATGGGAGGGGGAAGGGAAAAGGAAGATGCCTAAAGGCAGCCCGGGAAGGGCATGGAGAATTGTGTGGGCCACAGGCCCGCACAGCGGCTCTAAAATCACCATTCTTCATCGCGCCAAAAGGCGCCCCCCTTTAATATCCCCTTGCCCCATCCACTATATACATGGTAGCCGCTGGCAATGTTCAACATCACCGCACATGACATACAATTATACCTGATCATGGCACCGGGCCTGCTCTTCGCGCTGGTCTGCCACGAGGTCGCCCACGGCTACGTCGCTTTCCTGCTCGGCGACCCGACCGCCAAGTCACAGGGACGCCTGACGCTCAACCCGCTCAAGCACCTCGATCCCATCGGGACAATAGCCTTCTTCTTCGTACAGTTCGGCTGGGCCAAGCCCGTGCCGGTCAACGCCGGATATTTCAAGAACCCGCGCCACGGCATGATGCTGACCGCCCTGGCCGGACCGGGCACTAACTTCATGCTGGCCGCGGCCTTCGCCGTCATCCTGCACTCGCTGCCATACTTCGGAAATCTCGTCCCCAAGGCTCTCTACTTAATCTTCTACTACGGCGTGTTCGTGAACCTGATCCTAGGTACGTTCAACCTGCTGCCAATCCCGCCGCTGGACGGCAGCAACGTTCTGGCGTACTTTCTCCCGCCGCAGATGGCACGCAAGTACATGTCCATGGGCAAGTACGGATTCATCATCCTGATAGTGCTGATCATGAGCGGCAGGTTCACCGGATTCAGTCTGGTGGGCGAAATAATTCTTCCCTTTGTCTACGCCATAGCGAATCTGCTTGGCGTACCCATGTAACCACAACAACAATCGATATCATGAGCGAAAAAAACCGCATTCTCTCCGGCATGAGGCCCACCGGCCCCCTTCATCTCGGCCACTATTTCGGCGTCATCACCAACTGGCTCAAGCTTCAGGAAGAGTACAACTGCTTCTTCTTCGTGGCTGACTGGCACGCCCTGACCAGCGAATATTCCGATCCCACCAAGATCAAGGGCTTCGTGCCCGGCCTGGTCAAGGATTGGGTTGCAGCCGGTCTCGATCCCGAGAAATGCACCATCTTCCAGCAGTCCATGGTCAAGGAACACGCGGAGCTTTTCCTGCTCCTGTCCATGACCACCCCGCTGGGTTGGCTGGAACGCTGCCCGACCTATAAAGAGCAGAAGACCGAACTGGCCAAGAAAGAGCTGAACACTTACGGTTTCCTGGGCTACCCCGTACTCCAGGCCGCAGACATACTGCTCTACAAGCCGTCCGCCATCCCCGTCGGCAAGGATCAGCTGCCGCACCTGGAGCTGACCCGCGAGATCGCGCGCCGCTTCAACCACCTGAACAAGACTTCGCTCTTCCCGGAACCGGCAGACATGCTGACCGAGGAAGCCAAGCTGCCCGGCCTGGACGGTCGCAAGATGTCCAAGAGCTACGGCAACTCCATCATGCTGTCCGAGTCCCTTGAGGACATCATGCCCAAGGTTCGCAGCATGAAGACCGACGAGAATCGCAAGCGCAAGGACGATCCGGGCGAACCGGATGTCTGCAACATGTACCCCTACCACAAGCTGATGACCGATGCTTCCAAGCTCCCGGAAATTCAGCACAACTGCCGCACGGCAGGCTGGGGCTGCATGGACTGCAAGAAGGTCCTGATGAACTCCATGGAGGCATTCCTGACGCCGCTGCACGAACGCCGCAAGGCTTGCACCGACGAGCGCGTTCAGGAGATTCTGGATGCAGGCAACAAGAAAGCCCGCGAATTCGCAGTCAAGACCATGGAAGAAGTCCGCGAAGTTCTCAACTTCAATTTCTAAATCACACCGTTCCCATTTTTCCCCATTTGGGGTAAGAACGGCCATTACGCATTCAAACAAGATAAGGAGTTTCATATGACCGCCAAGCAAGGCAGCACTGTAAAAGTTCACTATTCCGGCACCCTCAAAGAGGACGGAAGCACATTCGACACCAGCGAAGGCCGCGATCCTCTGGAGTTCACACTGGGCGAAGGCATGGTCATCGCCGGATTCGAGAAAGCCGTCATCGGCAAGTCAGTCGGCGATTCCGTGACCGTCGAGATCGCACCCGACGAAGGCTACGGCACCCCCAACGATCAGCTGGTCTTCCAGGTTCGCAAGGAACAACTGCCCGAAGACGTCGAGCTGGAAGAAGGCATCATGCTCGAAATCCGCACCGAAGACGGCAGCCCGGCCTATGTCCGCGTCACCGCATTCGACGACGAGATGGTCACACTGGACGGCAACCACCCGTTGGCAGGCCAGACCCTCGTCTTTGATATTGAGGTTATGGAAATAGCCTAAATAGCTGACGATTGATTAGTTTAGACACATTCCCCGCCCCTTGCTGAATCCGGCGAGAGGCGGGGTTTTCAGTTCAAATAGAGATTAAAGACATGAGCATATCCAAACGCTGCGGCGAGATGACCCCATTTCTGGTCATGGAAGTCCTTGAAGCCGCCCAGGCCATGGAACGGGCGGGCGAATCCGTCATCCACATGGAAGTCGGCGAGCCTGACTTCGACACCCCGGACTGCGTCAACCGCGCGGCCTGCAAGGCCCTGGACAAGGGACACACACACTACACGCACTCCCTGGGCATCCCCGAACTGCGTCAGGCAGTGGCCGATGATTACAAGAAGCGGTACGATGTGGACGTCGACCCCGCCAACATCGCCATCACCCAGGGCACCAGCCCGGCCATGCTCGCGCTGTTCTCCGCCATTCTGGAGGCCGGCGACAAGGTCATCACCTCCGATCCCTGCTATGCGTGTTACGACAATTTCATCACCTTTGCCGGGGCCGAACCGGTCAAGATTCCGGTCACCGAAGACGACTCCTACCAGTTCCGCGTTTCCGCCATCCGCGAGGCGCTGGACGAAAAGGTAAAGGCCATCCTCATCAACTCCCCGGCCAACCCGACCGGCTCCCTGCTCTCAGCCGAACGCATGCAGGCCATCGCCGATCTGGCCGAGGAAAAAGGACTGTGGGTGGTATCCGACGAGATTTACCACGGACTGGTTTACGAGGGGAAAGAACATTCCATACTGGAGTTCACCGATCGCGCCTTCGTGCTCAACGGATTCTCCAAGCTCTACGCCATGACCGGCTGGCGGCTGGGATACCTGATCGCGCCGCCCGAGTTCATCCGCACCCTCCAGATCGTCTGCCAGAACTTCTTCATTTCGGCCAATACAATGGCTCAATGGGCTGGCGTGGCCGCCCTGAAAGAAGCGGACCTCGACGTGGATCGCATGAAGACCATCTACAACGAGCGGCGCATCTACATGCTCGACCGCCTCAAGGGCATGGGCTTTGACATCAAGCACGACCCCACCGGCGCATTCTACGTGCTGGTGAACATGCGCCACCTGGCCGCCAAGTTCGACGGCAGTTCGCTGAAGCTAGCCTACGACATCCTCGAAAAGGCGAAGATCGGCGTCACACCCGGCATTGATTTCGGAGAGAACTCCGAAGGCTTCATCCGCTTCTCCTACGCCAACTCCATCGAGAACATTGAGGAAGGCATGAATCGCCTTGAAGGGTATCTAAAGGAAAGATCTGCCGAATAATAATCAAATAGATAATATGAAATGAAAAGGGACATGGTGCTGACCATGTCCCTTTTTTTTAGAGCTTCTTCAAAGCGGTAACGACGTCCCCCGGCTCCAGCCGCTTGGTGTAGTCGGCGTCAGCAAAATGGAAAGCGACTGTCCCATCCCTATCAATAATATAGGTGGCCGGAACAGGAAGTGTAAAGGAATCGTCTCCATTATAGCCCGGAACATCAATACCGAATTTTTCATAAATGGGGCGAAGTTCCTCGCTCAGGGAGAAGACCAGCCCATAAGCTTCGGCGACCTTGTTGCCCTGATCGAACAGAACATCAAAGGCGAGATCGTTCTTTTCTCGTGTTGAGAGAGATTTATCGGGCGTTTCCGGTGTCACGGCTACCAGTTGCGCACCCAGGGACTCGATTACCGGCAAAACCTTTTGCAGAGCTACCAGCTCCAGATTGCAATAAGGTCACCAGCCCCCCCGGTAGAAACTCAGCACCACCGGCCCTTTGGCAAGTAGTGAATCAAGTGACCTAGCCTCGCCCAGATGATTATTGAGGGTGAAGACAGGAGCCTTCTCCCCATCTTTCACGGCCAGATTCTCAATACCGGTAGATTTCAGATTCTCTGTGGCCTGATCTATAACGGCCAGAATCTCCCCGGGTACGTTTTTCACCTTTGCCGCATCCACTGCAGCAATCTGTTCGGACAAGCTGGACATCGCATGACTCCTTTTCGATAAGAAGGTTTGTTCCTATCGCCCAAGGTAGCACGTATCAAATAATGGGGAAGTATAATCTGAATGGAAAGCGGCTAAACCCGGATATCCAACCCCTTGTAGGCGGATGTACCCATACCGAATACCACCCCACCGCCCATGAACAGCGATGTCGTATCCATGTTCGACTGATACCACCAGGCCATTGCTTCGGTCTGCAATGTCTGCTGCATCTCCTGGGGAGCGAGCTTGTTCTCGGCAACATTCGCGAGCTTGCCGAGCTGAATGATCTTCTCAAAATCGTCCGCGCGATCGGGATTGGCCGCGAAATAGGCATCGATCCTGGCCTTATCCGGGTGATCGCTGCTAGCTGTGGCTTTGCCTGTGGAAGAGTCATGCATGAGCCTGAACTTGGCTGTGACATCTACGCCAATGGCTTTGAGGTCACTGTTAACCGTCTGATCCCACTCGGTTTCGAGGGAATCACGATAGTTGACGACATCCTGAAAAGACAGTCTATCGCCGTCCCCTTTCGGAATATCCGAAAGCAAAGCCTGAATATGATTTCGGACTGTGCCCTTTGAATCAGGAGCTTCCTCGTGACGGGTTTTTGACTGTTCAGGGGCCAGCGGAAAATCCACATCCGCCTGAGGGCGTTTGCGCTGTTTCTGTGTATAGCTATATACTTTATGTTCAATAGGTTGCGTCGACACGGGACCTCCTTGCCCACATGCGAAAACTGCAATAGTGCATATATGCTGCTATATCCAAAGCATTATCCGTACCAGATGACATTGCAAATCAAGAGCAAACAAGGTTATGGTAAGCTTAATAAATGAAAAAAGCCTGTTGGGCGGAGGGATTACGACATGGCGCGCAAGAAGTTATTGGTCAGAGGCGTGGAGCTGAACAAGATCAGCAACCGCAATGAAAAACGGGTAGCGAAAATCATGCCCGAGATCCTGGATGAATACTACGAGGACTATATCCTGGAGCATCTGGACATACAGGACATCTATGCACTGACGCTAAATCTACTGCCAGCACGCTATGTGCAGACAGGCTCCATCATCCTCTCCGACCGTTTGTCTGACTACGAAATCAGAAACAAGGTCAGAATTGCCACCGAGCGAGTGCTTGATAATCCCACCCGTGCTGGTAATGATTAGAAACTGACAGATTCAACAAAAAAACGGCGGCTCTCGTAATGAGAGCCGCCGTTTTATTTGAAGCGTATTTAACTGGTTAACCGGCTTCGCCGCCCCTCTTTTCCATGCCGATGACGAACATCAACAGCGCAGGTATTACGAAGACCGTGAACACCGTGGACAACGCCAGCCCACCCAGTACCACCGCTCCCAGACCGCGATAGAGTTCCGAACCTGGGCCGGGGGCCACGGCCAGAGGCAGCATGCCGAAGACCGAAGTGGCCGCCGACATGTAAATGGGCCGCAGGCGCGTACGGGTAGCTTTGAGAATGGCTTCCTTATGTTCCATGTCATGTTCGCGAATATTGCGAAGGGACTGATGGACAATGAGGATGGCGTTATTAACAACCACGCCAATCAATATGACGAAGCCGAGCATGGTCAGGATATCCAGCGGCTGCTGGGCAATGAACCAGTTTTCAAGCTTGAGTCCCAGGAACCCACCCGCTCCGGCCAGCGGGACCGTGAACAGGATGATAAGCGGATAGATAAAGTTGCCGAACAGGGCCGACATGAGCAGGTATGTGATGACAATCGCCAGCAGGAAGTTCCACTGCAACGCGTTGCGGGTCACAGTCAGCTTGTCAGCCGCGCCGGACAGACGCACGGTCAAACCTTCAAGCAATCCCATCTGACGGACACCGGGAATCAGTTTGTTCTGGATGATCTCCATGGCCTCCTGCAACGGCATGCCCTTGGGCGGCGTGACCTGAAGCGAAATGGTCCGTTGCCTTTCAAGGTGACGGATCTGGTTCATGGAGTTGGTTCGCTGGATGCGAGCCAGGGAACTGACCGGCACGGCCCACCCTTGTGGAACAGCGATCAAAGAACTGTACAATTCTTCCGGTGTGGTGACATCCGTCGGCGCCCCCTTGAGAATCAGGTCAACCTTCTTTTTGCCCTCCTCCTTGAAATCGCCGATCTTTCGACCATCCAGAATGACGTCGATGGCCGTGCCCAATCCTTCTGTCGTCAAGCCGGCAGCACGTACGCGATCACGCTCTGGAATGAAGCGAACTTCAGGATAAAGCAATTCCAACGACGGCACGGGACGAACCTGAGAACCGGGAATCTCCTGCATGGCCATGCCGAACATGGTACCGGCGGCCGCCACGAGCCTTTCCAGACTGGGACCTGAGATGTCCACGTCTATGACACGGCCCTTGCCCAGTCCCTGCTCGAAGATCGATGCCTGGATGGAGATACCGAACATGCCGGGAATGGAATTTAGAATGCGATTGAAAAGCGGCGTCAGTTCACCTGCGCGCTGCTCGTCCGTGGCCATGGCCCCGAACAGATTGATGGTCGGCGCGGACACGAAGAACATATCCTGGATGCCGGGCATGCCATCAACTTCCTTGTTGAAATGCGGGTCGCTCTGTTCATACACGAATTCGCCTATGGAAAGCCGTTCCGCATAGGACAGTCCCGGCGGCGGAATCAGGATGGAAATGACCAGATTTCGATTGCCCTGCGGCAGGTATTCCATCTTTGGAAAGAACGCCAAAACCAGCAGTATTGAAGCCAATGTCAAACTGAGAACTGTCACGATCCGACTTTTGGGACTTGAAATTGCCCGATCCAGAAGCGACATGATCCAATCAGAAGCTCGACCGCCCATCTCTGTCAGCGGGACAAGCGCCCGCTTGGCAATGGACAAGGCCGCAGGTGGACGCGGGCTGTCGAGTTGGGCTGAGGCTTTCATGCGTTTCTCGGCCACTCCGTAGAGCTGCTTGGCAAGCATGGGAATGACCAAAACCGACACGAACAACGAAAGAACGATGGCGCAGGTGACGGCAATGGCGATGTCCTTGAACAACTGCCCAGCCTCCTGCTCCATGAAGACCACGGGCAGGAACACGGCCACGGTGGTCAGGGTCGAGGCAAGCACCGCTCCCCAGACCTCGCTGGTCCCGTCATAAGCGGCGGCCACCGGCCCCTTGCCCATGCGCCTATGCCGGTCAATATTCTCCAGCACGACGATGGCGTTATCCACAAGCATACCGACGGCGAACGAGATGCCCGCCATGGATACGACGTTGAGCGAACGACCGGCGGCAGCGAACATGATGAACGCGCCGATGATGGAAATGGGAATGGATACGGCCACGATGATGGTGGACGAAAACGATTGCAAAAAGATGAACAAGACCACGATGGCCAGGATGGAGCCGATAATGATATTGCGCTGCACCAGATCGATGGCGCCGTCGATGTAAGGCCGTTGGTCATAGACCCAGTCGAGCTCGACGCCCTGATCTTTGAGCTTACCCTCATTCAGTTCATTGACGACTTTCTTTACGGCACTTGTCATGTCCAGGACGTTGGAGCCAGGTTCGGGCTTCACGCCAACAGCCATGCCTTCCACCGAGTTGTGGAGCATGGCGACCACGGGCTTCTGATGACCCCGCTGGACCTTGGCTACGTCACCCAGCGTAACGCGATATTCGCCTGACGAGGTCAGGACGACCTGCTCGATATCTTCGGGAGTCTTGAATTCGCCGGGTGTGCGGATGCGATAATCGCGACGGCCCACACCCAGATTACCAGCGGCAATCGAAACATTCTCACTCTTCAGAATAGTGACGAGTTTCGGGATGGTCAGATTGTAAGCGGCCAGGCGAACCGGGTCCACAATGATCTGCATCTCGTTTTCCCGGCCTCCACCGATGAAGAGGTCAGCCACGCCGGGAACGCGCTCCAGATACTGGCGCACGTCGTTTTCGAAAAATGTACGGTAAGTTTGCACGCCGCGTTCATTGCCCGGCAGGGTCTTGAGAATCATCCAGATGACCGGCGAAGTGGATGCTCCGGTGGCCGAGACCACGGGCCTGTCCACACGGTCCGGGTAATCCGGAACCTCATTGAGCTTGTTGGATACACGCAGGAGAGCGTTATCGATGTCGGTGCCGATCTCGAACTTGAGCGACAATTCGGAAAGACCGTTGTAGCAGGAGCTTTCCATCTCGGTCAGTCCGGGAATACCTTTGAGGGCCTTTTCCTGTTCCTCGATGATGTCCCGCTCGATCTCGTACGGAGTTGCCCCCTGCCATGTGGTGGACACGGTAATGACCGGTTCGGTGACGTTGGGTGAAAGCTGGTATGGCAGCGTTGCCAGTGCGATGGAGCCGAACATGACGACGAGGATCACTCCGACCAGTACGGCTACGGGCTTTTCAATGGCGGTTTTGACTATATCCATTGTATTCCCCGCCTACTTCTGCGGCTGTGCGGCCACAGCCTGTCCGGGACGAAGGCGTTCATTGCCCTTGATCACGATGTCCATGCCTTCCTTGAGCTTCTCGGACTTGACGCCCGCCATCATGCCCCGGAATCCAATCACGTAAACCGGCATGGGTACAGCCTTACCGTCAAGCACTGCCCAGACTACATTTTCACCGCGCATGGAAATGACAGCATCGCGCGACACGATCAGGGTCTCGCCACCCAATCCCCTGGGCAGAAGCACTCTCGCCTCCATGCCTTCGGCCAGCCCTCCCGTGTTCTCCACGCGAATCTTGACCGGATAGGTGCGGGTAGCGACATCGCCCTTGGGAATGACGGCAAAAACCTCGCCCGGGACCTCGATCCCGGCAGCCTTTACCTCAACCTTCAGGCCGGGCTTGACCACGCCGAACGCCTCCTTGGGCGCGTTGACCACCACTTCATATTCATCGTCACGAGCGGTCTCAACGACAACGGTACCAGATGATACCCACTCACCGCGAGCGGCCTTGATATCAATGACAACACCATCATAGGGAGCACGAATGGTCTTTTTCTTTGATTTATCAAGCAGTTGGGTAAGATCAGCTTGCATGGCCTGATAGTGGTATTGCAAGGCGTCGGCAGCCAATCTCTTGGAATCAAATTCGCCTTCAGCCACGGCCTTGCTTTCAAACAAAGTGGAAATGCGGTCATGCTCAAGCTTGGCAGATTCAAAGGCAGCTTTGGCCTGAAGCGACAGTGCTCGTGCGCGGCGAATGCTTGCATTCAATTGTGTCGAGGAAAGCACAAACATGACATCACCTTCCTTGATCCGCTGCCCGTCCACAACATTGATCTCCACGACCTTGCCGATGACCTCCGAGGCCACGTCGGAAATTTCAGTGAAAAAGACCGTGCCGATGAACTCGGACTGGGGAGCCATATCGCCAGACGTCACCTTGGCTGTCACCACCGGAGACGGAGGCCGCTCACCCGGTTTCTGGGCCTGGGCAGGAACTGCCAGCAGGAGCATTGCCAACAAAGGCAGATAGTATTTCAAGATGGTATTCATAATTCACTCTCGTAAGTCGGTTTTATTCTTTCACGATGCAATCATCTTCCAAGGTTGGTTCGATAATCTGCCACAACACGCGTTTACAGATCTCAAGTTCATCCGGATCGACGTGCTTGACCAGATCATCGCGGCAGGCAACGGCCATGTCCACTGTGGAGTCAACAAGTTGGCGTCCCGTATCAGTAATAAAGATATACTTGACCCGACGATCTTCCTTGCTGGATTCCCGGCGGACCAGACCACGCTTTTCCAACGCGGCCACAAGACGGCTGACACCGGTCTTTTCCTGAGACAGGAGTTCGCACAGCCTGCCCTGGGTCAATCCATCAAGCTTGAACAGCGGGATCAATGCCCGCCATTGCTCAACAGTAATCTCGACCCCCGCTTCGGAGAAACGGGCAGCAAGCTCATTGGTCATCATCCTGGACACTTTCCAAGTCAGGAAACCCAGCGACTCTCTCGGTTTTAATCTATCTAGCACCATTCGATAGTTGTATCTGCAACAAACCAACCGGTCAACCCCTTTTTCCCGAGGTCACGGGTTGCAATAAATGGAGTATGGCCTTACTGTCCCCGCTATGGAAAGATTCACCGCAGACCTTCATACCCACTCCCGTTTCTCCAGGGCCACCAGCAAGAAACTGACTGTCAGGAACCTGGCCGCATGGGGCCGTCTCAAAGGGCTGTCCGTGCTCGGCACCGGCGATTTCACCCACCCCCAATGGCTGGCCGAGATCGAAGAGCATCTGGTAGACAACGGCAAAGGACTTTTTACCCTCAAAAACCCAAAAGGACTTGAGGCAGAGATTCCTGCTTTCGAAGGGGAAATCCCGGGCCGGACCCGGTTTATGCTCCAGGCTGAAATCAGTTCCATATACAAACGCGGCGGCAAGGTAAGAAAGGTCCACAACCTGATCTACATGCCGGACATCGACTCGGTAAAAAGATTCAACCAGAAGCTTGCCTTGGTGGGCAACCTCGAATCCGACGGTCGCCCCATCCTCGGTCTGGACTGCCGCGACCTGCTCGACATGGTCCTCGAAGTCCACCCCCAGGCATTCATGGTCCCGGCCCACATTTGGACACCCTGGTTCTCCCTGTTCGGCTCCAAGTCCGGTTTTGATTCCATCAAGGAGTGCTTTGGCGATTATTCACAGGAAATCTTCGCCATGGAAACCGGCCTGTCCTCGGACCCTGAGATGAACTGGACATGGTCTGAACTGGACCGCATCAAGCTCATCTCCAACTCCGACGCCCACTCCGGCGAAAAACTGGGACGCGAGGCCAACCTTTTCCGGGGCGAGATGTCATATGAAGGCATTTACCGGGCGTTGCGCGGCGAAGGATTGGGACACAAATTTCTCGGTACGGTGGAGTTCTTCCCGGAGGAAGGCAAGTACCACATGGACGGCCACCGCAAATGCGGCGTGACAATGGACCCGCACGAGACCATCGCCCGTGGCGGCATCTGCCCTGTCTGCGGCAAGCCGGTCACCGTGGGCGTCTACAACCGCGTGCTGGAGTTGGCCGACCGCCAGGAACCGATCAAGCCGCAGGGCGCAGCCAATTTCGTATCCATGATCCCGCTCAAGGAAATCCTGTCCGAGGTCGTTGGCGTGGGCCCCAATTCCAAGAAGGTCAACACCCTCTACATGAGCCTGATCAAGGACTTCGGTAATGAACTGGACATCCTCCAGCGCGTCCCCTCCGAAGACCTGAACAAGCACAGCTGTCATCTGGGTGAGGGCATCACCCGAATGAGAGAGGGCCAGGTCATCCGCAAGGCCGGTTTCGACGGTGAATTCGGCGTCATCTCGGTCTTCTCCGAAAAGGAACGCGCCCAGATCAAGACCGGCGCATCCTCAATCTTCCCGAGCATTCCCAAAAAGGATGATAG
>Ga0070729_10002011_pt1 | contig 27913 bp, 27 predicted proteins | sample tdDd472_FD_66725 | JGI IMG/M metagenome (GOLD analysis project Ga0070729, IMG submission 66725) | Marine sediment microbial communities from the Atlantic coast under amendment with organic carbon and nitrate - tdDd47.2 | ecosystem: Environmental > Aquatic > Marine > Coastal > Sediment | place...
GAATACGGCACGCTCGGCACCGACATCGAACTGCGCGCGCAGTACGACACCAACCAGGACAACACCGGCGCTGCTGGCCCTGTTGCTTGGGACGGTGACGACAACTACTCGACCGACCACGAGTTCGAAGTCATCCAGGCTCTGATCACCCTCGGCGGCTTCTCGGTCGGTAAGGCCGACTCGGTCTTCACGACCTTCACCGGTTACGGCGGCTCGGTCATCGCCGACACGGATGCCGGCGGTTACGGCCAGTTCGGCACCAACCAGATGTCCTACACCTTCACCGCTGGTGCGGTTACCGGTGTGATCGCTCTCGAGCAGGGCGCTGGTGCTGCAGGTTCCGCTGGTGGCTGGCTGATCGACGACTACGTCCCGCATGTGGTTGGCGGCGTGTCCTTCGACGCCGGCATGTTCACGATCGCTGGTGTTGTCGGCTTCGATACCGGCCCGACGGACGGCTGGGCTGGTAAGATCCGCGTCGACGCCGACATCACGGACGCCTTCTCTGTCTTCATCATGCCGATGTATGCTGAAGCTGGCTCCGCTTACGGCACTTGGGTCAACAACAACGCTGACACCTTCTCGGTCATCGGTGGTGCTTCCTTCGACTTCTCGGACAAGGCGACCCTCAATGCGCAGGTCCAGTGGGCTGAAGCCAATGGCCTCGCCAACGACGAGTGGGCTGTTGCTGCCAACGTCGACTACACGGTCACCGATGGCTTCGTAGTCCGTCCGGAAATCTCCTGGCACCGCACCACGGGCGGCGTCAACGAGTGGGGCGGCATGGTCCGCTTCCAGCGCACCTACTAATCTCGTCTGACGAGATCGGTTTTAAGGGCCCGGCGAGAAATCGCCGGGCCTTTTTCTTTTTGGGATGGAAACGCCGAGAATGCCCGGTTTCGCCTGGCGGCTGTTCGCATGAGGCTGTTGATCTGATCTTTCGCGCGTAGTTCGGCGAGCCAAACGGCCTGTTTCGCGGCGCCTTATAGACGGGTATGGCCGACCTGACGCTCGGCCCGGTTCAGGAACGCCTCGATCGCTTCCGGAATGCCGTCCTTGTGGAGCAGGGGCGGATGGCCCTGGCCGGCGATTTCCATGACCTGCATGTCCGGATGGCGCGCCGACATGTCCTCGACCGTCTTTTCCGACAGCAAACCCGAATGCTCGCCGCGCAGCAGGAGCACCGGCGTCCTGGTCAGTCCCATGAATTGCGGCCAGAGGGCGGGCAGCTTTTCGCCGAGATCGATCTCGGCCAGCGGCTTGACCAGATCGGGGTCGTGATCCGGCCGGATCTTCCGCCCGATCTGCCGGTATTTCGCATGCGCCTCGAAGGCCCAGTCTTCCTGGCTGAACGCGGGAAAGGCCTTTCCCATCGCCGTTTTCTGGATCGCGACGGCCTCGTCCCAGTTTTTCGGCGCGGGCAGCTGCGTCAGCATCGCGCGAATCGCCGCCAGCCCGTCGCCTTCGATCACCGGGCCGACATCGTTCAGTACGACGGCCTTCAGCGCCCCCGGCCGCATGGCCGACAGCACCATCGTGATCAGCCCGCCGCGCGAGGTGCCGATGACGGCGGCATGCGCAATGCCGAGCGCAGTCATCCCGGCGAGAATATCCTCGGCTTCGGTAACGACATTATAGTTCTTCCAGTCGCGATCGTGCTCCGACAGACCGCGTCCGCGATAGTCGAAACAGATCACGCGGCGTTTCGGGGCGGCCTTTTCGCTGAGAAAAATCGCGAGAGGCTCGAAATCGCGGGCGTTTCGGCTGAGCCCGGCCAGGCAGATCACGGGCAGGGCGTCCCGGTTCTCGTGCCCGTAGTCGACAGCATGCAGTTTCAGTCCGTCGGGAGCCGAAAAGAACACGCTTTTGCCGGGTCCGGTCTCGGCCGGTTTGGCGTCTTTGGCTTTCGCCTTCGATTTGAAGAATGTCATCGGGAGGCCAGGGGGGCTTTGTCCGCCAAATTCATTGGGGTTTGATATCTGTTTTTATTCAAAGGGTTACAGGTATTTCCGGAATCAATCTGTCCAGCCGAATCGCAAGTCCTGGGCAATATCCGTGGGTTCGTCGAAGCGCGCCTTGTAGATCTGCAAATTCTCCATCACGCGCTGAACATAGTTGCGCGTTTCCGTGAAGGGAATTTGTTCCACCCAGTCGATGACCTCCTCCAGCGGCTTGCCGCGCGGATCGCCGAAGCGCTCGATCCACTGGCCGACCCGGCTTGGCCCCGCATTATAGGCGATGAAGGTCAGGATATAGGAGCCGCCGAACCGGTCGAGCTGGTTTCTCAGATAGGCCGTGCCGAGCGTCGCATTGTAGGCGCCGTCCGAATCGAGCCGGGCTGGCTGATAGGCAAGTCCGGCTTCGCGCGCCATTTCCCGTGCCGTGCCCGGCAGGAGCTGCATCAGGCCGCGCGCATTGGCGCTTGAACGGGCGGCAACGTTGAATTCGCTTTCCTGCCGCGCGATCGCATAGGCGAGGGGACGTTCCTCCGGCTCGATCGGCGTCGAGGCGGGGATCGCGCCGATCGGATGGGTCAGCGCCCCGGTCTCGATCCCGCGCCATTCCGCTGATTTCGCGATCCTCAGCGCCGTGAAACGCTCGTCCATCCGTTCCCAATTGACCACGAGTTGCGTGATGGCCGGCACGTTCTCCAGCGTTCGCCCGAGCCCGTAGGCCATGGTGCGGGCGAGATCGACCCGGCCGATCTCCTGCAGTCTTGCCATCGCGGCCACGGGTTCGCTGTTGCGGAAACGATCCGCGTCGTCCGGGGTCACCGACGGCCGGCGAATACCCTCGAGCTTCATGCCGAGATGCTGGCGCGCCAATTGCCCATAATAGGTCGTCGGAAACTCCGCCGCGCGGGCATAGTGGCTTTGCGCGTCCGGCGATCCCATCGCCTCATGGGCCCGCCCGAGCCAGTAGGCTCCTCGTGCCCGCGAGATCGCGCCATTCGCCAGTTCCTCGATTCGCGCGAAATGGGCGGCCGCCGCCTTGCCGTCCTTCAGGCCGCGCAGCGCATACCAGCCGGCATGGAAGGCCGCCTCGATCTGCGTCGCCGCCGACCCGCCATGCTGCATGGCGGCGATCTTGTAGGCGGTTTCCGGATCGCCATGCTCGAAGGCGTCGCGCGAGACGATGCGCCGCTCCACCCACCATTCGTCCGGATCGACGAGATCATCTTCCGCCACGGGCGATTTCAGCAGCAGCTTCGCCGCATCGCCGTCGCGCTCCATGCGGCGCAGCCAGGTGATGCGCGCAAACAGCGCATGCGGCGATGCCTTGAAGCTCTCCTCCGCATTGTCGAGCAGCTCCAGCGCGTTCTTCTGCTTGCGGACCGCCGCCGACCAGGGCTTCACAAAGGCGCTCATGCCGGCGGCGTCGGCGATTCGCTCGGCGGCGCGGATGCGTTCGCGATACATCATCGCCAGGAACCGCCGCTGGTGATCTTCCTTCGTCAGCACGTCGACGAATTCCGACATGATCCGCAATTCGCTGCGCACATCGATCGCCTGGCTGTGCCACCAGGGGATTAGCGCGTCGCGCGCGCCTTTGGGATCGTCGAGCATCACCCGGGCGCGGGCCAGCGACAGCGCGCCGGAAAGCGTTTTCGGCGGGTCGCTCTCGTAGGCGACGACGATTTCCTCGGGCGAATGGAACTCGCGCGCCAGCGCACTTTCGTAATTGGCACGCAGACGCGCCATGTCCGGCCAACCTTCATGGGTCTTGATCGTCCGGTCGATCTCGGCGGCGGTCACCGCCGCCTTGCCCGAATAGGCGGCCATCCAGGTGATGATCTTGCCGTCCAGCGTGTCGTCGGCCAGCATTTGCCGGAGCTTTCGCAGCGCGTCGAAATCGCTCGCGTCGAGCGCATCGAGCGCCTCGATCAGGAAGGCGCGCGTCGCCGCCGGATCGGGCGCGTCGCTGGTCACCGAACCTGTGATGCGCTGGTCGAGACGGACGGGCCTGTCGAGGGGCGCATCGGCCGGCGTATCGCCAAACATCGTTGCGCCGGCAATGGCCGCCGGAAGGACGACCGCCGCTGCGAGTAGCTGTGTTCGGCGTGACAAGGACATGTGCTCTCCCGATATCGGGTCCCACTTGGGTGCTATGATACAAGAATGGCCCGTTTATGGTGAACGGACCGTGAAAAACGGCACACAACCCCGTGATCTCTTGGCTTGCCGCCGACAGGGCGCATGACTATGGTGCGCCAAAAAATTCGAAACCACGGCGCGGCATACCGCGCGACTTCATGCGGGAGTTTTCAGTTCATGGTTGAGCGTTCGGCGTTGCGCGGGTCTATGACCGCGCTTGTCACCCCGTTCGACATGTCAGGCGCGTTCGACGAGGAGACGTTTCGCGCACTGGTCGATTGGCAGGTCACCGAGGGGACGAAAGGCCTCGTTCCGGTCGGAACGACCGGCGAGTCGCCGACGCTGAGCCATGACGAGCACAAGCGTGTCATCGAGGTGTGCATCGAGACATCGGCCGGCCGCGCGCCGGTGATTGCGGGCGCGGGGTCCAACAATACCCATGAAGCCGTCGATCTCGCCATGCATGCCGAGAGCGCCGGCGCCGATGCGGTTCTTGTCGTCACGCCCTATTACAACAAGCCGAACCAGCGCGGCCTTTACGAGCATTTCGCCGCCGTCGCCCAGGCGATCGACATTCCGATCATCATCTACAACATCCCGCCGCGCTCGGTTATCGACATGACACCGCAGACCATGGGTCGTCTCGTCGCGGACTTCCCCAATGTCTGGGGCGTCAAGGACGCGACCGGCAAGATCGAACGCGTTTCCGAACAGCGCATCACCTGCGGCCATGATTTCATCCAGCTTTCGGGCGAGGACGCCTCGGCGCTTGGCTTCAATGCCCATGGCGGCGTCGGCATGATCTCGGTGACGGCCAATGTCGCGCCGCGGCTTTGCTCGGAATTCCAGGCGGCCTGCCTCGCCGGCGATTTCGCCAAGGCGCTGGAATATCAGGACCGCCTGATGCCGCTGCACAAGGCCTTGTTCATCGAGCCGGGCGTCGCGGGCGCCAAATACGCCCTGTCGCGGCTCGGACGGATCAAGAACCGACTGCGCTCGCCGATGGTCCCGGTCGAGGATTCCACCGCCCACGCCATCGATGAGGCGATGCGCCATGCCGGCCTCTTGAACTGAGCCGGCGCGATCACACCTTTCCGTTATGGCAACCAAGAAGAAATCAGATCCGGCGCGCAAAATCGTCGCCGAGAACCGCAAGGCGCGCTTCAATTACGAGATTGATGACACCGTCGAGGCGGGGCTCGTGCTGCAAGGCACCGAGGTCAAGTCGCTACGCAATGGCGAGGCCAATATCGCGGAAAGCTACGTCTCCGAGGAAGGCGGCGAGATCTGGCTGATCAATTCCTACATTCCGGAATATCTGGAAGCCAACCGCTTCAACCATGAACCGCGCCGCCGCCGCAAATTGCTGCTCAACAAGCGCGAAATGGCGCGCATGGCCCAGTCGGCCGACCGCGAGGGCATGACTCTCGTCCCGCTGAAACTCTATTTCAACGACCGCGGCCTCGCGAAACTCCAGGTCGCCGTCGCCAAGGGCAAGAAGACCGTCGACAAGCGCGAGACGGTCAAGAAGCGCGACTGGGATCGCCAGAAGGCGCGAATCCTGAAGGAGCACGGGTAACGGCGTTACCCGCGCAGCACGTCCCGCACGGTCTCGAAAACTTCCTCGAACATCTTTGGCGTCAGCCGGCCCGTATTGGTGTTGTAGCGCGAGCAGTGATAGCTCGACACGATCCTCAGCCCGTCGATTGCCGTCGTCGCACCATGCGCGAAAGGATGCGCCGCAACGCGGCCGCCCAGCGTGCGCACGGTCGAATCATGGGCAATTCTGCCGAGCGTGACGATGACGCGGAGCTTTTCCAGACGCTCCAGTGTCCCCGTCAGGAATGGCCGGCAGGTGTTGATCTCGGCGGCTGTCGGCTTGTTCTGCGGCGGCACGCAGCGCACCGCATTCGTCACGGCAGTCTCGACCAGTTGCAGGCCGTCATCCGGCCGCTCGTCAAATGCGCCGCTGGCAAAGCCATATCGCTTCAAAGTCCCGTAGAGAAACGTGCCGGCGAAATCGCCGGTGAAGGGACGACCGGTGCGGTTCGCGCCGCGCAGGCCCGGCGCCAGCCCGACGATCAGCATCCGCACGCTTTCAGGCCCTTCCGGCGGCAGCAGGGTCGGCACCGGCGCATTGTGCCAATCCGGCTCGCGGGTACGCCATGAGGCGATGAAGTCATGCAGCCGCGGACAGAGCGCGCAATCCCTCTCAGGGTCGGCTTGTTTCGATGCAGTCAACGGCGGGGCAGGGCTCAGTAGTCGGTATCGTCGTCTTCGTCGTCGTCAACGTCACGCGCTGCCTGTCGCGGGGCAGGGCGATCGGACGCATCGCGCCCGATCTCGTCGCGCAGCGTCTTCAGGTCGATGAAATGGTCGGCCTGGCGGCGCAAATCGTCGGCGATCATCGGCGGCTGCGTCGACATCGTCGAGACGACGGAAACCTTGCAGCCGCGCCTCTGCAGCGCTTCCACCAGCGAACGGAAATCGCCGTCGCCGGAGAAGATGACGAAATGATCCACCGTTTTCCGCAGTTCCATGGCGTCGATCGTCAGTTCGATGTCCATGTTGCCCTTGATCTTCCGGCGGCCGCTGGAATCGGTGAATTCCTTGGCCGGCTTGGTCACAACCTTGTAGCCGTTGTAATCCAGCCAATCGATCAGCGGGCGGATGGAGGAATATTCCTGGTCCTCGATCAGGGCCGTGTAGTAATAGGCGCGCAACAGATAGCCGCGCGACTGGAACGCCTTCAGCAATTTGCGGTAATCGATGTCGAACCCCAGCGCCTTGGCGGCTGCATAGAGGTTGGCGCCATCGATGAACAACGCGATTTTTTCGCGGGAATCGAAATTATTCATATATCGGGCCCTCGGGCTAAATCTATTAATTACCAAATGTCGCGGAATCCCACGGATGCCGCACTGAATCAAACCCCAATTGTTGCAGGATGCACAGGAAAGCTGGCCGTTTTGTGGCTCCTGCCATGGTCATGCCCCAATCCTGTGTTCGGCCGACAGTGAGTTGCGCTTGCCGTCATAAACCGGTATAGCGCGGAATAATCCTGTTGGATGCGAATTTCCAAACATAATTGACGTAGAGGAAACGCTTTATGGCTCGCGTTACCGTCGAAGACTGCATTGACAAGGTCGAGAACCGTTTCGACCTCGTTCTCCTGGCCGCGCACCGCGCTCGCCAGGTCTCCCAGGGCGCACCGATCACGGTCGACCGGGACAACGACAAAAACCCGGTGGTCGCACTTCGCGAAATCGCCGATCAGACCCTGTCGCCGGGCGATCTGAAGGAAGACCTGATCCACTCGCTGCAGAAGCATGTCGAGGTGGATGAGCCCGAGAGCGAAATCGTCGACACGGCCGAAGCCGCCGATAGCGATGACGCGCCCGAGGCGCTCACCTTCGACCGCATGTCGGAAGAGGAACTGCTGGCCGGTATCGAAGGCCTTGTTCCGCCGGAAAAATCCGACGATCTCTGATCGGCTCTCCCGCCTTCAAGGCAGCGCCAGGAATGGTTATATTGAAGCGCGCGGACGATCCGGTCCGCGCGCTTTTCATGTTTGGGATTTCGCGTAGATGATGCGCCAGGTCGAGCTTGTCGAACGCATTCAGCGTTACAAGCCGCAGGTCAATGAAGCACTGCTGAACAAGGCGTATGTCTACGCCATGCAGAAGCACGGCGACCAGAAACGTGCATCTGGCGACCCGTATTTCTCCCATCCGCTCGAAGTCGCCGCCATTCTCACCGACATGCGTCTCGACGAGAGCACGGTCGCGGTCGGCCTCCTTCACGACACGATCGAGGACACGACGGCGACCCGCCGCGAGATCGAGGAGCTGTTCGGCGACGATATCGGCCGTCTCGTCGACGGTCTGACCAAGCTGAAGAAGCTCGACCTCGTCTCCAAGCGCGCCGCGCAGGCCGAAAACCTGCGCAAATTGCTGCTCGCCATCGCCGACGATGTTCGCGTCCTTCTGGTCAAGCTCGCCGACCGCCTGCACAATATGCGCACGCTCGATTTCGTGCCGCCGCAAAAGCGCACCCGCATCGCCGAGGAGACGATGGACATCTATGCGCCGCTGGCCGGGCGCATGGGCATGCAGGACATGCGTGAGGAACTGGAGGAACTGGCGTTCCGCCATATCAATCCGGAAGCCCACCGCACCATCACCGACCGGCTGGCCGAACTGAGCGACTACAATCGCGAGACGCTTGGCGAGATCACCGACACGCTGAAGAACCTGCTCGCCGCCAACGGCATCGAGGCGGAGGTCTACAGCCGCCAGAAGAAACCGTGGTCGGTCTTCCGCAAGATGGAATCGAAGGCTTTGTCCTTCGAGCAATTGTCCGACGTCTTCGGCTTCCGCATCATCGTCGAGAATGTCGACGACTGCTACCGCGCGCTCGGCATCGTCCACCGCAAGTGGAACACCGTCCCCGGCCGGTTCAAGGACTATATCTCGACGCCGAAGCAGAACGACTACCGGTCAATCCACACGACCATTGTCGGTCCCTCGAAGCAGCGCGTCGAACTGCAGATCCGCACCCGCGAGATGCACGAGGTCGCCGAATACGGTGTCGCAGCCCATGCGATCTACAAGGACAAGGGCGTCGCGGCGAAGGCGAACGGCTATGACGAGGCGGATTTCGCCCTGTCGAAGGATTCCAACGCCTATGCCTGGCTGCGGCGCACCATCGAATCCCTCTCCGAAGGCGACAATCCGGAGGAATTTCTCGAGCATACCAAGCTCGAACTGTTCCAGGACCAGGTCTTCTGCTTCACGCCCAAGGGCCGCCTGATCGCCCTGCCGCGCGGCGCCACCCCGGTCGATTTCGCCTATGCGGTCCACACCGATATCGGCAATTCCTGCGTCGGCGCGAAGATCAACGGCCGCATCATGCCGCTGGTCACGAGGCTGCAGAACGGCGACGAGGTCGACGTGGTGCGCTCCAACGCCCAAACCCCGCCGGCCGCGTGGGAACATGTCGTCGTCACCGGCAAGGCGCGCTCGGCGATCCGCCGTGCCTCGCGCATGGCCGTGCGCAAGCAATATGCCGGCCTCGGACACCGCATTCTGGAACGCGCCTTCGAGCGCGCCGGCAAGGAATTCTCCAAGGACATCCTCAAGCAGGGCGTCCGCCGTCTCGGTCACAAGGAGGTCGAGGACGCGCTGGCCGCTGTCGGGCGAGGGGAGATCCCTTCCGACGACGTGGTCCGTGCCGTCTTCCCGGACTATCAGGATGCGCGCAGCACCTCGGTTCCCGCCGGCGGCGTCGAGGGCGATGGCTGGTTCAACCTGACCAACGCCACCGGCATGATGTTCCGCATCCCCGGCAATACCGGCCCGCAGGACGATCAGGGCGCGGCGACGCGCGAGGCGATGAACCGGGCGATCCCGATCCGCGGCGCGGCAAGCGACATGCCCGTGCGCTTCTCGCCGGAAGGCGCGGTGCCGGGCGACCGCATCATCGGCATTTCGACGCCCGGCAAGGGCATCACCATCTACCCCATCCAGTCGCCGGCCCTTGCCGCCTATGACGATCAGCCGGAACGCTGGATCGACGTGCGCTGGGACCTCGAAGGGCACGACAGGCAGCGTTTCTCCGCCCAGGTCATCGTCACGGCCATCAACGCGCCGGGCTCGCTGGCGGAAATCGCCAAGATCATCGGCGATCAGGATGCCAATATCCACACGCTGTCGATGGTGCGCACGGCCCCGGATTTCACCGAGATGATCATCGACCTCGAAGTCTGGGACCTGAAACATCTGAGCGGCGTCATCGCGCGTTTGCGCGACGCCGGCGCGGTCTCGACGGTGGAACGGTCGAGCGCATAGCAAAAACAGGCAAGGGACAGGAACAGGACGCATGGCAAGCGAAATGACGACCGAGGACGTGCTGGCGGTATTCGAAAGCGCAGGCGCGGTGCTGCACGGACATTTCATCCTCACCTCGGGGCTGCGCAGCCCGGTCTTCCTGCAGAAGGCCCGTGTCTTCATGCATCCCGACAAGACCGAGGTGCTCTGCCGCGCCCTGGCCGACAAGATCACGGCCGCTGGCCTCGGCCAGATCGACTATGTCGTCGGTCCCGCCGTCGGCGGCATCATCCCGGCCTATGAGACGTCGCGGCATCTCGGCGCACCCGCGATCTGGGTGGAGCGCGAGGACGGCGTTTTCCGACTGCGCCGCTTCGAGATGGAGACGGGCGCGCGGGTCGTCATCATCGAGGATATCGTCACGACCGGCCTTTCGATCCGAGAAACCGTCGAAAGCCTGCGCGCGCTGGGCGCCGAAGTTCTCGCCGCGGGCTGCCTGATCGACCGCTCTGCCGGCAAGGCCGAGGTTGGCGTGCCGCTGATCGCGCTCGCCGAATATGAGGTGCCGGCTTATCCGGCAGACAAATTGCCGCCGGAATTGGCTGCGATACCGGCAATCAAACCGGGAAGCCGGGGCCTGTGATCGCGTCGCGGTCGCGCAGGCGGCTTGATGCGCTGATCCGGGATCACTATTTCATTGTCGGTTACCATGCGTTGAGGAATGCCCGTTACGCGTGGATCGATGAACATGTTGCAGGTACGACCTGAATGATCTTGGGACGCAGGGAACGCGAGAATTGGCGCAGAAGATTTCGCGTCTGGATGTTTCCGCGCCGTAATTACTCGCGATCCTTCCGCTATTACTGGAAGCGCATGCTGCGCATCAAGGCGACGCCGCATGCGATCGCCGCCGGTGTGGCGGCTGGCGCATTCGCCTCCTTCACGCCTTTCATGGGCCTGCATTTCATCCTCGCCTTCGTGCTCGCCTGGCTTCTGGCCGGCAACATGATCGCGGCAGCGATCGGCACCGCCGTCGGCAATCCGCTGACCTTCCCGGCAATCTGGGCGGCGACCCATGGCACCGGTTCGGCGATCCTCGGCATGACCGAGGGGGATCACACGCAGATCAAGCTCGGCTCGATGTTCCACCACGGCGCCATCCTCGATATCTGGGATCCGATCCTGAAGCCGATGCTGGTCGGCGGCGTGCCGCTCGGTCTCGTCTGCGGCGGTATCCTCTATGTCCTCACTCGCGCCGCGGTGTCCGCTTTCCAGCATCGCCGCCGCAGCCATTTCGAATCGCGCCAGCCTATCGCCGAAAATCCGGAGGTCGAGGCGTGATCATCGGCCTTGGCAGCGATCTCATCGACATTCGTCGTGTCGAAAAGTCGCTGGAACGGTTCGGGGACAGGTTTGTCCAGCGTGTCTTCACCGAAATCGAACAGGCGAAATCCGACCGTCGCCGCCTGCGCGCCGCCTCCTACGCCAAGCGCTTTGCCGCCAAGGAAGCCTGCGCCAAGGCGCTCGGCACCGGCATGTCGAAGGGCGTGTTCTGGCGCGACATGGGCGTCGTCAATCTGCCGGGCGGCAAGCCGACTATGCATCTGACCGGCGGCGCGGCAGAGCGGCTCCAGGAAATGATGCCGGCCGGCCACAAGCCGGTCATCCATCTCACGATCACCGACGACATGCCGCTCGCACAGGCATTCGTCATCATCGAAGCACTGCCCGAAGGGACCGGCGGTTAATCGCCGGAATCGGCAATTGCGGCCTTTCCGCCGAAAGGCTAAGACCGGTCGCGTCGGGATGGCGCAAATCATAGATACGGGACGAAATTTCGTGGCTGAGAAGACCGAAACCAAGCAAAGTTCACTGGGCGAGATCATCTCGGTCATCATCCAGGCCCTGATCCTCGCGCTCGTTATCCGCACGCTCCTCTTCCAGCCTTTCTCGATCCCCTCGGGCTCCATGCGCCCCACGCTGCTGGAAGGCGACTATCTGTTCGTTTCCAAATTCTCCTATGGCTATTCCTACGCATCCCTGCCGTTTGCGCCGAAAATCTTCTCCGGCCGCATCTGGGAAGGAAAACCCGAGCGCGGCGACGTCGCCGTCTTCAAGCATCCGGTTTCCGGCGTCGACTACATCAAACGCGTGATCGGCCTGCCGGGCGACCGCATCCAGATGCGCGACGGCCAGCTCTTCATCAATGACGAGCCGGTCAAGCGCGAACTCACGGGCCAAATCGATAATCCGGACATCACCGAGAAATTCGGCCCGGTCGACGTCTACACGGAAACGCTGCCGAACGGCGTAACCTACCAAACGCTCGACCTCACGCCGAACTCCACCGCCGACAACACCCGCGAATTCGTCGTGCCGGAAGGCGATTACTTCATGATGGGCGACAACCGCGACAACTCCAATGATAGCCGTTTCGGCGTCGGCTACGTGCCGCTGGAGAATTTCGTCGGCCGCGCCAACATCATCTTCTTCTCGATTTCCGGCGGCGCGTCGCCGCTTGAGATCTGGCGCTGGCCGTCCGAGCTGCGTCTCGGCCGCTTCTTCAGCTCCGCAGAGGGATGACGAAGGCGCACACCGGCCCCCGCATTTCACCGGACATGTTGCGGCGGCTGGAAGACATTACCGGCCATCGATTCGAGGATGCCGAACGCCTCGACCGGGCGCTGACCCATGCCAGCGCCCGCGGTCGGGGAGGGCGGGATTACGAGCGGCTGGAATTTCTCGGCGACCGTGTGCTTGGCCTGTGCGTCGCCGAAATGCTGTTCGCGCAGTTCCAGGCTGCCGACGAGGGCGAACTCTCCGTCCGCCTGAACCAGCTCGTCAATGCCGACACGCTCGCCGAGGTCGCCGACGAATTGTCGCTGAACGATTTCATCCGCACCGGCTCCGACGTACGCCAGCTGCGCGACAGCCATCGCAAGAATTTGCGCGCCGACGTCGTCGAATCGCTGATCGCGACGATCTATCTCGAAGGCGGGCTGGAGGCGGTGCGTCCCTTCATCCGCCGCTATTGGGCCGAGCGCGCCGCCAATGCGGAAGCCGCCCGCCGCGACGCCAAGACCGAATTGCAGGAATGGGCCCATCAGGCCCATGGCGTGACGCCCGCCTACAAGGTCGTCGCGCGCACCGGCCCGGACCACGATCCCGTCTTCACGGTGTCGGTCACGGTCGGGACAATGAAACCGGAAAAGGCCGAGGGCCGTTCCAAACGAATCGCCGAACAGGCGGCTGCGTCCCGCATGCTGGTGCGCGAAAAGGTGCGTGACGATGACTGATACCCCGGAAACCCCGACCCGCTCGGGTTTTATCGCGCTGATCGGCGCGCCGAATGCCGGCAAGTCGACCCTGGTCAACCAGCTGGTCGGCGCCAAGGTCTCGATCGTCACCCACAAGGTGCAGACGACGCGCGCGCTGGTGCGCGGCATCGCAACCGTCGATCGCACCCAGCTTGTCTTCATGGACGCGCCGGGCGTCTTCGCACCGAAGCGCCGCCTCGACCGCGCCATGGTGACGTCGGCCTGGTCCGGTGCCCGCGACGCCGACATCGTCCTCGTGCTTGTCGATGCGCGTAAGGGCGTCCGCGAGGACGAGGAACGCATCCTCGAGGTACTGCCGGATATCCGTCAGACGAAATATCTGGTGCTCAATAAGATCGACACTGTCGAGCCGCCCCGGCTTCTCGAACTGGCCAAGGAAATCAACGAGCGCGCCGACTTCGCCGAGACTTTCATGATTTCCGCGTCGGAAGGGTACGGCTGCAAGGATCTCCTCAAGAAACTGGCCGAGACGGTCCCGGAAGGCCCTTGGTATTATCCCGAGGATCAGATTTCCGACCTGCCGATGCGCCAGCTCGCGGCCGAGATCACCCGCGAGAAACTCTATCTGCGCCTGCATCAGGAGCTTCCCTATTCCTCGACCGTCGAGACCGAGAGCTGGGAAGAGAAGAAGGACGGCTCGGTGAAGATCCAGCAGGTGATCTATGTCGAGCGAGACAGCCAGAAGAAGATCGTGCTCGGCCGCAAGGGAGAGGCGATCAAGGCCATCGGCCAGGCCGCCCGCAAGGAGATCGCCGAGATCCTCGAACAGCCCGTGCACCTCTTCCTCTTCGTCAAGGTGCGCGAGAACTGGGGCAACGATCCCGAGCGTTATCGCGAGATGGGGCTGGACTTTTCCGCCGACTGACGCAATCTCCGCGCCATGGAATGGCGGGATCGCGGTATCATCATCGGAACACGCAGGCATGGCGAGACAAGCCTGATCCTGGAAGTGATGACCGAACAGCGCGGCCGTCACCTGGGGCTCGTGCGCGGCGGCCGTTCGCGCAAGCAGCAGCCGCTTCTGCAACCGGGAAACGAGGTCGAGCTGACCTGGCGCGCGCGCCTGGCCGATCATCTCGGCACCTTCCAGGTCGAGCCGCTGGCGCTCGCCGCGGCCCGGCTGATGGAAGAGCCGTCCGGCATCTACGGCATCCAGCTTCTTGCCAGCCATCTGCGCCTGCTGCCCGAACGCGACCGGCATTTGGAACTCTTCCGCGCCATGGAGGTCGTCATCGAGCATCTTTGCGAGCCGGAGATCGCCGGCCCGCTGATGGTGCGTTTCGAACTGCGCCTGCTGGAGGAACTGGGCTTCGGCCTCGATCTTTCCGCCTGCGCGGGAACCGGCCAGCGCAACGACCTGATCTATGTATCGCCGAAGACCGGCCGCGCCGTCAGCCGCCTTGCCGGCGATCCCTGGAAGGACAAGCTCATGGCGCTGCCGGCCTTTCTCGGCGGCCAGCCCTCGGCCGTGCCGACGCCCGCCGAGATGGCGGGCGCCTTCGAACTGACGGGTTTTTTCCTGCACCGGCACGTCTATGAGCCGCGCGCCATCAAGGAGCCCGATGCGCGCGCCGGCTTTGTCGCGGCGGTCGGCCGGGCATTTCTGCAAGACAGGGAGCAAATATTATGAGCGAATCGAACAACGAGATCATGCCTGGCGTGGTCGCACTCGGCGGTTTCGGCCCGCTTCCTCTCGCCGCCTATCACGAGATGACCGGGGTGGAGGTTCTGCGGGCGATCATCTCCGGCGATCTGCCCGCGCCGCCGATCTCGAAGGTTCTGTCCTTCGCCCTGACGGAAGCCGAGGAGGGCAGGGTGGTCTTCAAGGGCGTACCCAAGGCGGACTATCTGAACCCGGGCGGGACGGTGCATGGCGGCTGGACCGCGACGATCATGGATTCCGCGCTCGCCTGTGTCGTCCATACCATGCTGAAGAAGGGCGAAGCCCTGACGACGACCGAGTTCAAGGTCAACCTTCTTCGCCCGGTCCTGCCGGATATGGGCGAGGTGACCTGCGAAGCCAATATCGTCACCCGCGGGCGCACGATCGGGGTCTCGGAAGCCCGCCTGACCGACAGCCGTGGCCGCTTGCTCGCCTTCGGCACGGAAACCTGCTCGATCTTTCCCGCGCCGTAAAATCACTGTCATGTTCCGGCGCTACGGCACGCTCGCTATTCCGCAACAAGGGAGTGTTCCATGGAAAACGCAAAGCCGGCCCACCTGTCCGCAGATGAATGGGATGAACTGAATTTCCCCCGCGCAACGGAGCAGGACTTCGACCGCGTGGTTGAGCGCGCGATTTCGCGCCGCGGCTTTCTCGGCGGCGCGCTTGCCTTCGGATCCGCTGCGGCCGTCATGGGCACGGGCCTGTTGCGATCCACGACCGCGCTGGCGCAGCAGACCTCGCGCTTTGCCTTCGAGCAGGTCGCGCCGCAGACCGACGGCACGATCCATGTGCCCGCCGGCTACAAATGGGACGTTCTGGTCCGTTGGGGCGACCCGCTCTTCTCCGACGCACCGGCATTCGATCCGGCGACCGGCGTTCCCACCGGGGGCTCCGACCGCGTCTTTGGCGAAAACACCGACGGAATGGAGCTGTTCAACATCGGCGGCAAGGAGATTCTGGTCGTCAACAGCGAGTACACCAACAACGACATCAACCTGCCCCACACCCAGGACGGCACGCCCGCTTCGGCTGACGACGTGCTGCGCCTGCAGAACCTCCAGGGCGTCACGGTGATGGAATTGACCGAGGGCGCCGACGGATGGTCGGTTGTCGTCGACAGCCCCTTCAACCGCCGCATTACCCACAACACGCCGATGAAGATCGACGGTCCGGCCGCCGGCCACGACCTTCTCAAGACCGAGGCCGATCCGTCCGGCACTGCTTCGCTCGGCACGTTCAACAATTGCGGTTCCGGCCGCACGCCGTGGGGCACCTACCTGACCTGCGAGGAAAACTTCAACGGCTATTTCGGCGCGACGGCCGGTCTGCCCGAGGAAGAGGAAGTCGCCAGGGGCTACAAGCGTTACGGCATCAACGAAAAGGGCTTCGACTACAATTATCACGCCTTTGACGCGCGCTTCGACGTGTCGAAGAACCCGAACGAGCCCCACCGTGCCGGCTATATCGTCGAGATCGATCCCGCCGACCCGGAGTCGACACCGGTCAAGCGCACGGCACTCGGTCGTTTCAAGCACGAGAATGCCGAATCCGTCGTTGCGCCCGACGGCCGGGTCGTCGTCTATATGGGCGACGACGAGCGTGGCGAGTTCATTTACAAGTGGGTTTCGCGCGACATCTATGTTCCGGGCGGCGACACCTCGACCCTGCTGACCGAAGGCCAGCTCTACGTGGCGAAGTTCAATGACGACATGACCGGCGAATGGGTTGCCCTGACCCCGGAAGCGACCGGCATGGACGCAGCCCGAATCGCCATCTTCACCCGCACCGCGGCATCCGCGGTCGGCGCCACGACGATGGACCGTCCGGAGTGGATCGCCGTCAACCCGACCGCGATCGAGGCCTATTGCTGCCTGACCAACAACTCCCGCCGCGGCGTCAAGAACGACGACGGGTCCATCCGCGCCAATGCCGGTGGCGATCCGATGGCGGTCAACGCTCCGAACCCGCGCGAGACCAACGACTACGGTCAGATCGTCCGCTGGCGTCCGCATGACGGCAACCACGCCGCCGGGACCTTCGACTGGGATCTTTACGTCATGGCCGGCAATCCGACCGTGCACAAGGAAGGCGCCTATGCGGGGACGGCGAACATCAATGCCGGCAACCTGTTCAACTCGCCGGACGGCATGCAGATCGACACCACCGGCCTGATCTGGATCCAGACCGACGGCGACGATTCCAACGAGGGCGACTTCGCCGGCATGGGCAACAACCAGATGCTCGCGGGCGACCCGGCAACCGGCGAGATCCGCCGCTTCCTGACCGGTCCGAACGGCTCGGAAGTAACGGGCCTTACCTGGTCGACGGATCGCCGCACGATGTTCGTTGGAATCCAGCACCCGGGCAAGCCGTTCCCGGACGGCGAGGGCAGCCTGCCGCGTTCATCCATCGTCACGGTAAAGCGCGACAACAACGCTCTCGTCGGCTGATCCGCTTGCTGTAATGCCATGAAAAATAAAGGCCGGAGAGCGTTCTCCGGCCTTCTTCAAAATGGAAGGCCGCTCACCCTTCCAGATGCGCTGCGAGCTCCGCCCGCACAGCCTCGTCGTTCCAGTCCAGCGGGCCGGAATGCTGCCCGACCACGCGTCCTTCGGCGTCGATCAGCAGCGTCGCCGGCATGCCGAACAGGCCGAAAACGGATCCTGAGCGGTTCTCCGTGTCCTGTAACGTCGCGAAACCGGCAAGGCCGATCTCTTCCAGGAACGCGTCTATCTTTTCGCGCGGCGAGGGCTCCACGGCGACGACCACCAGCCGCGTTCCGAGCCCGCGCTCCGTCAATGCGTTCGCAAAGCTGTCGAACGCCGGCAGTTCCTCGCGGCACGGCTCGCACGTCGTCGCCCAGAAATACAGGATGCCCGGCTCGGCGACCGGCAGGAAATCGGCCAGCACATGCGTCCGGCCGATCTCGTTGACGACATCGACATCGGCGCTGGCAACCGCGCGCGGTTCGCTCATCGTGAAAGCCTCACCGGCAAGCGCCGGACCGGCCAAAGCAAAAATGCAGGTGAAAGCGACAAGGCGGGTGAGGGCGGACAGTGCGCGGCGCATGCCCATCACTCCGCGGCGGCCAGAACGGGGCGCACGACGGGCCGTTCCTTGATCGGCCAATGCACGATGGCAGCGAACAGGCCGAGCGCCACGCCGAGCCACCAGACGGAATCGTAGGATCCGAACTGGTCATACATGAAGCCGCCCATCCACACCCCGAGGAACGAGCCGACTTGGTGCGACAGGAAGACGATGCCGCCGAGCATGCCGAGATAGCGCGTGCCGAACATGATCGCGACCAGCGAATTGGTCGGCGGCACGGTCGACAGCCACAACAGCCCCATCACGATGGAGAAGATGATCACGCTGGTCCCCGACTGGGGCAGCAGCAGGAACGCCGTCACGGCGATGGAGCGCCCGATATAGATCAGCGCGAGGAAGACGGGCTTCGAATATTTCTGCCCGATCACGCCCGACGAGAGCGAGCCGATGATGTTGAAGAAGCCGATCAGCGCGATCGCGAGCACCGCATAGCTGGCGTCGATGCCGATATCGCCGATATAGGCCGGGAAATGCGCGGTGATGAAAGCCACCTGGAAGCCGCAGACGAAGAAGCCGGCGGTCAGCAGCAGATAGCTCTGATGGCCGAACGCCTCGCGCAGCGCCGCGCCGATGGACTGCTCGACATCCGTGTGCTTCTGCGTCCCGGAATCGGAATTGCCGCGCAGCGGAATGGCGAGGATCGGCACGATCAGCATCATCGCCGACATGATCAGCAGCGAATCCGACCAGCCGAGCGCGTCGATCAGCATCTGGCTGAATGGCGCGAAAATGAACATGCCGGCCGAGCCCGCGGCCGTGCCGAGCCCGAAGGCGAAGGAACGCTGTTCCGCCGTGACATTGCGCGCGAACGCCGCCAGGACGATGCCGAAGGAGCCCGACGCGATGCCGAGCCCAACCAGCAATCCGCCGCCGATATGCAGGTACCAGACGCTTTGCGGCGTCGCCATCATGAACAGGCCGGCGGCGTAGAGGATCGCTGAAAGCGCCAGCACGCGCCACGTGCCCTTCTTGTCGGCCAATGCGCCGAAAAATGGCTGGCCGAGGCCCCACATCAGGTTCTGGATTGCCATCGCAAGGCCGAAATCGGCGCGCGACCAGCCGGTATCGGCCAGCATCGGCAGCTGGAAGAACCCCATCGCCGAGCGCGGTCCGAAGGTCAGCGCCGCGATCAGGCAGCCGCTCGCGATGATCAGCCAGGGAAATCCCGGTTCGCTTTTCGAAACAGTTGCCGTGCTCATCCCGCATTCTCCTCTGCGACCGCGAGAATTTATTCGCCTTCGCGATCAGCGCCAAGCAGGCAAATGTGTCCGAGACAATTCTGTTGAAGGCCGGCTCAATGCGACTTCATCATGTGTGTTCGCCAGGCAGGCAGCACCTGATACGGGTGGTGCTGAATCAAAATGACGATCCGTGTAATGAACCAGTTAGTCTTTTCGGGACATACAGGTGCCGGGCGAGGAAAAACGAGGGCGGCATGATCACATTGCTTCTGATCGGCGCGGTTGTTCTTGCGCTTTGGCTGTTTAGCATCGACCGGCGCGGCCGGCGGCTGGAAGCCGAGATCGCCGCGCTGCGCACCGCTCTTCAGGGTGCCGGTATCGCCATTGCGGAAACGCAACTCTCCCCAAGATCGAATTTCCGCAAGGATTTCGGCAAGGATTCCGGCAAGGCGGAGGAACCGGAGGAAGAACCGGCGGGAAGCGCCGGCGTTCCCGGGGCGGAGCCCGTCGCCATGCAATCTGCTGCAACACCGCCGCCTTTGCCGGCGACGGCACAAGAGGTGTCCGCCCGCCGGCGCAGCGCTGCGGATCTGGAAAAACTGGTCGGCGCGAACTGGACAGTCATCCTCGGCGGCATCGCAATCTCGCTCGGCGCGCTTTTCCTGGTGCGCTACTCGATCGAGGCGGGACTGCTTGGCCCGCGCGCCCGGATTGCGGCGGGAACCCTGTTCGCGGCGGCATTGTTCGCGGTCGGCGAATGGCTGCGCCGGCGCGACATGAGGCTGAAACTGCCGGCTTTCGAGAGCGCGGACATTCCCGGCATTCTGACCGGCGCGGGCTCGATCGCCGCCTTCGGTACGCTTTACGCCGCCCATGCACTCTACGGTTTCGTCGGGCCGGCGGTCGCCTTTGTCGGCCTGACGGCAATCGGCATTGCGAGCCTGATGCTATCGGCTATCCACGGGCCGAAACTTGCGGCAATCGGCATGCTCGGCGCCTATGGCGCGCCGTTGCTCGTCTCGTCGAGCACCCCGAATGCGCCCGCGCTTGTCGGGCATACGCTGGTCGTCACCGCCGCAATCATGACCGTTTCGCGCCTCCGCGACTGGCTATGGCTGGCGGTGGGCGGGATCATCGGCAGCACGGCCTGGGCTTTCATGACGGCGGCGATCGAGGGAGCGATGGCGGGCTTTGCCGGCGGGGTGCTGCTCGCGGGCCTCGCGATCATCCATATCGCGACTTTCGGCTGGGAGAAGGCGGAACGTCCGGTACCGCTCGCCGACCGTCCGCCGGACCGCCCTGCGGTGACCGCATTGGCGCTGGTGGCGCTCTCCTTCGCGATGCACAGCGCCAGCGCTTATGATTTTCCGACGATGAGTGCGGGACTGGCCACGGCCCTGGTGATCGTCGCGGCAGCGGGCGTCTGGCCGTCGTTTTCGCTTGCCTCGGGCGCGGCGGCATTCATCGTCGTGGCGGCTGCCATCGCCATCGACCTGCCGCTGGCGCGCCATCCCGGCCTGCTCGACGCCGCCGACTACCGCGCGGCCTTCATGCCGGCCGACGCCGCCTCCTATTTTCTGGCGCTGGGGTTCCTGGCCGTGCCCGTCGGCGGACTGGCCATTTGGGCCGCCCGCCGCGCCGCAGCAACGGCGCCGCGCATGGCCGGTAACCTCGCGATCTCGGCGTCCGTCATTGCCTTCCTGACAATCGTCATTGCCTATCTCCGGATTGCCCCGTTCGAAACGAAAGTGCTGTTCGGCGTCGCCGCGCTGGCTTTGGCGCTGTTGTTCGTCCTGCTGACGGAACTCTTCACGCGTACCCGCCCGGACGATTGGTCCGCGCCGGCCCCCGCCGCATTCGCGGTGACGTCGGTCGCGCTGGTTTCCTTCGCGCTCGGCGTCACGCTGTCAAAGACCTGGATGCCGTTCGGTTTCGCCCTGACCGCGGCGGGGATCGCCGGCGTATACCGGGCGCGGTCGTTGCGAGCCCTGCCGTTCCTTGCGATAGCCGCCAGCCTGCTCGCCGCCCTTGGTCTGTGGGCGAGCGTGCCGTTCCCCGGCGAGGTGATCGGCACGACACCGTTCGCAAACAGGCTCGTCGTGATCGCCGGCCTGCCGGCTGGAGCGATCCTGCTCGCCGGTGAAATCCTGCGCCGCAATGGCGCGGAACGCACCGGTGCCGCAGTCACCGCGATCGGCCTCGCGCTGCTCGGTTTCTTCGTCGGGCTCGAATTGCGCCACTGGATCCATGGCGGCCAAATCGTCGGACCGTTCCGGCTCGCTGACATGGCGGCGCAGACGATCGCCGCGCTCGGTTTCGCGATCGGGCTTCAGCGGGTTGCCCGCTACACGAAGGCGACCGTCTACGATATCGCGTCCCTTGCCGCTGGCGGGTTGAGCGCGGCGATGATCGCGATCGGCCTGCTCGTGGTTTACAATCCGCTTCTGACCGGCTCGGAAGTCGGCGATGGCGCGATTGTGAACATGCTGCTGCCGGCCTATCTCGTCACCGGCGCGCTTGCCGGGGTCATGGCGCTGATGGCGCGCCCGGCTCGCCCGCGCTGGTATACGCTTGCCTATGCGCTGCTGGCCGGCTTGCTCGTCTTCTCGTATTTCACGCTGATGACGCGCCACGCCTTCCAGGGCAGCCGGATCGGCATGTGGCACGGCACATCCGACATGGAGTTCTGGACCTATTCGGCCGTCTGGCTGATCCTCGGCGCGGCATTGCTTTTGGCCGGGCTGTTCCTGAAGTCGATGCCCCTGCGCCTGGCCTCGGCGGCGATCATCGCGCTGACCGTTTGCAAGGTCTTCCTGCTCGACATGACCGCGCTCACCGGCGCGCTGCGCGCCTTCTCCTTCATCGGGCTCGGCGTGTCGCTGTTGGCGATCGGCCGCTTCTACCAGCGCATCCTCGTCAGGACCGGGAACGCGCCGCAGCAGGAATGAAAAACGCGCGCCGGTTTATTATGCCGGCGGGCGTCTGGAAGCGATCTGTTTACGGATCAAGCGGCCGCGTTATGCAGCCTGCCGTGGAACAGCCCGTTGTCGGTCAGCTTCGAGGCGTTCTTGGCGATCGCCAGCACAGCGAGATCGACCAGCGGCTCGAGGATGATGACGGTCATGTAGGCGGCGCCGAAGGATGCGACCTGCGCGAGGTTCGAGGCGGCGAAGCCGTGGCCGTAAAGCGCCCAGAAGGCGACCCAGACGACGATGCCGCCCTGATAGGACGTCGAGAGCGCCAGCGCCTGCAGATACTTCACGTCCTTGTAGGCGGTCTTCTGCGGGATGATCTTGCCGGCGAGCAGGCCCATCGCATAGAGCGGCACCAGCAGTGTCGTGACGTTCATGCCGTATTGCGGCAGGTCGAACGGCGCGAAGAACATGCCCTGGATCAGCAGGCCGAGCGCCAGGCCGAGCGCCGCAGCACCGCCGCCGAAGATCAGGAACAGCGTCGAGCCGAGGATCAGGTGGACCTCCGAGACGCCGACCGGGTGATGCGGCAGCACTTCGAAGAAGCTGAAGACCAGCGCGGTGGTGATCACGGAGCGCGCGGCGAGCGACACGACACCGCCATCCTTGCGGATCGTGTCGAGCGCCATCTTGCCTGCAAGCCCGAAGGCGGCCGCGGCAGTTGCGTAGGAGAGGACGATCTTGGCGCCGTCGACGACGCCGGGTTCGATATGCATGACAGTTCCTTTCTTGCACCCATCGTGCAGTTGGCGACGCCATGCGTCGCCGTTTCAGGTCTGTCCGGGCAGGTCTCCTGACTCGCGCTTCGTCACCGTCGCCCGCCTTCCCGGGGAAACCCCAGTGGCATATTGGGCGCGGCTCACGCTCACAGTTGCGTGGGCAGTCACGGATCAGGCCCCCTTTGGGTCGTCCCTACCGTGTTCCCTTTTCATCCGGGAGGCTTGGCCTCCCTGAAACCCGAACAGGCGACTCTTAGCGAAAGCCACGGCGGGTGACAATCAGCGCGCGCGGCGTATTCCGGCGCCAAACCGATATCGTCGGCGACTACTCGGCTTTCCTTCGCAAGACGCTGAATTGAAAGGCCTGGTGGTTCCCCTTCGGCGTCACGTGAACATGGCGGCGGGATTCGATCGGGTGAAATCCGCCGGGAACCAGGTCCTCCAGCGTGCGGGCCAGCGACTCCGGGCTATAGCGCGCAACCGGAAGGCCGGAACATTTCTCGGGGCCGTCCTCAGCGAATGTAGCGATGATGACGACACCATCGGGATCGAGCGCGCGATGCAGTATGCGCGCATAGGCAGCGCGGTCCTCATGCTCGGTCAGGAAATGGAAAACGGCCCGATCGTGCCAGAGCCGATAGCGGCGGTTCGGCATCCAGTTCGTGATATCGGCGACGATCCATTCGACCCGATCCGCCCTGTTTCCAAGCCGTTTCTGGCTCGCTTCAAGCGCCGATTGGGAAATGTCGAGAACCGATATCGGGCCAAGACCGGCATCGAGCAGGCTCTCGGCAAGTCGTGACGCGCCTCCGCCGACGTCGATAATTGGATCGCCTGGTCTCGCGTATTTGCCAATCAGTTCGAGGGACAGAAGCGGACGTTCCTCGAACCAGGTTAACGCGGCGTCATCCCGTGCGCTGTAGATATCTTCCCAATGTTCTTGTTTTTCTTGCATTTTTGGAGGTCGACGCTCTCGATCCGCGCCGACTGAGTGAAATGCCGCGCGTCAGATGCTTTTCAGACTAACACGCTTGTGCACGTCTTCCACGCTTTCGACACGCTCGGAATAGCGGTCGGTCAGGTAAGTGGACCGGTCGCGCGTCAGGATGGTGAACTTCATTAGTTCCTCCATCACGTCGACGACGCGGTTGTAATAGGAGGAGGGCTTCATCCGTCCGGCATCGTCGAATTCCAGCCAGGCTTTCGGCACCGACGACTGGTTCGGGATCGTGATCATCCGCATCCAGCGGCCGAGAATGCGCATCTGGTTGACGGCGTTGAAGCTCTGCGAGCCGCCATTGACCTGCATCACCGCAAGCGTCCGGCCCTGCGTCGGGCGGATGCCGCCGATCGGCGACAGCGGCAGCCAGTCGATCTGCGTTTTCATGATACCCGTCATCGCGCCATGCCGTTCCGGCGAGCACCACACCTGCGCCTCCGACCAGAGCGACAGCTCCCGCAATTCCTGCACCTTCGGATGATCCACAGGCTCCGAATCGAGCAGCGGCAGCCCCTGCGGGTCGAACACTCGCACCTCCGCGCCGAATCGATGCAGCAGCCGGGCCGCCTCATAGGTCATGAACCGGCTGTAGGAGCGTTCGCGCAGCGAGCCGTAGAGCATCAGCACGCGCGGCTTGTGGGTCGACGCGTTCGCGCCGGCCAGCGCCTCGACATCGATCGGGTGCAAGAGGTCTTCCTGCACGTTCGGCAGGCTCAAATCGTCTTTCCAGTCCATGGTCAGCTTGCGTAGCTCCTGGCCAGGTCGGTCGCGCCCTCCAGTGTGCCGATCGTGTTCAGCGCCGTCTTGAGGTCTTTCGCGTTCATGTCCTCGAAGGGCAGGGCCATCAGCGCCCTGATGCGCATCTCGAGCAGCCGGTAGGTTTCGGCGAAGGCGGCGCGGCGTTCCTCCGGCGTCTCGCCATGGCCCGCCGGGTCCGGAATGCCCCAATGCGCCTGCACGGGCGCGCCGGGCCAGATCGGGCAGCTCTCGCCCGCGGCATTGTCGCAGACCGTGATGACGATATCCATTTTCGGCGCATCCGCGCCGTCGAACTCGTCCCAGCTCTTCGACCGGAAGCCGGACGTGTCGTGACCATAGTCCTTCAAGAGGGCGATCCCGTCGGGATTGGGTGTACCGCGCGGTGTCGACCCGGCGGAGAAGGCCTGTACGCGCCCTTCGCCCAGTTTCGCCAGGATCGCCTCGCCGAGGATCGACCGGGCCGAATTGGCGGTGCACAGGATGAGGATGTTTTTCATGCGGTTTCCGAAGGGTTTGCGTGGTCTGTCTTCTGGCCGATCTCGTCCAGCTGCGTTTGCAGCGACAGGCTGTCCAGCGACGAAATCGGCAGGCTCGTGAAGATCGAGATGCGGTTGTTGAGCATGCGGAACGTGTCGGAAAAGGCGAGCCGTCTCTCGGCCTCGTTGCCTGTCGCCGCAGCCGGGTCGGGGACGCCCCAATGTGCCGACATCGGCTGTCCGGGCCAGACCGGGCAGGCTTCGGCCGCCGCCTGGTCGCACACGGTGAAGACGAAATCCATCATCGGCGCTTCGGGGGCGGTGAACTCCTCCCAGCTCTTTGAGCGGGCAAACGACGTGTCGAAATTCAGGCTGTCGAGAAGATCGAGCGTATAGGGATGCACCGCGCCCTTCGGGTGCGAGCCGGCCGAATAGCCCCTGAAGCGCCCCATGCCTTCCCGGTTGAGAATGGCCTCGGCGATGATCGACCGGGCGGAGTTGCCCGTGCACAGAAACAGGACATTGTAGACGTCAGCAGCCATGGGGGTCTCCCTTGTTAACTCAACAGGCGCAGGCGATTTCATCGAGAACGGGTTTGCACAATTCCGGCCTGCCGCCGCAGCAATCCTCCATCAGGAAGGCGAGCAGCGCCCGCATGCCGTCGAATTCGGCGAAATAGCGGATGACACGGCCCTCGCGCTCACTGCGGATCATCCCGGCGCGGGCCAGCACGGCGAGATTGGCCGACATCGTGTTCTGGCGCACGCCGAGCGCATCGGCGATGTCGCCGGCTGCCATGCCGCCCGCTCCCTGTTTCACCAGCAGCCGGAAAACCTCCAGCCGCGTCTCCTGGGCAAGCGCATGCAGCGCCTCGATCGCATTTGATTTATCCATAATTCAAGAAATATTGATATATTGGCCGATGTCAACCGGACAGCGTAACATTTCACCGCACTACCGGTTACGGCTTGGAGGATCGTTCCGTCGGCCATAACTGGACAGTGCCGGGAAGGACTGATGCAGGAGATATCGCCATGAACGCGCGTGAGATGGCTGCGGCTACCGATGCCGGAGGGCTGGCCGCGCGCCAGCGCGGTTTCTTCCGCACCGATGCGACCCGGGATATTCCCTTCAGGAAGCGGCAACTGCGCCTTCTGAAGGATCTGCTCGTCCGCAACGAGGCCGACATTCTCGCCGCGTTGAAGCGGGATCTCGGCCGTCCGCCGGCCGAGGCCTATACCAGCGAGATCGGCATCGTCCTCACCGAGATCGATACGGCGCTGAAGCGGCTCGACCGATGGGCGAGGCCGAAGCGGGTACGCACGCCACTCCTGTTGCAGCCCGGCAAGAGCCGTATCGTCCCCGAACCCTTTGGCAGCGCTCTGATTATCGGCACCTGGAACTATCCGCTGCAACTCGTACTCGCTCCCGCCGTCGCCGCGCTGGCGGCCGGCAATTGCGCGGTCCTGAAACCCTCCGAACTGCCGCCCGCCACCTCGGCGGTGATCGCCCGGATGATCGGCGAGGCCTTCGATCCGGACCTGCTGGCGGTCATCGAGGGCGGCATCGAACCGACCCAGGCATTGCTGAAGCAGGAATTCGACTATGTCTTTTTCACCGGCGGCACCCGCGTCGGCAAGATCGTCATGGCTGCCGCGGCCGAGCATCTCGCGCCGGTCACGCTGGAGCTCGGCGGCAAGAATCCCTGTATCGCCGCCGCCGACGCCGACACGAAAACCGCCGCGCGGCGCATCGCCTGGGGCAAGTTCTTCAATGCCGGCCAGACCTGCATCGCGCCCGATTTCATCCTCGTCGAGAAATCCGCCGAAGCCGCTTTCCTCGATGCGATGAAAGCCGCGATCGCGGAATTTTACGGCGCCGATCCCGCCGCCAGCCCCGACTATGCGCGCATCGTCAACGAACATCATTTCGACCGGCTGGCCGGACTGCTCGGCCGGGGCAGGGTGGTCGCCGGCGGCGGGACCGACCGCGCGGCCCGCTACATCGCGCCGACCGTGATCGGCGATGTGACATGGGACGATCCGGTGATGGCCGACGAGATCTTCGGCCCGATCCTGCCGGTCGTCGCCTATGACGATCTCGACGCGGAACTCGCCGCCCTCCGCAGCCGGCCGAAGCCGCTGGCCCTTTACGTCTTCACCGCCGACCCGAAACGCGCCGGGAAGGTGTTGCACGCGGTTTCCTCCGGCGGCGCCGCCGTCAATGACGTCTTCGCCCAGATGCTCAATTCCGAACTGCCTTTCGGCGGGGTCGGCGCCAGCGGCATGGGCGCCTATCACGGCAGGGCCGGTTTCGACACCTTCTCGCACCATCGCGCCGTCGTCCGACGCGCCACATGGCCCGACGTGAAGCTCAAATACCCGCCCTACAGGACATCGCTATCCGTCCTGAAACGCATCTTGCCCTGGCTGATGTAGCGGCGATGCCGCCGGGACTGCCTCGCTCAAACCCATTGAAGCGCGATCGCCGCGACGACGAGGTAGCGCGCGGTCTTGGCGATGGCCACCAGAGCCAGAAACGAAGGGAAGGGTTCCCGCAACACGCCCGCGACCACGGTCAGCGCGTCGCCGCCGATCGGCATCCAGCTGAGCAGCAGGCTCCAGCGCCCCCATTTCGCATACCATCGCGACGCCCGCTCGATCTGCTTCTCGCTCGCCGGAAACCAGCGCCGCCCGCCATAGCGTTCGATGGCGCGGCCGAGGAACCAGTTGACCGCGGCGCCGAGCGTGTTGCCGAGGCTGGCCGCCA
>Ga0070729_10002019_pt1 | contig 27793 bp, 26 predicted proteins | sample tdDd472_FD_66725 | JGI IMG/M metagenome (GOLD analysis project Ga0070729, IMG submission 66725) | Marine sediment microbial communities from the Atlantic coast under amendment with organic carbon and nitrate - tdDd47.2 | ecosystem: Environmental > Aquatic > Marine > Coastal > Sediment | place...
AGGCCGACAAGATCGCGGCCGAGATCGAGGATGCCAAAAGGACGGTGCTCGAGGCCGGCGGTCTGTATATCGTCGGCACCGAACGCCACGAGAGCCGGCGGATCGACAACCAGCTTCGCGGCCGGTCGGGGCGCCAGGGCGACCCCGGCGAGTCGAAATTCTTCCTGTCCCTGGACGACGATTTGATGCGGATCTTCGGGTCCGAGCGCATGGACGGAATCCTGCGCCGGCTGGGGCTGGAGGAAGGCGAGGCGATCGTCCATCCCTGGATCAACAAGGCGCTGGAGAAGGCCCAGCAGAAGGTCGAGGCGCGCAACTACGACATCCGCAAGAACCTGCTCAAATACGACGACGTGATGAACGACCAGCGCAAGGTCGTCTACGAGCAGCGCAAGGAGATCATGGCCGAGGACGACGTCTCGGACACGGTCGCCGGAATGCGCCACGAGATGGTCGCCGATACCGTCGCCCGCGCCCTGCCCGAAAAGGCCCTGCCCGAGCAATGGGACCTGGACGGGCTGCATGCCGAATGCCTGCGCCTGTTCGCCCTCGACCTGCCGGTCGCCGACTGGGCGAAGGAGGAAGGGATCGCCAACGAGGCGTTCGAGCACCGAATCCGCGACGCCGCCGACCGCAAGATGGCGGAGAAGACCGCCAATTACGGCGCCGAGCTGATGCGGATGGCGGAAAAGAGCCTGCTCCTGCAGATCCTCGACCAGGTCTGGAAGGACCATCTCCTGTCCCTGGACCATCTGCGCCAGGGCATCAATCTGCGCGCCTACGGCCAGCGCGACCCGCTGAACGAATATAAGAGCGAGGCTTTCCGCCTGTTCGAGGAGATGCTGGACGGGCTGCGCGACAGCGTCACCGGCGTCCTCGCCCATCTGCAGATCCAGGTCGACGCGCCGGAAAGCGCGATGGTCGAGCGCGAATTGCCGCGCACCGAGGAATTGCGCGAAGACCCGGCGCTGGCCGCCACCGGCACCGACGACGGCCTGGCCGCCGCCCCGGCCGCGCCGCCCCGGCCGCAACCCGTCCGCCGGCCGACGGGTCCGATGGACCCCGACGATCCCGAAAGCTGGGGCAAGGTGCCGCGCAACGCCCCCTGCCCCTGCGGGTCGGGCAAGAAATACAAGCAGTGCCACGGGCGCGTGAGCTAGGCGCCCTCGCGCCGCGTTCGAGGCGGCGCGCCGTTCGATCCCTCCTCGCCTAAGCGCCGCTCGTCCGAGACCGGCGGAAAGCTGCCATATGGAAGGCGGTCTGGTCGGGCCCGTAGGCATGGGCGCGCCCCACCGGGCAGGCCAGGCGGGCCAGGCACCCCCCGGTCATGCAGGTCGCGCCCGCCGGGGCGGCAAGATGGGCGGCGCAGTCCCCGACCCGGTATTCGGCACCGGTGAAGGCGTCCACCGGACAAGCGGCGAGGCAGGGCCGGTCGGCGCAGGTCGCGCAAGGCGGCGGGCGGCGGTCGGGAGACGGCGGCTCCAGCCGGTCCGCGAAGGCCAGCGCCCCGCGATAACCGTGCCACAGGCCGTAATCGGGATGGATCAGAATGCCCAGCGGCGAGGGATGCACCGGCTCGGCCCGCATCGCCCAGCGCTGGAAGGGCGCGTAGGGCGGACCGTCGAACGGGAACAGCGCCCAACCGCCCGTCCGCGCGGCGACCGCGTCCAGAACACGCCGCGACCAGACGTCCAGGGGGTCCGGCCCGTCCGTGCGGGCGGCGGCGAAGGCGGCCCACATGGCCGGCCCGGCATGGCCGACCGGCACCAGGGTCCGCGCCGGGGCGCCGTCCGCGCCCGGCGGAACGCCGTCCTCGGGGTCGGGATGAAAGGCGCCGCGCGGGATCAGGCCATGCGCGGCCAAGGCGTCGGTCAGATCGGCCAGGTCGGTTATGGCGATTGGATCGGTCGGGGTCGGAGCCATCGGCACCGGCGGCCTTATGACAGGCCCTTCTGCCCCATCTCCAGGAACTTCTCTCGCCGGCGGGCGCGCAGCACGCCGCCCTCGAGGGCCGTCAATTCGGCGAGCGCCGCCTCCAGCGCCGCGCCGACGGCGCCGATCGCATCGACGGGCCGGCGGTGGGCGCCGCCCAGGGGTTCGGGCACGACCGTATCGACCACCCCCAGCTTCTCCAGGTCCTGGGCGGTCAGGCGCAGGGCCTCGGCCGCGGCCTTGGTCTGCTCGGCGCTGCGCCACAGGATCGACGCGCAGCCCTCGGGCGAAATCACCGAATAGACCGCATGCTCCAGCATGATCACCTTGTTGCCGGTGGCGATCGCGACGGCACCGCCCGAGCCGCCCTCGCCGATCACGACGGCGATCACCGGCACGGCGATGTCGAGGCAGGTCTCGATGGCGCGGGCGATGGCCTCGGCCTGGCCGCGCTCCTCGGCGCCGATGCCGGGATAGGCGCCCGAGGTATCGACCAGGGTGACGACCGGCAGGCCGAACCGGTCGGCCAGGCGCATCAGCCGCTGCGCCTTGCGATAGCCCTCGGGACGGGCCATGCCGAAATTATGGACGATGCGGGTCTCGGTATCGTGGCCCTTCTCGTTGCCGATCAGCATGATCGCCTGGCCGCCGAACCGCCCCAGACCGCCGACGATAGCCGGATCCTCGGCGAATCCCCGGTCGCCATGCAGGGGCGTGAAATCCTCGATCAGCTGGGCGACATAGTCGTCGAAGCGCGGCCGGTTGGGATGGCGCGCCACCTGCACCTTCTGCCAGGGCGTCAGCTTGCCATAGGTCTGGCGCAAAAGGCGGTCGACCTTGGTTTGAAGGTCGCCGACCTCCTCGGCGATATTCAAATCGCCGGCATCGCTGATATGGCGCAACTCCTCGATCTTGCCTTCGAGCTCGGCGATGGGGCGTTCGAAATCGAGGAAACTGCGCATGGCTGTCCGTATCGGGTCGCTGATGGCCGGTGGGCGACGGGAATTTAGCACAAGGTCCGTCTCGGACTCGACCCTTTCCGGCCCCGGCGCCGTCAGCGGCGAGATCTGGCGCCGTCGGCGGCCAGGGGATGGGCGCTTTCGACCAGCCGCGCCAGGCGGCTATCGACCACATGGGTATAGATCTGGGTCGTCGAGACGTCGGCATGGCCCAGCATCTGCTGGATCGCCCGCAGATCGGCGCCATGGGCCAGCAGATGGGTGGCGAAGGCATGGCGCAGGACATGGGGCGAGACCCGGGCCGGCGGCAGGCCCGCCTCGACGGCCAGCTCCTTCAAGAGCTGGGCGAGGCGCTGGCGGGTCAGATGGCCGCCGGCGGCGCGCGACGGGAACAGCCAGGGCGACGCGGCCGCGCCCTTCAAGGCCGCGCGGCGATGGGACAGCCAATCGGCCAACGCCGCCATCGCCGGTTCGCCGAGGGGCACCAGCCGCTCCTTCCCGCCCTTGCCGGCGACGACCAGGAAGCGCGCGTCCCGCGACAGCGCGTCCATCGGCAAGCCGACCAGTTCGGAGACCCGCAGCCCCGTGGCATAGAGGATTTCCAACAGCGCGACGAGCCGCGCCCCGCCGGCGCCGGGCCTGGCACGGGCGGCGGCGAGCAGGCCGTCGACCTCGGCCTCGCTCAAAATCTTGGGCAAGCGCCGGCCCTGGCGCGGACTGTCCAGCGCCGCGCTGGGATCGTCGGCGCGCAGCCCCTCGGCGCAGAGGAACCGGTGGAACTGGCGCAGCGCCGACAGCCGCCGGGCCGCGGTGCCGGCCGCGAGCCCCGCTTCCTCGAGCCGGCCGAGATAGGCGCGCAGATCGGCGACATCGGCGGCCAGGGGATCGCCCCCCCGACGGGCGAGAAAGGCCGCGTAATCGGCCAGGTCGCGGCGATAGGCGGCGACGGTATTGGCGGCGGCGCCGCGCTCGGCCACCATCATTTCGAGAAAGGCGTCGATCTGGCGGTCGGCGGTCATCGGGCCGCCGACCGTCTATATGCCAGCGGCCAGCGCCGCTTCCAGGGCCAGGCCGCGCGCCTCGGCCGTCAGCCCGACCGCGCGCAGGGCGGCCACCGCCGCCGCGGTGGCCATCGGATGGGCCCGCGCCGCGCCGTCATCGCCCAGCGCGACCAGGACCAGGAGCACCGTTTCGCCCACCCGTCCCGCCGCCGACGCCCGCCGTAGAGCCTGCCAGAGCGGCGGCACCGGCAAGATACCCGAGGCGAGGAAAGGCGGGCGCAACATCGCCGTCCAGGCGGCGTCGGGGACCGGCTCGCCCAGCGCCTCGAACAATTCGTACAGAAGCGCGCCGCGCGCATCGGCCGCCGCCGTATCCGGCGCCGTATCGGTCGCCGCGACGGCCGCATGCCAGGCAGCGAGCATCTCCGGCGTCCAGTCCCGCGTCCCGGCCGCGTCCAGCAGCTCGGCCAGCGGCCAAAGCGCGTCGCGGACCGCGGCCGCCTCGGCTTCGCGGTCGGCGAGCCCGGCGGCGAGATCCAGCCAGGCGGCGGCGTCGGACGCGCGGCCGGCGGCATACAGGGCCCGCGCGGCGACCGGCGCGAAACCGATCAAGGCCGAATCCGGCGGTATTTCGGCCACCGCGGTCAGGTTGACCCGGGCCATGGAAGGATAGTGTCCGCTGCCGGCGGCGGCGGCGAAAGCGGCGCGCAGGACCCGCGTCCGGCCCGCGAAATCGGCCTGGGCGCCGGCGGCGCGATACAGCAAGGCGCGGCCACGCGCGCCGCCGATCTCCGCCGCCCGCTCGACGGGCTTGGCAAGGTCATCGGTCGTGAATTCGACGCTGGCATAGAGCTGGGCCAGGCTGACCGGCGCCAAGGCCCCCATGGCCTCGGCCTTCTCCGCCGCCTCGAGCCGCAGCGCGAGCGACGCGTTGGGACTGAGGGCGATGGTGCTCAACACGTTCGGGTCGGCCGAGAAGGCGACATCCGGCGGCAGCGGCTGGCGGGCCGCGCGCATCATCGCCAGATGCAGCGGCGTCGGTTCGGGCAGGCTATCGACGACCGCGGCCTTGTCGCCGGCCAGCGCCGCCACCAGCTTGTCGAAGGCCGCGTCCTCGGGGGCGCCGGTCTCGCGCAGGAGGGCAAGGCCGAGCGCCGCCTTGGCATGCTCGCTGGCCAGGGCCTGGCAGAAGATCAGCAGCCGCTGCCAGAAGACGCTCCGATCGTCGCGCTCGACCGCGCGCACCTTGGCGCAGGCGCCGGCATTGTCGTTGCGCACCAACAGGCTTTCGACCTGGACCCGCTCCAGGGCGGTGCTTTCCGCTTCCGGGCCGGCGACCCGCAACAGGCGCTCCGCCGACAAGAGGTCGCTCATGGCCACCAACCGGTCGACGCGGATCGCCATCAAGCTTTGGCCGCCACCCGCGCCCTCCGGCACCGCCGCGGTCGAGAGCAACAGGCGGCGGGCGAGGTCGCGGAGGATCGGCGAGCGCGTCCGCGCCGGCAAGCGGGGCAGAAGACGCTCGACCAGCGCCCGGTCGGTCCCGCGCCACATATCGATCCCGAGGCCGCCCTGGCTCGCGTCCAGCACCCCGGCGGAATCCGGATCGACGGCTCCCAGCTTACCGATCTTGATCCCGCCCGCCTTGGCCCCGTCGGCCTCCGGTGGCGGTGTCGCGGCGGCCGGGTCGCTGGCGGTTGGCGCCGCCGGCGTTTCGGGCGCGGCCGGGGCCGGGCGGGCGGCGGGGGCGGTTTGGGCGCCGGGCGCGGGGGCGGTTTGGGCGGCGGGCGGCTCCAGGCGCAGGGGTTTGCCGGTCTGCGCCACCGCCGGTCCCACCGTCGCCGATCCCGCCGCCGCGAGGGCGACGAGCAGGGCGAGGCCGGCGCGCCGAAGGCGCCGCGCCTTAGCGGGCGAAGCGGTCATTGGGAATCACGGTCTCGACCTGCTTGGCCGGGGCGGGAATGTCCCAGCCGGCAAGGTAGACGAGACCGCCGACGACGACGAGGATGGCGAGGATGGCGAGAGAAACGGCGAAACGGATCATCGGGGGTCGCCCTGGCGTGACCGGGAGGCGCGACGGAGGACGACCGCCGCCCGTCGCGGCCCGGTCGCTTCCGACGAAAGCGGATACGTGGAAATTATGGTCATATCGTGGCAGTCTATCGGCTCGACCCCACCCTTTCAACGCCGCGAAGGGTGAACGCTTCCGCCATTGGGGCTCCCGAATCGGGCCGAAGGCACCATATTCGCAAGATGAACTCCCCCGCCGCTTCGCCGACGTCGCGCACCATCGTGCTGGTAGGCCTGATGGGCGCCGGCAAGACCTCGGTCGGCCGCCGCCTGGCGCGCCTGCTCGACCTGCCCTTCGTCGATGCCGACAAGGAGGTCGAGAAGGCGGCCGGCTGCTCGATCGCCGACATTTTCGCCACCCATGGCGAGGCCGCCTTCCGGGACGGCGAGCGGCGCGTGATCGCGCGCCTTCTGAACGACCCGCCCCAGATACTGGCGGCCGGCGGCGGCGCCTTCATGGACCCGAAAACCCGGGCACGCATCAAGGCCGACGCCCTGTCGGTCTGGCTGCGCGCCGATATCGATCTGCTTCTGGAGCGGGTCGGCCGACGCCGGGATCGTCCGCTGCTCAACAACGGCGACCGCCGGGCGACCCTGGAAGCGTTGATCGAGGAACGGCACCCGGTCTATGCCGAGGCCGATATCGTCATCGATTGCGGCCGCGAATCCGCCGCCGCCACCGCCGAACGGGTCCGCGCGGCGATCCACGAGCATGCCGCCGAACCGGCGTCCGGCGCCGCCACCGGGTCGGCGGCCCGATGAGCGGCGCCCGCAAGGTCCGGGTGGACCTGGACGCGCGCAGCTACGACATTCATGTCGGCGCCGGGCTGATCGGGCGCGCCGGCGAACTGCTGGCGCCGGTTCTGCAAAGCCCGCGCGCCGTCCTCGTCGCCGACGCCAACGTCGCCCCTCTCTATGGCGAGGCCGTCGCGCGCGCGCTTGCCGGCGCCGGCATGGCGGTCGAGACGCTGACCCTGCCACCCGGCGAGGCGAGCAAGGATTTCGCCCATCTGGAAGACCTCATCGACCGCCTGCTGGATGCCGGGATCGAGCGCCGGACGACGCTGATCGCGCTGGGCGGCGGCGTGACCGGCGATTTGGTCGGCTTCGCCGCCAGCATCCTTCTGCGGGGCATCGATTTCGTCCAGATTCCGACGACGCTCCTCGCCCAGGTGGACAGCGCCGTCGGCGGCAAGACAGGGATCAACACCCGCCACGGCAAGAACCTGGTCGGCAGCTTCCACCAGCCCCGCCTGGTGCTGGCCGATACCGACCTGCTGGACAGCCTGCCGCGCCGCGAATTGCTGGCGGGCTACGCCGAGATCGTCAAATACGGGCTGATCGACGACCCCGCCTTCTTCGCCTGGCTGGAGACCCACGGCGCCGATCTGATCGACGGCGACGCCGACGCCCGCGCCCATGCGGTGGCGACCGCCTGCGAGGCCAAGGCCGCCATCGTCGCCCGCGACGAACGCGAGAGCGGCGCCCGCGCCTTGCTCAATCTGGGCCATACCTTCGGCCATGCGCTGGAGGCGGAAACCGGCTATGGCGACGCGCTGCGCCATGGCGAGGCGGTGGCGATCGGCATGGTCATGGCCTTCGACCTGTCGGCGGCGCTGGGGCTTTGCCCGGCCGAGGATGCGGCCCGCGTCGCCCGTCACCTGGCCGCGGTCGGCCTGCCCACCGCCCTGGACAAAGGCGCGCGCCGATGGAGCGCGCCGGCGCTGCTGCGTCATATGGGACAAGACAAGAAGGTCCGCGACGGCAAGGTGCGGTTCATCCTGGCGCGCGGCATCGGCCGGGCCTTCGTCGCCGACGACGTCCCCGAGGACGCGGTCCGCGCCCTGCTCGAACGCGCCGCCGCCTAACGGCCCCAACAGGGCGCCCGAGACAACCCTCCCTATCGCAATCTGGACACGGAACCGAACCATGGACACCGCACATTGGCTGATCCTCGGCGCCGTTTTGCTGCTGCTCGCCCTGTCGGCCTTCTTCTCCGGTTCCGAGACGGCGCTGACCGCCGCCTCGCGGCTGCATCTCCATCAGCTCGCCAAGAAGGGGAACCGGCGCGCCCATATGATCGCCGAGTTGCGCGCGCGCAAGGAACGCATGATCGGCGCGATCCTGATCGGCAACAACCTGGTCAACATCCTCGCCTCGGTCCTCGCCACCAGCGCCCTGCTCGCCCTGTTCGGCGACGCGGGGCTGGTCTATGCCAGCCTGGGCATGACCGCGCTGGTCGTCATCTTCAGCGAGGTCCTGCCCAAGACCTACGCGATCAACCATGCCGAACGCATGGCGCTGGCCGTCGCCCCGGCGATGCGCGGCGTGATCGGCGTCCTCGGCCCCACCGCCGCGGCGGTCGACTGGATCGTGCGCCGCACCCTGGCCCTGGTGGGAATCAGGATATCGCCCAGCGGCGCCAAGCCGATGACCGAGGAGGAATTGCGGGGCGCCATCGACCTTCATGCCGACGACGTCGAAGCCGGCGATCTCGCGGGCGGCGCGGTGGAGGAAATCGCCGCGCGCCGAGGCATGCTGCGCAGCATCCTCGACCTGGCCGAGGTCGAGGTCCGCGAGATCATGACCCACCGCAAGAGCGTCGAGATGGTCGACGCCGACCAGCCGATCGAGCGCTTCGTCGAGGCCGTGCTGGCCAGCCCCTATACGCGGCTGCCGGTCTGGCGCGGCGAGACGGACAATATCCTGGGGACGGTCCACGCCAAGGCGCTGTTGCGCGCCGTTCGCGAACAGGGCGACGCGGCGGCGCGGCTGGAGCTGGGCGAGATCGCGACCAAGCCCTGGTTCATTCCCGAATCGACCAGCCTGCTCGATCAGCTCCAGGCCTTCCGCGACCGCCGCGAGCATTTCGCCCTAGTGGTCGACGAATACGGCGCCTTCATGGGCGTCGTGACCCTCGAGGATATTCTGGAGGAAATCGTCGGCGAAATCTCGGACGAACACGACCTGCCGGTCGCCGGCGTCCATGCTCAGCCGGACGGGTCCTATATCGTCGACGGGGCGGTCACCATCCGCGACCTCAATCGGGAGTTCGGCTGGGACCTGCCCGACGATCCGGCGGCCACGGTGGCCGGTCTCCTGCTCTACGAATCGCGTCAAATCCCGCGCGTCGGCCAGACCTTCCGCTTCTACGGCTTCCGCTTCAAGGTCCTGCGCCGCCACCGCAACCAGATCACCTCGATCCTGCTGCAGCCGATCGCCAAGGACGGCGGCGACCGGACCTAGACCGGGCCTGGCAAAAGTCCCTTCCCCTTGCCGGAGGCCACGCCGACGGCTTACAGAATTATGGGCGGCGTGCCGACACCGAGCGTCGACGTCGTCCCCGGCTTGGTATGCGGGCTGCATGTCCCCGAGGGCGTCGATCCGCCGCGACGGCGCGACGCCGGGGTGCGGGCACGGTCGGAACGGGCGCGCGGCGGCTCGGTCTCGGTGCCGCCTTCGGATTGCTGCGCCAAGGCGCGAAAATAGGTGACGATGAACACCCGGATAGCACCGGTCAGCGTGGATTTGCGACGCCGGCCGTCGACCTCGGTACAGATCTCGTTGACGGTCCGCCCCTCACGGTCGGCGATGTCGGCCAGGGCGTCCCACAACTCCGGCTCGAGGCGCATGCTCGTGCGGTGGCCCGATACGGTGACGTTCCGATTGACCAGCCTGCTCGGCATCCTTTTCCTCCGTCATCGGTTCGTCGTTGAACGCACCTTCCCGGGGAAATTAATTCAAACACACGCAGCACACAACTATAAATATAATTTATATGGTTAACACAATTATTGCGCGTCAACTGCGCACGCCGTCCTCGGCGGGCGTGCGCAGACGCAGGGCCAGCGCGTGGACCGGCCCGGCCAGCTCGTCGGCCAGCGCCTCGTAAACGAGCCGCTGGCGGGCGACGCGGGACAGGCCGTCGAAGGCCTGGGCGACGACCTCCAGACGGAAATGGGTCTCGCCCTCGGGCCGAGCGCCGGCATGGCCGACATGGCGGTCCGATTCGTCGGCGACGACCAACCGCGTCGGCGCGAACCGCGCCTTGAGCTTCGTCTCGATCCGTTCCGCGACCGTCATCTCAGGCCCGCTCCTCCAGCCGGGCCCGCAGGCCTCCAAGTTGCAGCAAAAACATGCGGTTGCCATGTCGCGTATGTCAAGGTCGATGCCAGATACGGGCCACCGCCTTCCCTTGCCACGCCTGCCGCCAAACCCCATACTGTGGGCATGCAGACAAGACGGGATATCCGCCACCGGTTCGGGCGGCCTTCCGAGCCGGCGCCGCGCATTTGCGAGCATCCGGACTGCGATCTGGCCGGCGATTATCCGGCCCCGAAATCGCGCGACCGGCTGCGCGACTATCGCTGGCTGTGCCTCGATCACGTCCGCGCCTACAACAAGGGCTGGAACTATTATGCGGGGATGAGCCGCGAGGAAATCGAGGACGACCTGCGCGCCGACGTCACCTGGCGGCGGCCGACTTGGCGCATGGGTCCGACGGCCTGGCACCGGCTGCATCCGAACATCCCGTTCGACGAACCGACGGGCGGCGCGGCGGAGCAGGGCCAAGACGGCGGCGCGCGATCGGTGGCGATGACGCCGGCCCAGGCCCGAGCGTTCGACACCCTGGAGCTGGCCCCGCCGATCACCTTGGAGGAGTTGAAGGCCCGCTACCGCCAGTTGGTGAAGCGCTATCATCCGGACGCGAACGGTGGCGACAAGGCCACGGAGGAGCGGTTCAAGGCCGTGAGCGAGGCTTACGCCGTCCTCCGCGACGGATTTTCGGCCTGACGCCGGCCCCCAACCTGACCCCGATCGACCACCGACCCTGACCCGAGGAATTTCCCGACCATGGCGACCCCTCCTTCCGCCGACGCCCAGACGCCCGATTATTCCGAGACGCCCGACTATCCCGAGACGCCCGACATCACCCTGTCGGTCCGCCAGACCTTCGGCATCGACAGCGACCTGGAGGTCCCGGCCTTCAGCCAGCGGCGAGACCAGGTGCCCGATATCGACGAGGTCTACCGCTTCGACCGGGAAACGACGCTCGCCATCCTGGCCGGCTTCGCCCACAACCGGCGGGTCCTGATCCAGGGCTATCACGGGACCGGAAAATCCACCCATGTGGAACAGGTCGCGGCGCGGCTGAACTGGCCCTGCATCCGGGTCAATTTGGACAGTCACATCAGCCGCATCGACCTGCTGGGCAAGGACGCCATCGTGCTGCGCGACGGCCAGCAGGTGACCGAATTCCAGGAAGGCATCCTCCCCTGGTCGGTGCAGCATCCGACGGCGCTGGTCTTCGACGAGTACGACGCCGGACGGCCGGACGTGATGTTCGTCATCCAGCGGGTGCTGGAAATCGAGGGCAAGCTGACGCTCCTGGATCAGAACCGGCTGATCCACCCGCATCCGGCCTTCCGCCTGTTCGCCACCGCCAACACGATCGGGCTGGGCGACACGACCGGCCTCTATCACGGCACCCAGCAGATCAATCAGGGCCAGCTCGACCGCTGGAACATCGTCGCCACCCTGAACTATCTGCCGCATGACGAGGAAACCGAGATCGTCCTCGCCAAGGTGCCGGCGTTCGACAGCAAGGAAGGCCGCCAGGTAATCGCCAACATGGTGACCCTGGCCGACCTGACCCGCGCCGGGCTGATCGCCGGCGACCTGTCCACCGTCATGTCGCCGCGCACGGTCATCACCTGGGCCGAGAACGCCCGCATCTTCGACGATGTGGCGCTGGCCTTCCGGCTGACCTTCCTCAACAAATGCGACGAGATCGAGCGACCTATCGTCGCCGAATATTATCAGCGCTGCTTCGGCGAGGACCTGCCCGAATCGGCGGCGACGCCCACGGGCTGACCGCCGGCGGATGGACGACCGCAACAACCCCGTCGAGGACTTCCGCCGCGCCACCGCCGCGGCCATGCGCGCCATCGCCGAGCGCGACGACGTCACCGTGCAGTTCGGCGGCCGGCGCCCGGGCCTGTCGGGCACTGCCGCCAACCTATCGCTGCCGTCCCGCGACCTGCCCGCCGAGGACGTCGCCCGGGTGCGCGGCGAATCGGACGCGCTGGCCCTGCGCCTGCGCTATCACGACCGCGCCCTGCATGCCCGCAACCGCCCGGTGGGCGAGACGGCGCGGGCGGTCTTCGACGCCGTCGAGGAAGCCCGCCTTCAAGCGCTGGGCGCCCGGCGCATGCGCGGCGTCGCCGCCAACCTGCGCGCCGCGCTGGAGGAGCATTGCCGGGAAGGCGATTTCGCCCTGGCCGCCGAGCGCGCCGACGCGCCCCTGGCCGAGGTCCTGTCGCTGCTGGTCCGCCAGCGGCTGACCGGCGAGCAGCCGCCCGACGCGGCCCGCGCGATGATCGAGCTGTGGCGGCCGGCCCTGGGCGCCGAGACCGAGCGCATGCTCGATTCCCTGGCCGGCTGCGCCGCCGACCAGGAAGCCTATGCGGGCGTCGCCCACCGGCTGCTGCGCCATTTCGACCTGCCGGTCGAGATCGAGCCCGGCCCCGCCGCCGAGGGCGAGGACGGCGCCGGCGAGGCCGAGGAGGGCGGCGGCGAGGGCGGCGGCGACGAGGGCGAGACCTGCGAGGACGCCGACCTGGACGGCGCCGGCGCCGAGGGCGGCGAGGTGGACGAGCTGGTCCTGGAGGAAGGCGAAGGCGGCGCCCTGGAAGAAGACACGGTCTCCGGCACCGGTTCGCTGGAGCCCGGCGAGGCGGCGCATCCGGCGCGGCCCGACGCGTTCGGCAGCAACCTGCCCCGACAGCCCGCCTATGGCGCCTTTACCACCGAATATGACGAGGTGGTCGAGGCCGACACGCTGTGCGACCCGGATGAATTGGTCCGCCTGCGCCACCATCTGGACCAGCAGCTTTCCCATCTGCAAGGCGTGATCGCCCGGCTGGCCAACCGCCTTCAGCGCCGCCTGCTGGCCCAGCAGCGCCGCGCCTGGCTGTTCGATCTGGACGAGGGGCTGCTGGATGCCGGGCGGCTGGCGCGGATCGTCGCCAACCCGCTCCATTCCCTGTCCTTCAAGCGCGAGACGGAGACCGAGTTCCGGGACACGGTCGTCACCCTGCTGATCGACAATTCCGGCTCGATGCGCGGCCGGCCCATCGCCGTCGCCGCCATGACCGCCGACATCCTGGCGCGGACCCTGGAACGCTGCGGGGTGAAGGTCGAAATCCTGGGCTTCACCACCGTCAACTGGAAGGGCGGCCAATCGCGGGAGAAATGGCTGGCCGCCGGCAAGCCGGCGAACCCCGGGCGCCTGAACGATCTGCGCCACATCGTCTATAAGGGCGCCGAGACGCCCTGGCGGCGGGCGCGTCGCAATCTGGGGCTGATGCTGCGCGAGGGAATCCTCAAGGAGAACATCGACGGCGAGGCCCTGCTCTGGGCCCATGACCGGCTCCTCGCCCATGGCGAGCAGCGGCGCATCCTGATGGTGATCTCGGACGGCGCGCCGGTGGACGATTCGACCCTGTCGGTCAATCCCGGCCATTACCTGGAGCGCCATCTGCGCCGGGTGATCGACTGGATCGAGGCCTATTCGCCCGTCGACCTGGTCGCCATCGGCATCGGCCACGACGTCACCCGCTATTACAGCCGCGCGGTGACCCTGGTCGACGCCGAGCAGCTGGGCGGCACGGTGATGGAGCAGCTCGCCGCCCTGTTCGATGACCCGCCGCCCGGCCCGCAGCCCCGCGGCCGCGCCCGGCCGCCGGCGCCGTTACGCCGCGCCGGCGGGCGGGCGGGACACTGACCCCGGCGACCCTAGCGAAGGTTCGCGTTCAGGAAAGCGAGGGTCCGCCGCCAGGCGGTCGCCGCGTCGCCGGCGTCGTAGCGGGCGCCGGTCGGGTTGGCGAAGGCGTGATCCGAGTCGGGATAGATATGGATCGAGCTTTCCTTGCCGGCCGCCGCCAGCGCCGCTTGGAAGGCGGGCACCATCTTGTCGGCGGTGATGAACTTGTCCTTGCCGGCGAAATGGCCCATGACCGGCCCCTTCAGGGCGGCGAGCGTCGCGGCGCTGTCCGGGACCCGGCCGTAATAGATGACGGTCGCGTCCGCCGGCGCGGCGAGCGAGGCGTTCAGCGACCAGGCGCCGCCGAAGCACCAGCCCAGGGTCGCCAACTTGCCGTTGCCCTTGGCGTGGGCCCGCAGCCAGCCCATCCAGGCGGCCAGGGTCGCGGTCGCGTCGGCCGCGTCGACGGCGCTCACATAGCGGCGCGCGTCCTCGGGCGTCACGGCGACGTTGCCGTCATACAGATCGACGGCGAGGGCGATATAGCCTTCCTTGGCGAGCTCGGCGGCGACCGCCTTGATCTGGTCGTTCAGCCCCCACCATTCATGGATCAGCAGGACCGCCGGCGCGGTGGACGCGTCGGGCAGGGCGAGCGCGGCGGAGACCTTCTTGCCGTCCGGGCGCGCGAGCGTCACGGTGTCCAGCGTGCCGGCGACGGCGCGGGCGATCAGCGGGTCGGCGAGAACGACGGCGAGCGGCGTGCCGCCGAGCCCCTTGACGATGGTGCGGCGTGAAAACATGGCGAGTCCTCCCAGAAAGGAACGGGGCGCGGACGCGCCGCGCCCATTGGAGCGCCAATAATAGGCGGACCGGCGGAACCCGCCTCATCACATGATCTTGAAACCGTCGATTGATTTCCGGGCGGGCGCGGGCGAGAAGGGCCGCATGGCGCGCCCGATCCTTCGTCTTCTGGTCCTTCTCGCCGCGCTGGCCGGCGGCGGCGCGGCGCGGGCGGGCGAGGCCGTCGACATCGCCGCGACGCCGCTGCCCTTCGCCGCCGAACCGAACATGCCCGCGACCGTCGGCCGGCTGGCCTGGCGCGGCACGTTGCATCTGACCTCGCCGGATCGGCGGTTCGGCGGCTATTCGGCCCTGCTGGTCGGCCCCGACGGCCGGCGCGCGACGCTGGTCTCGGACGCCGGGACCTGGCTGACCCTCGATCTGCGCCATGACGCGGACGGACGGCTGACAGGCGTCGGCAACGGCCGGATCGGGGCCCTGCGGGGCCGCGACGGCGCGCCGCTGGCCGGCAAGGCGTTGACCGACGCCGAGGCCCTGGCCCGCGATCCGGCGGGCGGCCTGTTCGTCGCCTTCGAGCGCGCCCATCGGGTGTGGCGCTATGCCGGGCTCGACGCCCTGCCCGCCACCCTGCGCCGGCCGCCGGGCATTGGGTCCGCCGCCGCCAACAAGGGGATCGAGGCGCTGACCAGCTTGGCCGACGAGCGCCTGCTTGCCCTGACCGAGGGCGCCGGCGACGGGGCGGGGATCGCCGGCTGGCTATGGGCCGACGGCGCCTGGGCGCGGCTGTCGCTCGCCCGGACCCGGCCCTTCCTGCCGACCGGGGCCGCGACGCTGCCCGGCGGCGACGTGCTGCTCCTGGAGCGCCATTTCTCGCGCCTGACCGGCCTGGCGATCCGTTTGAGCCGGATCGCCGCCGCCGACATCCGGCCGGGCGCCCGCCTCGCGACCGAGGAGATCGCGCGGCTCGCGCCGCCCCTGGAGATCGACAATCTGGAAGGGATCGATGTGCGCCGGACCGCGGCGGGCGAGACCCTGATCTATCTGGTCGCCGACGACAATTTCAGCGCCCTGCAACGGACGCTGCTGATTCTCTTCGTGCTGAAGGGGTCGCGCTGAAGGAATAAGCGGCGGGCGCCGCCGGGTAGCGGCGTCAGCCGGCTTGGGCGGCCTGGTTGCCGCCGGCGCGGGCCTTGACGACGCGCCGGCGCAGGCGCCGCGCGTTCGGCGACAGCTCGGCCGGGCGCGCCTGCAACAGCGCCGCGTCGATCCCGCCGCGATGCTCGACGGTGCGGATGCCGCGCGCGGACAGGCGCAGGCGCACGGTCTCGCCCAACGATTCGCTGAAGACGGAAACCTGCTGCAGATTGGGCAGGAAGCGCCGGCGTGTCTTGTTATGGGCGTGACTGACATTGTTGCCGGTCATGACGCCCTTGCCGGTCAGTTCGCAGCGACGTGCCATCGGTCTGTCCTTGCGCAATCCCTTGGGGCCGGGGCCCCGTAACGACGAAAAGGCCCGGCGCGTGCCCGGCGAAGGACGCTGTTTACGCCAGCGCGCCCGGCCCGTCAACCCGCCGAGGCGGGCGGGCGGTCCAGGAACAGGGCCAGCAGTTCGCGGGCCGCCGCCGAGGGCGTCGTCCGGCCGGCCGTCACCGCGTCCTCCAGGGTCGCGACCCGGCCCTTGACCCGAGCATCGGCGCGCAGCGCCGCCATCAGTTCCTCGCCGATCTCGCTCCACATCCAGGACCGGGCCTGGGCGGCGCGCCGGGCGCGGATCCCGCCCCGGTCGGCCATCGCCCGATCGAAATCCGCGATCTTGTCCCAGATTTCGCCGATGCCCTTGCCCTCCAGGGCCGAGCAGGTCACGACCGGCGGCACCCAAGCGCCGCCCGGCGGGTGAAGCAATTGCATCGCATGGTGATATTCGCCGGCGGCGCGGCCGGCGGCGGCGGCCAGGTCGCCGTCGGCCTTGTTGACGATCAAGAGGTCGGCGAGCTCGACGATTCCCTTCTTGATCCCCTGCAATTCGTCGCCGCCGCCCGGCGCGAGTAGCAGCAGGAACATGTCGACCATCTCATGGACGGCGGTTTCGGACTGGCCGACCCCGACCGTTTCCACCAGGATCCGGTCGAAGCCGGCGGCCTCGCAGACCAGGATCGCCTCGCGGGTGCGCCGGGCGACGCCGCCCAGCGTCCGCCCCGCCGGCGACGGGCGGATGAAGGCGTCGGCGTTGCGGGTCAGCGCCACCATCCGGGTCTTGTCGCCCAGGATCGAGCCGCCGGAGCGCTGCGAGGTCGGATCGACCGCCAGCACCGCGACCCGATGCCCGCCGTCGATCCCGTGCAGGCCGAAGGATTCGATGAAGGTGGACTTGCCGACTCCGGGGATGCCGGTGATCCCCAGCCGGATCGACTTGCCCGTATGGGGCAGCAGCGCGTCCAACAGCGCCTGGGCGTCGGCCCGATGATCGGCGCGCGACGATTCGACCAGGGTGATGGCGCGGGCCAAGGCCCGGCGGTCGCCGGCCCGCACCGCCTTCGCCAAAGTGGCGACATCGCGGGACGGGTCGGGCTTCCTGGCCGATTCGCGGGCGGGCGTGGCGCTCATGGCGCGATCCTGCGGCGGCGCCGGACGCTTTGCAAGCCCGCGCCGGCCCGGACGGGTCCGCCGCCTCAGGCGGCGGCGCGCCGCTTGGCGATCAGGCCGATCAGGTCGGCCGCCGCCTTGGGGATGTTGGTGCCGGGACCGAAGACCCTGGCCACTCCCTGGGCCTGGAGGAAATCGTAGTCGCGGGGCGGGATGACGCCGCCGCACACCACCAGGATATCGCCGCCGCCCATCTCGCGCAGATGGCGGATCAGCTCCGGCACCAGGGTCTTGTGGCCGGCGGCCTGGCTGGAGACGCCGACCACATGGACGTCGTTCTCGATCGCCTGGCGGGCGGCTTCCTCGGCGGTCTGGAACAAAGGCCCGACATCGACGTCGAAGCCGAGATCGGCGAAGGCCGTGGCGATCACCTTGGCGCCCCGGTCATGGCCGTCCTGGCCCATCTTGACCACCAGCATGCGCGGCCGCCGGCCCTCGGATTCGGCGAAGCCGTCGATCTCGGCCCGGATCGCGGCGAATTCGTCGTCGTCCTCGTAGGCGGCGCCGTAGACCCCGGCGATGGAGCGGGTCTCGGCCCGGTGCCGGCCCCAGGATTTCTCCAGCGCGTCGGAAATCTCGCCGACCGTGGCGCGGGCGCGGGCGGCATCGACCGCCAGGGCCAGAAGGTTGCCCGCGCCGCTTTCGGCGCAGGCGGTCAGCGCCGTCAGCGCCGCCTCGACCGCGGCGCCGTCGCGGGTGGCGCGGACTTTCTCCAGCCGCGCGATCTGGGCGGCGCGAACCTGGGAATTGTCGATATCGAGGATGTCGATCTCGGCCTCCTCGCCGGCCTGGTACTTGTTGACCCCGACGACCGTCTCCTCGCCCCGGTCGATGGCGGCCTGGCGGCGGGCGGCGGCTTCCTCGATCCGCAGCTTGGGCATGCCGGCCTCGACCGCCTTGGTCATGCCGCCCAGTTCCTCGACCTCGTCGATCAGAGCCATGGCTTCCTTGGCGATGGCGTGGGTCAGGCTTTCGACGTAATAGCTGCCGGCCAGCGGATCGACGGTGCGGGTGATGCCGGTCTCCTCGGCCAGGATGAGCTGGGTGTTGCGGGCGATCCGGGCCGAGGCCGGGGTCGGCAGGGCCAACGCCTCGTCGAAGGCGTTGGTGTGCAGGGACTGGGTGCCGCCCAGGACGGCGGCCATCGCCTCGACCGTGGTTCTGATGACGTTGTTGTAGGGGTCCTGCTCGGTCAGGCTGACGCCCGAGGTCTGGCAGTGGGTGCGCAGGGCCAGGCTTTTCGGGTCCTTGGGGTCGAACTGGCTCATCAGCCGCGCCCACAGAAGCCGCGCGGCGCGCATCTTGGCGATCTCCATGAAGAAATCCATGCCAATCGACCAGAAGAAGGACAGGCGCGGCGCGAATTCGTCGATGGCCAGCCCCTTGCCCAGCGCGGCGCGGGCGTATTCCAGCCCGTCGGCCAGGGTGAAGGCCAGCTCCTGCACCGCCGTCGCCCCGGCTTCCTGCATGTGGTAGCCGGAGATCGAGATCGAATTGAACCGCGGCATGTTCTTGGCGGTGTATTCGATGATGTCGGCGACGATCCGCATCGAGGGCGCCGGCGGATAGATATAGGTGTTGCGGACCATGAACTCCTTGAGGATGTCGTTCTGGATGGTCCCGGCGAGCTTCTCGGGCGTCACGCCCTGCTCCTCGGCGGCGACGATATAGCCGGCCAGGACCGGCAGGACGGCGCCGTTCATGGTCATGGACACGCTCATCTGATCCAGCGGAATGCCGTCGAACAGGATCTTCATGTCCTCGACCGAATCGATGGCGACGCCGGCCATGCCGACATCGCCCGCGACCCGGGGATGGTCCGAATCGTAGCCGCGATGGGTGGCCAGGTCGAAGGCGACCGACAGGCCCTTCTGCCCGGCCTTCAGATTCTCGCGGTAGAAGCGGTTGGATTCCTCGGCCGTCGAAAAGCCCGCATACTGGCGCAGGGTCCAGGGCCGGTTGGTGTACATGGTCGCGCGCGGGCCGCGAACGAACGGCGCCAGGCCCGGCATGCTGTCCAGATGCGCGAGACCCTCCAGATCGGCGGCGGTGTAGAGCGGCTTGACCGGGATGCCCTCGCGGGTCTCGCGCACCAGATCGGCGGGGGATTTGCCGCGCAGCTCCTTGGCCGCCGCTTCTTCCCAATCGGCAAGGGTCTTGTCGTCGAACGCGCTCATCGGATGTCCCTACTGGTAGCCTGGTCCGGGGCCCGGCATCCCGGCCCCTCGAAATCGGGCGCGGAGCATAGCGCGCCGGCGGCAACGGAGTCGAGGGAAGGGGGGCGTGTCGGAACGAGGCGGAAGCCACATTGTCCCGCCATGCGACGCCGACGAACACCGTCGGTAAACTTTACAGATCGGGGATGGTCCTGGGGCCGGCCGGCGGGAATCCGTTGATCTACAACGGAACGTTCCGCTGGCATGGAAATTGCAGCCCCGCCTACCGAATCGAAAACCCACCCAAGGGCGAGAGTAGATCGATATGCGCGTTGCGATTTCTGGCGAACGAACGATGTTGAGCAAGGGCAGAGGAGCCGTCGCGGCCCTTTGCGGCGGTCTTGTCCTGGCCGTGGCCGTTTTAGCCTCCGCCCCCGATGCGGGCGCGACGCCGATCGGCGATTCGTCGAGCAATCCGGGCGTTTCCGCCAAGGACATTCTCGCCAAGGGCGGATCGGTCGGCGATGGCTTCTATTGGATCGACCCGGACGGCGCCGGCGGCGACGCCGCCTTTCAGGCGTATGCCGATATGACCACCGTCGGCGGCGGCTGGACCCTCGGCCTGAACAGCCTCAATACCAGCCGAACCCCCTGGACCGACGTCGACGCGAATCGCGGCAACGCGAGCCTGACCGAGGGCCATACGCGGAACATGACCGTGCTGGGTATCGACAATAACGCCGAAATCAGGCACCGCATGGTCGCCCAGAACGGGACCGTTCTTTTCGACGGATATTACACTGCCCGCTATCACGACAATTTCGCGCTGGTCGGTGACTGGACCGTTCTGGTCGGCGATGTCTTCAGCGCGCGGCTCGATTACCATGCCGGCATGGCTTGGTCGACCGCCACGAACGATCAGGACCCTTGGGGCGGCAACTGCGCGCTCAACTACGACAACACGCCTTGGTACTACCGGCAATGCTGGACGGTGCATCCGGGATTCAGCAACACCTCCACGCCCTATGGCCACAATCAAACGCTCGGGCAGTATCAGATTTTCTTCCGGGAACTGGAAACGCCGATCTACGCCGAGGTGCCGGAGCCGGCGACGCTCGGCTTGCTTGGCCTGAGCCTTCTGGGCCTGGGCGCCGCGCGGCGCCGTCACGTCCGCCGCTGACCCCTACGCTCCCGCCGCGCCGCCAATCCGCACCACGTCGACCGGTTCGGCGATGCCCTTGACCCGGGCCTGTTCGGTCTCGTGCGGGTGGTCCGCCAACAGGGCGGCGACGGCGGGATCGGCGGCGGTGGCGGCGGAGAGGACGACGTCGCCGCCCTCGGCCAGCCCTTCCAGCCGCGCCGCCAGATTGACCGTCGCGCCGAAATAATCCAGCCGCCCGTTCAGGGTCACCGCGATGCAGGGGCCGGCATGCAGCCCGACGCGGATGCGCACCGCGTTGGGCGCCACCTCGCGGTTGAAGCCGGCGACGTCCGCCTGCACCGCCAGCGCCGCCGCCACCGCGTCCGCCGGCGCGGCGAAGGCGGCCATCACCGCGTCGCCGATGGTCTTGACGACGCAGCCGTTGCGGGCGCGGACCTCGTCCTCCAGGAACTGGAAATGCCGGCGCACCACCCGATAGGCGGCGGAATCGCCGATCCGCTCGTACAGCGCGGTCGAGCCGCGCAGGTCGGTGAACAGGAAGGCCATCGAATCGATGTCGGCGTCCTCGGCGGCGGCCAGCGCCTCTTCGGGGAACAGGGTGCGGAAGGCTTGCAGCGCCGTCGCCCGCTTGGCGGTCAGGGCCTCGGCCACCCAGTCGCGGGATTCGATCAGCAGGGTGCGCGGCCGGGCGGTGGCGTTGGTCAGGCGCAGCCGGCCGGCCGGCGCCGGCCCGCCCGGGCTCACCGCGTCGTCGGCGAAGGTCAGGGTCGGAAAGCCGCCGCCGGGATGGTCCAGCTCGCGGGTCGGGCCGGGGTCCAGGCTGCGGCAGCGATAGGCGCCGGCCGGCAGATCGGCGGCGACCTCGCGGGTCTCGCCGGGCGCCAGGCTCATCTGGGCCAGCACATGGGGGGTGTTGACCGGCCCCATCAGGCAGTATTCGCCCTCCAGCGCGTCGCGCACCCCGTCGGCGGGGCGGAAGGTGACCTCGACATTGCGCGAGAAATCGCTGCCGAAATCGATGTTGCAGGACGGGCAATGGGCGGCGCGGGGCAGGCCGTCCAGCGCCGGCGGCCGCGCCTTGGCGCCCCGGCAGCGCGGACAGAGCAGATCCCATTGCAGGACCAGAAGCCCGCGATGGGCGGCGGCGAGGCAGAGCTCGATCACGGCCCGCTCCGGCGCGCCCCATTCCCGCGCCAGGGCCAGCGGCCGGATCCGCGCCGCGTCCATGTCCGAGGCGGCGCGGATATGCTCGGCCAGCCGATGGGCCAGGCCATGGCCGAAGGGGCCTGCCTCTAGCTCCGCCACGGCGGCGTCGATCTTGGCGCGGGCGCTCCCGCTGAGGCGCGCCGGCGGCACCGGGATGGTGGCGCCTTCGGGGTCGGCGGCGAGACGGGCGTTCAGCGACGTCATCAGCCGCGCCGCGTCGCGCCCGTATTTGGTGAAGAACCCGCCGGCCAGGATCGCCCGGCCCAACAGGTTGCGCGGCAGGACGGCGACCCGGAAGCGGGCCCGCGTGCCGGCGCCGTCGGCCTCGATCCCGAGGCTCGCGCACAGGCTGCGGAAGGGGCCGTTGCGGAACCGGCGGCATTGGCGAAAGCCGCGCCCGGCGACCCATTCGAAGGGTTCCTCGGTCCAGTCGATCCGCCAGGGCCCGAAACGCAGATGGGCGACATGGTCGACGCCGCCATCGTCGCGGGCCTGGGCCTCGGCCGCATGGACCGGCACCCCCATCGCCTGGTTGTAGCGGACCGTGTCGGACAGCGCCCGCCACACGGCGTCCGGCGGCGCGTCGAACCGCCAGACATAGTCGCGCGCCTTCATGTCCGACTCCGTCGGCGGGTCGAGCGCGGCTTCGGCGGTGTCATTCACGCCGGCGATGTTATGCGCTAAGCAAGGCGCGCGCCACCGCCAACCCGAAGGATGGCCCCGCCATGTCCCCGAAGCGCAATCCGCTGAAGCTGAACAAGCTGCAATTGAAGACCCTGACCCTGATGCAGGCCCTGGCCGAGCTGCCCGCCCATGCCTCGCCGGGCGAGACGCCGGGAACGACCCGGGTGGGCAACCTGCCCGCCGCCCATGGCAATCATTTCCATCTGGGCGACTATGTGGTCGCCGGAAAGGACGCGACGGGACTTGCCAACGCGGGCGCCTGGAAGGCGCTGGAACGCAAGGGGCTGGCGACCAACCTGCAATTCCCCTACGCGCTGGAGCTGACCGAGGCCGCGCGCGCCTACGACACCGGCCTCGCCGACACCATCCTCCACCGCGCCGATCATTGACGCCGGGCGGGTGGGCGCGCCCCTTCTAGACGAAGGCGGCCCTACCAGACGAAGGCGGGGATGGCGATATCGGGGCGCATGCCCTCGGCGGTATAGAGGGCCTCCAGCCGATCGGGCGCCGGGCTGTCGCCGGGGGCGATGCCGAGGGCGTCGTGATGGATGCCGCCGGTCACCAGGACCGAGGCCAGCCCCGCCCCGCGCGCGCCGGCGATGTCGGTATGCAGGGAATCGCCGACCGCCAGCACCCGCGCCCCGGCGCCGAGGCCCAGCCGCTCCAGCGCCATGCCATAGACCTGGGGATGGGGCTTGCCGTGATAGCGGACCTTGCCGCCCAGCTCCTCGTAGCGGGCCGCCAGCGCCCCGGCGCAGACGAAGGGCCGCCCGCCATAGATCACGGTCCGGTCCGGATTGACGCAGACGAAGGGCAGCCGCCGGGCCGCCGCGTCGGCCAACAGATCGGCGTAGGTCTCGACGGTTTCGTCGAAGCCGCGCACCCCGATCACCAACAGGAAGTCCGCCGCGTCGATCGTCGCCACCTTGTCGAAATCGAGCCCGTCCAGCAGCGTCTCGTCGCCGGCGATCTCCAGGCAGTTGCGCCCCAGCCCGGCATGGAAGGGATCGGACCGCGCCCGCAGCACCTGCCAGGCGGCCTCGCCCGAGGTCAGCAGCGACCGGTACAGACCGTCGCCGACGCCAAGCTCGGTCAGCCGCCTCGCCGCCAGGGCGGCGCGGCGCGGCGCGTTGGACAGGATGACCACCGGCTTGCCCGCCGCCGCCAGCCGTTCCAGGCAATCGACGGCGCCCGGATAGGCCCGCACCCCGTCATGCAGGACGCCCCACAGGTCGAGGATGAAACCGTCATAGTCCCCGGCGATCGCGCCGAGGCCGTCAAGGAGGGGAACGCTCATGAACGGGCCTTTTGCCATGCCGGACCGCGCTTGTGAAGCGACGCTTCCGTGACAAGCGCGGCGGTCTGGGCTATGCGGACGGACCCTTCCAACCGATCGGGAAGCCCGAGACATGGCTTTCGCCCCCTTCGATCTGAGCGGCATGCGCGCGCTGGTGACCGGCGGCAATGGCGGTATCGGCCTCGGCATGGCCGACGGGCTGGCCCGCGCCGGCGCCGATCTGTGCATCTGGGGAACCGATGCCGGGAAGAACGCGGCGGCACGGGAACGGCTTGCCGTCCACGGAACCAGGGTGACCGCGCGGGTCTGCGACATCGCCGACGAGGCGGCGGTGGAGGCGGCGACGGCCGAGACCCTGGCCGAGATGGGCCGGATCGACGCCTGCTTCGCCAATGCCGGGGTCAGCAGCGACCGGCGCGCGGCGAAAGGCGGCTTCGCCGTCATGCCCACCGAAGAATGGCGGCGCGTCCTGCGGGTCAATCTGGACGGCACCTTCTTCACCTTGCGCGCCGTCGCCCGGCACATGGTCGAGCGCGGCGGGGGCGGGTCCCTGGTCGCCACCAGCAGCCTGGGCGCGCTGGGCCAGCCGCGCGGCGAGCATTACGCGGCCTCGAAGGGCGCGATCAATTCCATCGTCATGAGCCTGGCGGTCGAGTACGGCAAGGCCGGCATCCGCGCCAACGCCCTGCTGCCCGGCTGGATCGAGACCGCAATGACCGAAAAGAGCCTGGGCTGGGACAAGTTCCGCGACGCGGTGCTGCCCCGCGTGCCCGCCGGGCGCTGGGGAACGCCCGAGGATTTCGCCGGCATCGCCGTCTTCCTCGCCAGCCCGGCCAGCGCCTACCTGACCGGCCAGATCATCGTCTTGGACGGCGGCTACTCGCTGTTCTAGACATCCCGCAACCGGCAACCGCGAGGACCCAATGGGCGAAACGACCGAGGTCGATTACGGGCCGCTGACTCACCTGGTCGGAACCTGGAAGGGCGCGGAAGGCGTCGACCTGGCGCCGGAGCCCGACGGCGCCGAAACCAGCCCCTATTTCGAGACCCTGGTCTTCACGGCGATCGGCGACGTCACCAATGCCGAGGCGCAGACCCTGGCCGTCGTCCATTACCGCCAGATCGTCCACCGCAAATCGACCGGCGAGGTCTTCCACGACGAGACCGGCTATTGGCTGTGGGACGCGACGACGGGCACGGTGATGAAGTCCTTCACGATTCCCCGCGGCGTCTCCCTGGTTGCCGGCGGGTCGCACGGCGGCGAGACCGATGCCGACGGCCGGACGGTGATCCGGGTCCGCGCCGGCCTGGACGACCCGGACTGGCGGATCGTCCAGTCGCCCTTCATGCGCGACAACGCGACCACCACCGAATTCCGTCACGAGATTATCGTCGGCGCGGACAGCCTCGACTATTCGGAAACGACGATGGTCGACATTTACGGAAAGAGTTTCGAGCACACCGACCGCAACCGGCTGCGGCGCGCCTGATAGATTGGATCTGGCCTCCGCCGGGGCCTAGGCGGCTTCGGTGGCGGTCTCGCCGGCCAGGCGCGGGGCGCCGAACAGATAGCCCTGGCCGTAATCGATATTGTACTCCAGCAGCTCGACCAGGGTTTGGTCGTTCTCGATCTTCTCGACGATCAGGTCGATTCCGAAACGGACCAGCGACCGTTGCAGGGCGCGGAAATCGACCTCGGCGTTCTCGCCCGCCGCCTGGGCCAGCACCAGGTCGGCATCGACTTTCAGGAAACGCACATTGCGCGCCTCCAGTGCCGGCAGGTCCAGGTCCAGACTGGCGACCTGGTCCAGCGAGAAGCGGAAGCCCAGCCCCGCCAACCGGTCGAGATGGCCGCGCAGCTCCGAATCCAGCCCCTGGAAGGCGGCCTGGCTGAACTCGAAGATCAGGCTCGGCGCCAGCTCCGCGTTATCGGCGATGAAATCGACGAAATCCTGGAAGAAGGCCTTGTCGCGCACCGTGTGGGTGGAGATGTTGCAGAAGAAGCCGTAATCGAACTTGTTGCGCTGGCTCTTGCGCACCAGCTGCACGCAGCGGAACAGCAGAAGATTGTCCAGGGTGGCGATCAGCCCTTCCTTCTCGGCCAGCGGGATATACTGCTCGGGCACCACCATCGAGCCGTCGCGCGAGCGCACCCGCGAGAAGCATTCATAGAAGCGGTGGCGACGCTGGGGCAGGCTGACCACCGGCTGCACGAACAGATCGACCCGGTCGCCGCGCAGCCCGTCGCGCAGCACGTTCAGCATCGCCGCCTCGTCCAGGCCGCGCGCGACCAGCGGCGCAACCTCGGCCCGCTCGTCGTCCAGGGGCACCCTCTCGCAGAGCTGCTCGACGATGTTCTGCAGCACGCGGACCTCGCCGATCACCTCCTCCAGCTCCTTGTCGCCGCCCCTGCGCCCGCGGGCCGCCAAAAGGGCATCGCGGATGCCGACCGTCTCCTGGCGGGCGAGCAGCAACTCGCTCATCACCGAATCGTTGGCGCCGGCGAGGCTGTCCATATGGTCGATCATCTCGCGCTGGCGCCGGGCGCGGACCGCGGTCTCGTGCAAAAGCGCGCCGCCGATCAGCACCAGCCCGCCAAGAACGAGCCCCGCCTCCTGCGAAAAAGCCGGCAGGTTGTCCGGGAGAATGAAGGCGACGGCGAGGGCGACGAGCCCATAAGCGACGACGAAGGCGAGATGATGGATCAGGGGCATGGGACGCCAAACGGTTGACCGCGCGCGAGGTCCCGAGGATGCGGCAAAGGTCTTGAAATAGGGTTAACGAACCCTTGCCCGGCGGCCCGCCGGCGCCGGCGTGGTGGCGTCAGCGATGATCGGCGCCGACGGCCTCGGCCACCGTCGCGAACCCGTCGGCGCGGGCGCGGCGGACCAGATCGGCCTTGATCCGGCCGATCAGCGCCGGGCCCTGATAGACGAGGGCGCTGTAAAGCTGCACCAAGCTGGCGCCGGCGCGGATCTTGGCATAGGCGTCGGCGCCGGACGCGATGCCGCCGGTGCCGATCAGCGGCACCGCCCCCGCCGTCCGCCGGTACATGTCGGCCAGGATCTCGGTCGACAGGGCGAACAGCGGCCGGCCCGACAGGCCGCCCGGCTCGCCCCGGTGACGGCTCCGCAGGCCGTCCGGGCGGGTTATCGTCGTATTGCCGACGATCAGCCCGTCGGCGGCGCCGGCGCGGATGGCGGCGGCGATGTCGGCCCGGTCCGCCGCTTCCAGGTCGGGAGCGATCTTGACCAGCAAGGGCGGCGGCCGGTCCAGCGCGTCGCGCGCGGCCCGCACCGCGTCCAGCAGGCGGCCCAGCGCCGCGCCGCCCTGCAACGCACGCAACCCCGGCGTGTTGGGCGAGGAGACATTGACCACCAGATAGTCGGCGAAGGCGCCCAGCCGCCGCACCCCGTCCGCATAGTCGGCGGCGGCGTCGGTCGCGTCCCGGTTCTTGCCCAGATTGACCCCGACGACCCCGCCGGCGGCCGCGCGCGCGCGCCCTGCCAGCCGGGCCGCGACCGCCTCGGCGCCGGCGCTGTTGAACCCCATGCGGTTGATTACCGCCCGGTCCTCGGCCAGGCGAAACAGGCGCGGGCGCGGGTTGCCGGGCTGCGGGCGGGGCGTGACGCTGCCGATCTCGACGAAGCCGAACCCCAGCGCCAGCGCCGCGTCCGGCGCCTCCGCGTCCTTGTCGAAGCCGGCCGCGAGGCCCACCGGGTTGGAAAAACCGAGCCCCCACAGGGTCGTCCGCAAGGCCGGATCGTCCGCCGCCGGCGCCGCCGGCGCCAGGCCGCGGCGCAACCCCCACAAGGTCAGCGCGTGCGCGGTCTCCGGCGGCAATAGATGGAGCAGCGGCCGGGCGAGCGGATAGGGGTCCCACGCCATGGTTACGGTCCCGCCGGCGGCGGCAATGCTGGCCCGGTCGCGCGCATAGGCGGACGGTAGCCGAAGGCGACACCGTTGAACAGGCGAACGCCCGCCGCCCCGCCGCCGGCCTTGCGATTTGCAACGCCCTGGCCCCGATCCTTGCAATATGCGGCGATTCGCCGCCACGTCGCCGGCAGGCCCCGTCTAGCCGCCACGTCCGACCAACCCCTTGGGGATTCACGCCTTT
>Ga0070729_10002020_pt1 | contig 27789 bp, 26 predicted proteins | sample tdDd472_FD_66725 | JGI IMG/M metagenome (GOLD analysis project Ga0070729, IMG submission 66725) | Marine sediment microbial communities from the Atlantic coast under amendment with organic carbon and nitrate - tdDd47.2 | ecosystem: Environmental > Aquatic > Marine > Coastal > Sediment | place...
TGTAGTAGAAGTAGAGTTCATCCCAACAGAATACAGTTTGGGTCAGAACTATCCGAACCCGTTCAACCCGAGTACAAAAGTAAAATTTGCAGTACCTGTAGAGAGTAAAGTAACAGTAACCCTATACAACATGTTAGGTCAGAAAGTAAAAGAGTTGGTATCAGCTCAGTACAATGTGGGTCTGCATGAAGTAGAACTCAATGCAAGTGACCTTGCCTCAGGTATGTACATATACAGCATCACGGCTTTGGGAGTAGACGGAAGTAATTTCGTAGACACCAAGAAAATGATGTTGATGAAATAAAAAAGAGTTAGTCACCGGTCGAAAGTCGGTAGTCTAAAGTCGAGGGCGGGTTTTTCCCCGCCCTTGTTATTTTAAACCTGCTAAAGTTTTTCAGATATCGGGATATCATTCTTTTCAAAGCATGCTGACATGAATTGTTGTGTTGTTATTCTTTTCTTGGGTGGGAAACACTTAGTGCATGGGGGTTCGATAGGCGATGTACTGAGCTTGCCGAAGTGCTCACCCACCATCTTCGACAGGCTTAGAAAGTCATCTCCCCATCGGGGCGAAATATAGGTAACAGCATAAGACAAAATGATGAATCGCCCTGTAGGGGCGAAACAGATTTGTACCGGGTTACCCGACTTTTGGTCATCTCCCGACCCGAAAAATCGGGCCACCCTCTTCAAAGAGGGATGAAAAAACCTTGCGTTGTGTCGGGTGTAAACGATGACAAACATTTTATCATTGTCAAACTCGCGAAAGCGGGCATCTCGTTTTTTGTTTTGCCGGGGTTGTGTCGGAGATTCCCACTTTCGTGGGAATGACATGCTAGTTTCGTGATTTCTTTCTCCCCTCCATTTACCAAAGGGAGGGGTTGGGGGTTGGTACTGGTGGTTAATCACATGATTCCTGCTCAAGGCTGGAATAGCATAATAAGTTGTGATTTATTGACAACAGGAGACGGCATTTATGCCGTCTCTACAATTATCGTTCTGGTTTAAAATAACAAGGGCGGGTTTTTACCCGCCCTACTAAGCACTTCGTACTCAGAACTTTGTACTTTATTTTACCAGCATCATCTTGTTTGTTTTAACCTGACCATTAAAATTGATGCTATAGAAATAGATACCACTTGTTAAATTTGAGGCGTCAAAAGTTACCTGATAAGTTCCTGCTTCTTTAACACCATTAACCAGTTCCTGAACTTCATTACCGATTATATCATATACTTTTACTATCGCCAATCCGTTTTCAGGCAGCGAGAATGAAATAACCGTACTAGGGTTAAACGGGTTTGGATAATTCTGCGCAAGATTAAATTTATCCGGTACAGTAGTAACTTCAACAGATACTACATCGCTATATTCATAAGTACCGTCAAAATCAATTTGTTTTAATCTATATTCAATTGCGCCGCTTAAACCTTTAACTTCGTTTACAAATGTATAGTTGTTTACTTCTGTAGCTGTTCCGTTACCATCAACAAAGCCTATTTTACTCCAGGTTTCACCTGATTTTCTTTCAACTTCAAAACCCTTGTTGTTCACTTCTGTGGCAGTTGACCAGTTCAAAGTTACTACATCGTTGCTAACAGATGCGGCAAATGAAGTTAGTTCAACAGGAACTGAACCAGCCGGAGGGAAATCTGTGGCATAATATCTTGGTGAAATCTGATACCCGCCATCATAAGGTACAGAGCTATCAAACTGACCACCCAAGCCAATAATATCAACCGGCCATGTTGGTTCCGGCTGACCATCAATATCGGTATCAGAGTCAATTCTAACATCAACGGTACCGGTAGCATCAGATATCTGAAGAGTAGTACTTCCGCTTGCAGGCCATGTACCACCGCTTAAACTTACACTATGAAATGCAACAAGCATCCCTTCATACATTTCCGCGTTGGCAAGGTATTCTTCAATTGTCATTACAACTGGAGCAAAAGGTGTATTACCGGTAGATAAAACTGAAAATGCGTTTCCATCAGCCGGTTGTAACTGTGTTAAACCGTTATACTGACCAATTATGCCGGTAACTTCAACTTCATCACCAAGATTTAATACCGGGTCAGTTGAACCCGCAAAAAATGTTACGATTCCACCAGTTGCATCCTGAATGTAATAAGAATGGTTTGCTGTCTGGTAGTTTGGGCTCATGACAATACCCTGAATTGTTACTTCAGAACCCAATAAATCAGGGACTAAGTCGTTGTTTCCATCAATCCTCGCATCAGCGATGGATATTACATCGTTTACACCTTTAATGCTATTATCATTATTCCCGTTTGCACCGCTAATCGCTGAAACTGTTAGCAATAATGATATAAATAATGTTAAAAGTACTCTTTTCTGCATTTTTCCTCCTTAGCAGATTATTATTAAATATAGTTTGAAATATACCTAATTTTTATGGACAATACAGAGTCTCCAATATTAAAAAAATAAAAATTGTTGCGAATTACAATTAAAACAAATTTTTGCACTTTTTTCACCGTGCGAATAACTAATTTGTTCCGATTGTAATAAAAACCGGGCACAAAACCCGGTTTCCCTTATGATATTATTTAACTTTTAGTTATTCAGGTACTTGCGATTTCCCCTGGAAGAAATTTTCGTGCTTGTTCGAAAATCTGTATTTTCATTCCCCACTTTGAAGTTTACAATTGCATTCTTTAAGTTTTCGGTCATATGACGAAGTTCTTCTGCTGACCGGGCAATATGTTGTGTATTCAAGGCAGCTTGTTGTGTTACACTATTAATTCCTTCAATACTCTTGCTGATTTCTTCTGCAGCACTCGATTGTTCCTCGCTCGCGGTTGCAACCATCGTAATTTCGTCGACAACTTTTTCAGAAGATAATATTATATTTTCAAGTTGTCTACCTGCTTTTAATGCAAGGGTTTTCCCTTTATCTACTTCAACTGTACCAACTTCAATAGAAGCCACAGCATCCTTAGTATCCACCTGTATCTGTTTTATCATGGTGGAGATTTCCTTCGTTGCTTTCGTGGTACGTTCTGCAAGTTTACGCACCTCATCGGCAACTACCGCAAATCCGCGACCCTGTTCGCCTGCCCTGGCTGCTTCAATTGCTGCATTAAGCGCCAGTAGATTAGTCTGATCGGCAATCTCCTCGATTACCTGAATTATTTCTCCTATCTGGTCACTCCCTTTCCCCAATTTCCGTATAGTTTCAGCAGCTCGTTCGACCACCTTATTTATCTGTATCATCCCGGCTACTGTAGAATTTACAACCTCGCCCCCTTCTTTAGCACTTTTACCGGAGTTTTTGGCATTATCGGCTGCCACGCTTGCATTACGTGTAGTTTGAATAATAGTCGTTGCCATCTCTTCAACTGCGCTTGCAACTTCACTGGTTTGAGAACTTTGCTCCTGAGCACCGGCGGCTAATTCCTCGGCGCTGGCAGTTATTTCATCGCTTGAGATTGTAGTTGCTTCTACTGCTTCTTTTACCTGAAGCATCATCCCTCTAATATTTTCAACAGAACGATTGAAGCCCAGCAGCAATTTTCCTATTTCATCGTCTTCACGTTCGGGTTTCAGCATGGTTGTAAGGTCACCGGTAGCAAATTTTTCCATTTCTCTCAGTAATAATTGAGTGTTCCTGCTAAGATATTCACCCTGTGCTTCGGCTTCCTGCTGCAGTTTTTTGGCCTCGGATGCTGCCGATTCAGCCACAACACTTTTTTCATTAACTTCGTTAATATATTTCTTAAGATTGGAAACCATTTTATTAAAAGAGCGTCCCAAATTGCCTAATTCATCTTTTCCCTCGGCATCTACTTCAACATCAATATCACCCGCTGCAACTTTAGATGCTGCAGTTTCAAGGTCCTTTACAGGTATGGAGATTTGCCTCGAAAAGAGATATCCAATCAAAAGGGAAACAATTATTGCAACCAGCAAAGGGATTACCAGACTGGCTTTCAACTCTGCAAAACTGGTTTCAACATCATCAATGTAAACACCGCTACCAATAAACCAATCCCAGTTTTTATACAATTTTACAAAACTCATTTTTGGTGAAGGTTCAGTTTCGCCTAATTTAGGATACCAGTAAGTTACAAAGCCTTCCCCGTTTTCTTTACAAACTTGAATCATATCTTGTAAAAAATAATTCCCTTTTTTGTCAACTATATTATAACGGTCTTCTCCCATCTTGGAAGGATCCGAGCCAAGTCCGCGGGTAATACCCTTCATGTCATACATGAAATAATACTCCTTACCGCTGTACCTAAGCTTATTTATTTCATCGGCAGCCTTATCTTGTGCTTCCTTTAATGAGAACGTTCCGGCTTTTACCATATCATCATAATGACCAATGATGCCATAAGCTGTTTCCACGCCGTTTTGAATACTTGTTTTTTTATCAGCGAGAAATTTCGCTTCGATATTTGGTAGAAGGCTGAACCAAAATATCAATAATATTGGAACGAAAGTGAGCAAACTCATTATTATTAGTTTTTGAGATATCTTTCTGTTTACAATTAACTTTTTAAGCATTTTATTCTCCATCTGAACATGACCTATCAGTACATATTCGGTAATATTTGATGAATATTTAATGTTAAAAACGGGGATTGGTATTCCGGGAGGGCTAAGTAATTGAATAATAATTTTACTAAAATTTAACCGTAATAAAAACAGAACTAAAAAGGGTGTTAGCATTACCCTTCTTAGCTTTTAAGAAAATAATAAATATTATAACTTCAAAAAAAAATTATAAATTATTCATCCTCAACGATAACTGCGGTGCCGTAAACGAGAATTTCGGCGGCATTTTGCATTATATAAGCTGTGGAGAACCTTACGTCAACTATTGCGTTGGCACCCAGCTCCTTGGCTTGCTCAATCATCCGGTCCAATGCCTGTTCTCTCGATTCACCGAATAGTTTAGTATATTCTTCAATTTCGCCGCCAATTAAATTTTTCATAGCTGCAAGAATATCCCGCCCTACATTACGCGCCCGGATAGTATTCCCTCTTACAACTGTAAAAGCTTTTACAATTTTTTTGCCGGGAATTGATGAAGAGGTGGTTATAATCATCGTTGAATTTCCTTATATTTATCGGTCTTTGAAGTGAACATTCTTTCTCTGATAACCGTGTAAAGCAAAAATAACCCGCCGGCTCCCGCAAATGCAATACCTATTTTAAGAAAAACCGGAATGGACTCATCTTTAATCAGGTTATCGATTATTTCTACCGCCATGTAGCCCCCAATTATCAAAGTACCGAATATGAGTATCACCCAGGCGATGCTGCGCTCATGTTTATTGTAGCTTTTTTGCCAGTATACATCCCAAACTTCGTTAGCCGGATTTTTTATCATCATTTTCCTCATAGCCTCCTTAACTTTAATCTGTTCTTCAAGCTCGGATTTAAGATGGGGATTGCTTTCAAGTAATTTATTTAGTTCAGTTTCCTCCATCGCACTTAGTTCGTTTTCCAGAAACTTCTCCACGAGCATCACAAAACGTTCATCGTTCATAATTTCCCCTCCATACTAGAGTATAATTTTTTTCGGGCGTTATAAATTTTAGACATTACCGTACCAATTGGTATTTCCATGATCTCTGATATCTCTTTATAAGAAAAACCTTCAAATTCTCTTAAAACAAGAATTCCCCGGTCAATCGCATTTAGTTTAAACATTGCCATTTGCATAAGATGTCGCATTTCCTCCTGCTCGTAAGTCCCGGCAATTGATTCGGAGTCTTCCATTCTTTCCTCCAGTAAATCAATATTCTCAAACTTTTTATTATCTCTCAACATATTGAGGCATAAGTTTTTCAAAATTTTAAAATACCAAGTGAAAAACTTTTTGCTCTGGTCATATTTTGCAAAATTTTTATACGCCCGGATAAATGCTTCCTGTGAAGCATCCATCGCAAGATCATGATTTCCTAAAAATCCCAGCGCTGAAAAATACGCGCGTTTCATGTTCAGTTTTACGAGCAACGAAAACTCTTCATCAAAATTAGACTTCTTATTCAATTTTTCCTTAATCCATTGTTCATAAATGATACACTTAAAAAGGACGTTTATTCAAATATTTGTTAACGAACATTTTACTAATTACACTCGTCTAAATTTTCAAAAAGGTTAAACATTATAGTGAATCTTGGGTTTACATATCAAATTAAAAAAGATGGTGAAGTAATTATCAACCGTAACGGTAAATACGCCATAACCCTGAGGGGTACAAAGGCTCTTGAGTTTATTGACAACATTTCAACTTACCTGCCCGATGATTCACAACTTTACATGGCACGTATTACAGGTAATTATAAGCGCGGGAACGAACGAAACGCCAGGAATCATCCTAGAAACAGATAACTTATTTATACATCATGAAAAAGACGATTACTTACAATTTAGCAACAGAAAGTTATAACTCAGACCAGTTTTACAACGACCTATATGAATTTTCTTCGTGCTGTTTTGAGCAAAATTACAAAAACTTTTCCGGGCTTATCAAAAATTATTCTTCATTCTTAAAAGTTACCCGAAAAGGGGATATTCGCAGCCCTCACGAGTATATATTCGAACTTCTCTCAATAGGTGTTTACTGGATTAACTACGGCGAATATTCTGTAGCTTCATCCAGGAATAATTTGGCAATCATGCATGGGCTTTACAACCTGCGTCGCAAATTTAAGGCTGTAAAATCACAAACAGATTTACTTAGAGGAATTTTGACTCCAAGTAAATTATTAAAAATGAATGATAGAGAAAACCTAAGATTAAATAACACTACTTTTCGGAAATTGATCCTGTGGCTTAAAGCAACAGGCGAGTTCAGGGAGGAAGCCGCGAGACTTGATTTATGGTGCGAATTTTTTATAACCGCCTGTGACAAGCCGGCGATTTATTTTACAAAGATTGTATCTGCCGCCCATTCATTCATTTCACAGGCAAACCATGAACTTTCCCGTTATACATACAATGTGGAAAATTATTTGACTAATTCTGCTCCTTTAAAGAAGGGAAAAGAAGATTATCTTTTCTGTTCACGTAAAGTTTCAGACTATCATCTCAGCATGGTAGGTGCTGAGCTAATGAATATTGCATTCAGAGAGAATTTTCTCAAAACCTCAAAAAAAGTTCTTTTACTCCCGGCTTGCATGAAATCTGCTCCCCGTTATTGTAAAGCAAAAAGGGAAACACTCGATTCTACATGCACCGGCTGTGACCAAAAATGTGCTATAAACAAGTATCACAAAATGGAAGAATTACTTGGTTTTGAGGTTCACATTATCCCACATTCAACCGATTTTTCCAATTGGCTTAAAACCTGGGCTGTTGGCAAGGATATTGGTGTAATTGGTGTGGCTTGTATTCTAAATCTCATCACGGGAGGGTTGGAAATGCGCGATTTAAATATTCCTGCTCAATGTTTGTTCCTTGATTATTGTGGTTGTTCAGCGCATTGGGATGAGCAGGGAATACCAACTGAAATAAATGAAACACGATTAAAGTATATCCTCTCAAGAAGAGAATTAGCTGATAATAAAGCTGCCATGTAATACTTTATCAGGCTATTTTTTACGGAAAAGAAACACTACCACCACTAATATTACAACCAACGCAAATATATTTATCCAAAGTGGTGTTTCTTTCAATTTGAATGGAATATATGTAGCTGTTATTACTACACCCTGGCTCAAATCTGCCGGTGAAAAATCCCAGGTCAGTTTATTAGATTCTACTTCGTTGGCATTATGATTTATAATCTTCCCGGGAAGATAATAAACATAACTAATTTTAACAGAATCATTCGCGAAACCAAAACCTGTTGAATAGGGGGGGATAAATTGAGTAAAAACAATAGTCCCACCGGGACCCTCTTTGAGACGGAAGTTAAAATCCTTAAAAGCCTTTTGCGTGTTTAACGATTCAATTTCCGTAAAGTTAAATTCTACATGCGCGTGAATGGTGCTGTCGGTATAATTTTTATATACATCAACATAATTAAGTCCTATATAACTTTTCGTAAGCTCATTTTTTAACGAATCTTCGGTAAATAAAGGAGTTTTATTATAGAGGATTGTATCCTGCGCACCCTCCCATCTAAGCCAATAATGAATGTACATCTTACCAGATTTGTCAGTACGCAGAGTTGAAATCTGCTCAAAACTGACACACCCCGTGGAAAACAAAATAAGCACCAAAAAAAGTAAATTTTTATTCAAAGCTTTTCCCAAATAGTCATTCAAATATAACATATAAAAAAAAGAAATAAGATAAAAACAACTTCTAAATCTATTCAAGAAAAGTTTTAAGCTTTTGATAACCGGATCTGCTGATTGGTAATTTTTCATCATCTGCCATAACGGCAGTATAATTCTCTTTTTCCATCGGTTCAATTTTTTTCATGTAGTTAAGATTGATGATATAAGAACGATGTATCCTGACAAAGTTTTCCTGCGGAAGTTTAGACTCATAATATTTCATGGTTTTTTGTTTAAGAAACTTTCCGGATTCCGTCACAACCAATACATAATCGTCTTGAGCTTCGAGAAATTTGATTTTTTCCACACCAATAATAACAATATCATTTCCCTTTTTAACCACGATACGGTTTAGGTATTCAACATCGTTTTCATAATTCTCTTTTAGCCCCGAGTAATCAGGTTTACTCTGAACGGAATATGATACTCGTGAGATTGCCTTTTCAAGGGCAGCATCAAATCGTTCTGAAGAATAGGGCTTAAGCAGATAATCGATTGCATTAACTTCGAAAGCTTTTAACGCGTATTCGTCAAATGCGGTTGAAAAGATTATTGCCGGTGGATTATCCATTAGCTCCAGTAATTCAAAACCATTGATTTTAGGCATCTGTATATCAAGAAATATTAAATCAGGTTTCAACTCGGCAAGAACCTTTAATGCTTCAAAACCATTCTGGCATTCGCCTATTATTTCAATATTATCATTTTTCACGAGATATTTTTTAATTATTTCCCGCGCCAGTTTTTCATCATCTATAATTAGTACTTTAATTTTTTCCATATTATCCCCTATAAAGGTATAAACAGATAAACCGTGAAGATATTGTTTTCATTTTTAACAGAAAGAAGGTTATCCTGATTATATATAAGTTTTAACCGTTGCCTGATGTTATTAAGACCAATCCCCTCGCCTTTACGCGGGACTGAATCGGGATCATAATTATTGGAGATTGTAATTACCATGTATTCGGCTTGTCGTTTACATGTAAGCTTAATTTCAACGGTTTCGGTAATCTCGTAAACGCCGTATTTTATAGCATTTTCAAAAATCGGCTGCAAAATTAAATTTGGTACTTCAACCTTCCGGCACCCGTCGGAAACATCCTCGGTATATATAAATTTATCTTCAAACCGTATCTTCTCAATATCAAGATATAATTTAACGTTTTTAAGTTCTTCTTCCAGCGAATACTTCTGTCCTGTTGATTTTGCCAGAGTACCCCTCATGAAATCCGATAGTTTTATTATCATATCGCGCGCACGCTCAGGATCGATCATGGTGAGCGAACTAATGGAGTTAAGACTGTTAAATATAAAATGAGGTTTTATCTGATATTTTAATGACTTCAGCTCCGCTTCTTTCACGAGGGCACGCAGTTCTACTTCCTTGAGAGATTTTTCACGAAAATTTCCGTAATAGATAATAAGATAATTAACTGTCACAAGTATAATGTACAAAAATACTCCCTCGAAAAAACGCCATAGAATGGATGAGTTCAAGAACTTTTCATTTTCCGGAAAAATATTCAACAAAATAAAATACCCTATAAATATCCATAACACGGAAGTTATTATAGCTCCACTGATATGGTTGATAAAAACCCGTATTAACGTAAAATTTTCAAGCGAGAAATATTTAGTAGGGAACCATAAACTAATTCCCAGAAAGTAAAAAACTATGTTAAATACCAGTCCATCAGCTATTGAGTAAGCAAGCGGAGTCTGCACGAAAAAATTTAGTATAAGTATGTGTACAGTCGTCACAATAGCTATTATGACGCTGTACAACAGAAGTACTTTATTATTTGAAAAATATGGATTTGTCATTTTTAACCGTTAATTTTTTAGTTCAAGTCCGCCGAAAATGATAGTCCCTCTGATCTCGAGAATTTTCTCCTGGTCAACGTTTTCAACAGATGCCCTGTGACGTTGATCGTCTATCCCGCCGAAGGCAACAGTTGTATTTGTAACTACTTTCCAATCGGGAGGTACGATAAGCTCAACGCCGGCAAAAGCGATAAAAACTTCCAGAACATTTTTCCCTGCCTGCAGTTGTGCCGTGCGTAAATCGAGCTCCATTCCTGCGAAGATACATGTAAGTTTACCACCCCTGAAATTTTGTGAACCATTTGCTTCCTCTACAGCTCTGAACATGATAAAATCATCCATTAAATCCCTGTCATTTGGAGCATACGTTCCAACCGGTCGAGGCTCTTTTGTTTTACAGTTTTTATGTTCATGATGCTTTTTTTCCCAGTGCACCCTGTTATCATCTTTAGATTTGTCGGTAGAGATAATACTTTTAAGTATCCCGCCCAAACCGGCAATGATTAGGAAAACAGGCCAGTAATCGCCAAGAACCGAACCAAGAGATACACCAATATAATCGGCATAATAAGCCAAACCGCCGAAGGTCATAACAATCGCCCCAAAAGTTTTATCATCGCCGCCAATAAATAAAAAAGCTCCAAATAATATTACAAGGGTTTTCCAGTTGATTAAATATGCACTTATTTCAATGTCAACAATATTATTAGCGAGAAACAACCCGCCAACAATCAATAACAGCAATCCTAAAAATCCTTCACCTTTTCGATCTTTCATTTTCTTCTCCATATTAATTTTTTACTTCACCGCCACCAAAAATGACGATACCCTTGATTCTAAGTCTTTTCTCATCAGAATTTACCCTGCTGGGGTCTTTTAGGCGTTTATCGGAAAAACCGCCGAACATCGGGACTATATCAACAGAAACATTCCACTCGTAAGGAACCATGATTGTGGTTCCGCCAAAAATTGCCAAAATATCAATAACGTAGGTACCATCAGCAAGATCACAATTACGGAGGTCTATCTCGCTCCCGCCAAAAATTGCTGTTAGTCTCCCTCCCCTGAAATTTTTGCTGTGAAATTTTTTGCTTCCCCCGCCGAAAATAGCAACATCGTTAAGGTAGTCATCCCCGGTGTATTGCTCCTTATCTAACGGATTATTCAGGTTATTATTTTTAAAAACATCACTTCGTCTGAAAATAATGAATAAACCCAATCCTACAAGAAGTAATGGCCAGAACTCGGGGAAAAACCCAAGTAACCCTATGGATGTAAGTATAATTCCGGGTGTGCGATTTGACGAAGACGAAATGATAACCAAACCGATCACGATAAAGAAAGTTTGCCATCTGAAGATATTATCCCTTATGATCCACGGGATTTCGAAATTAAATAATCCAAAATTTTCTATAAGAAAAAGCCCGCCCAGTACAACGAGTATCAACCCGAAAATAAACCGGGCATTGTTTGAATTTGAATTTGGCATTTTTGTCACTCCTAATTTTTTGTTCACGATACAAACATAAACCGGGGGTATCCAAAACAAAAACCATAATCGGTAAATTAACGGTGCGAATCGGTAAACAAACGATTAACTCATTTATTTGTAACCTTTCAGGAAATCATTTTATATATTGAATTAGTGAATTCTTTCATCTGGAACCAACTTAATGAATCAAATACGGTCAGGTATTTTAATACTAATTCTCATTGTCATAGTAGGTACCTCGGGCTATATGCTCTTAGAAGGATGGAGCCTGTTGGATTCGCTTTACATGACAATCATTTCGATCACCACAACCGGATTTGCCGAACTAAAACCACTTTCAACTTATGGTAGAATGTTTACTATTTTTCTCATTGTTGTTGGTGTGGTCTCTATAGCATATACCGGTGGACGGGTTGCACAGGTATTCATTGAAACACATTTTTTCAGGAGCAGGAGAATGAACAGAAGATTAGATACCATCGGGAATCATTATATCGTTTGCGGGTATGGCAGGATGGGTAAAACTATATGTGAAGGACTTGTAGAAAATGATGTGGCTTTTGTTGTCGTGGAAAACAGCCCTGCTAAAATTGCCCAGATAGAAGCAAAAGGTTGGCTATGTGTAAATGGTGATGCAACCAGTGATGAAACTTTAGTAAAAGCCGGCATTGACCGTGCCAAGGGACTTGTTGCCGTTATCAGAACCGATGCCGAGAATGTATTTGCATCACTTTCAGCTAAAGAATTAAACCCTAATATTTTCCTCGTTGCACGTGCTATTGATGAGGGAACCGAGTCAAAACTTAAAAAAGCCGGTGCAGACCGCGTGGTAAAACCTTACGACCTTGGGGGTAACAGGATGGTGCAGCTCCTCTTAAGACCCGGCGTTATTGATTTTATTGATGGTGTTGCCAGAAACCGCAGTTTGAATATAAGTCTGGAAGAAATCCAGGTGAAAGAAAACTCATCTTTGAAAGGGCTATCGCTTCTTAACTCCCCTATAAGGAAAGAACTTGATGTGATAATTGTTGCAATCTGGAAGAGCAACGGTGAATTCATTTACAACCCTAAATCCACTACAGTAATTGAAGCGGCTGATAAACTCATTGCAATCGGTGAGAGAAGCAGGTTGTTTCAACTCACCGATATGTGCAATGGTAAACGTTAAGAAAGATTCAGATTTAGGCTATATTCTAAATTCATTTTATCTTCACGAACAACAGTGAAAAAGATCCCTATCAACATCTGGAAGCCTAGAGTGAAGAAGAACAAGAAATAATATTGTTCATTCTCCAGGTACTTCAGCAAAATGTTAATCATTATGGTCAATTCGTAAAACACGAACATGTACTTGAAGATGCTGAATTTATTTTTATTAAACAGGTGCAGGGTAGCAATTTTAAATAGTTTTATAAATATAAAAATATGTATCACTACAAAAAACGGCTCAATTTGATTTGTTATAAAATAGGTGCCAATTATTGCAATCGGCAGAAAGTAAGCTAAAAACTTCTCACTTTTATCTTCATCAAAAAACAATGTAGAGTAAAATAATAGGAAAGAAGTTATTGGATGTATATAATTCAAATTTTCGGGAGGAATAACAAATAAAAGAAGCTTCCCGAGCGGATCATTCAGTGCAAGTATCAGAAAAAAATACCTGTATTTAGTGGGGAATTGCCTTACCCCGGCTAATATCCACACGAACATTGAGTAATAAAGGACATTATACATAATAGCTAGTCTTTATTTAGTTGTTGGGGTACAATAAGGGGGACACCAAGCTCCAAATTCTAAAGTTTGGATTCCGTTGGTAATTGTTAACTTTTCATCCCGTTGTTCAACAAATGTTTGAGAAGATTTACCTGCGTTGATAAGCTCAAGAACTTTTGACGTGTGATACACGGTAAAAGTATCTTTTTCTGAAATTTTTGCATCCGGGGGATAAATTGCAATCCTGTTTTGGTCGGCAATTATTAAAGATTCTTTTAGACGGAACATCATTAATTCACCGGATTTTGAAGTGAAATTCCTTAAAGTGTCTGTTGGTATTTCTACTTTAACAAATACGGGTCCGAATACGTTATTTGCCTCATCTGCTGTTAATAACTCCCCGTATAACTTTGTTTCAACATCTGTATCCGGATTTTTTTTTGAATTATCAGCACAAGAAACAGCAAAAAATAATAATAGTATAACTAAAAACTGTTTGATTCCTTTCATGTTTTCTCCTGAGTGATTTAGCGAAACTTTTTTTAGTTTTTATCCCGTTGAACCTTAAATGACGTACTTAAGTTTAGCTATTGAACAATATAATATTTTTGGCGTCAAAATAGTAACCAAATTAAATTTCTAAGGAGCTAAATTTGTCCGATGATAAAATAATCGAAGTTAAGGGGCTTACCAAGAAGTACAAGAACTTAACTGCGGTAAACAATCTTGATCTAAATGTTTACAAGGGGGATGTATTCGGGTTTCTTGGTCCTAACGGGGCAGGGAAAAGTACAACTATCCGGATGCTCCTTACTCTTATAAAACCTACAGCAGGTGAAATAAAAATATTCGGTAAACCACTCTATTCTGACAGGAGCGAGATACTTCGTAAAATAGGGGCAATTGTTGAAAAACCCGATTTTTACCTGTATCTCTCAGCCTATAAAAATCTGGAACTTCTTGGTAAACTTTACAAAGCCGATACCTCGGAAAAACATATCATGGAATTACTTGAAACAGTTGGACTTGCAAGCCGGCGTGACAGCAAAGTAAAAACTTTTTCCCACGGCATGAAACAACGGCTTGGTCTTGCACAAGCGCTTCTTCATGATCCAGAGTTGATTATTCTTGATGAACCCACCACCGGACTTGACCCGCAGGGAATGAAAGAAATCCGTGAGTTAATTATCATGCTAAGTAAGGAGAAGGGGAAAACAATATTTCTCTCTTCCCATATTCTCCGTGAGGTTGAATTGATCACCAACCGGATGATAATTATCAACAAGGGCACAACCCAGATTGAAGGGAAAGTGAGTGACCTGCTCAACGCCGAGAGTCTGCTGGTTACTTTTGAACTTACAAATCCGGAACTTGCTGCACAAATAGTTTCCGGATCAGATTGGAGTAATAAATTAAGTACTGTGAAGGACACTGATTTTGTTTTTGAAATTTCTCACGAGGAAATTCCTGTGTTGAACAGGTTTTTGGTTGAGAATAAGGTGAATGTTTCAGCGATTTCTCCAAGGCAATCACTCGAGGAATATTTTTTGAAGATTACAGGAGGGCGCGAATAATGATGACTTTAATTGGTTTTGAAGTTAGTAAACTTTTCCGGAAATGGCGCACATATATAGGATTTCTTGCAATACTGGTGTTAGTTCCTATTGTTCAAATTGCTCTCCACTACGAGGGAAATCATTTTATTGATCGGGCATTGATGAGCGTTCGGCAAACATTCATGTTCGATGGCAATCTTCTAAATGGTTATCTTATAGGATATTTCATACTCCAGGCGCTGATAATTCATATTCCATTTCTTATAGTTCTGGTTGGCGGCGATTTGCTTGCAGGTGAGGCAACATCGGGGACATACAGAATGCTGATTATGCGTCCGGTTTCCAGATTTTCAATTCTTACCTCAAAATTTATTGCCGGGGTAATTTATACAAACCTTCTCCTTGCATTTCTGGCATTCATGAGTTTGATTGTTAGTTTAATAATATTTGGTACTGGTGAGCTGATAGTTTTTGAAAATATCCTCTACATCTTTGCTTCTGATGATGTATTATGGCGTTTTGGCTTTGCTTATGGTTATGCGGCATTGAGCATGACTACGGTTTTCGCGCTCTCATTTTTCTTTTCATCCATGGTGGAAAATGCAATTGGACCAATAGTAGCAACTATGGCAGTAATTATTATATTTGTAATAATTTCCGCACTTAATTTTGATGCCCTTCGTGCAATTAAACCGTACCTTTTCACAAACTATATTGCCGATTGGAGACTCTTTTTCCGCGATCCCGTTGATTTTGTGGAAATTCTAAAATCCGGATTTGTGCTTGTTGGTCATATCTTTGGGCTATATTTAATCACCCTTTATATTTTTATTAAAAAAGACATTTTAAGTTGAGACAAATATGAATAAAATAATAACATTGTTCCTGCTCCTCACGCTTACGTTAGCGGCACAGGAAAACGACCCCTATAAAATTTTAGACTCGGTTAAAAGCAAGTTTGAAAAAATCGAAGATTACGAGGTAAATGCCTCTATAAAAATTGATGTTAATTTTCTCAAAATGCCCGATTCTAAAGCTAAGATTTATTTCAAGAAGCCCGATAAAGTTAAGCTTAAATCCGAGGGATTTGCCATGCTGCCAAGAAATGGTGTAAGTTTTTCTCCCGCAGCACTTTTAAGTGGTGATTATGATGCGATTTTTATCGGTAATGAAGTTATTGAAAACAAATCGTATCTTGTTGTAAAAGTAATACCCAAGAGTGATTCAGCAGGTATCATTTTAACAACACTTAAAATTGATCCCGATAATTACGTTATCTCGTATGTCGAATCTAACACCAAGAGCAGCGGCGCATTTAACATCAAGGTGGATTATCTTGAGGTGGATTCGTTTCATCTTCCTGCTGTGGTAACAATATCCTTCAACATGGGGGATTTGCAAATTCCAAAAGCTGCCGCCGCGCAGTTTGATGATCAAAATAAAGAATCAGAAAAAGATACCAAAAAAGATGATGACCAGATGACCGGAACCGTTATCGTTACCTATTCCGATTACAAGGTGAATATCGGGCTTCCTGACGAACTTTTTGTAGAAGAGAAAAAACCGGAATCACACAGAAGAAGAAGATAAATTTTTTTCAATACCTGATGGGGAGCCTAAATCCGGCTCCCCCGGGGAAAATATTACCGGTTACAAAAGAAATCATTATTAACACGTGTAAACCAAACCTAAAAGATCACTCAACCGCACGTTTTGAAAAGAGTTTATAAAGCACCGGTACCACGAGCAGCGTTAGAAAAGTTGAGGCAATTAATCCGCCGATAATAGTCCATCCCATTGGCGCCCAAAGAGTACCACCTCCTAATGTAAGTGGAAGTAACCCTCCTATCGTTGTGCCGGTAGTTAGAATTATCGGTACAAAGCGGGTTTCAGCGGCAAGCCGGAGTGCCTCTTCCATTTCGTTCCCTTCGCGCCGCAGTTGGTTAGTATAATCTACAAGTATAATTGAGTTATTCACCACAATGCCAACCAATGATGTTAAACCCACGAATGCAGTAAATGAAAAGGTATAACCCGTGACTAATAAAGCCACGATTGACCCAATAATTGCAAGTGGTATCGCAGAAAACACGATTAGTGGCTGGCTGTATGACCGGAATTGAAGCACCAGAACTCCGAAAATTCCAAGCATGGCGAGCATTATTGCCTGCATCATACCACCAAACGATTCCTGTTGACTTTCGATCTCCCCGGCTACATAATATTTGTAACCTCTTGGGAAATTGTAATTTTTAATCTGATTTACAATTTCATTTGTAGCTGTATTAACTGTTGTTTCGCTATTTACATCTGCTGTAATTGTAACAGTTCTATCAAGTTTATAATGATTAATTTTAAGAGGCGTTGCTTTTAACGTAAATGTAGCAAGCTGTGTAATTGGGACCATGATCCCGGTTACAGATGCAACAGCCAGTTTTTCCAGATCCGGAAGTTGTGGATCATTTCCCGCGAGTGTTTTGATAACAATATTGTATTCTTTCCCTTCCTGATCCCTGAATTTAGAGATATTTAATCCTGCAGTAGCAGCCCTTATAGTTCTGTCAATTTCGTAAAGAGGAACACCTGCAATAGCTGCTTTTTCACGATGAATATTTACCTGAATATCGGTTCGTGTTGTTTTCAGCGGATTGTTTATATTTATCACCCCTTTGGTTGATTCAAACATTTTTTCTATATCCAATGAAAGGTCTTTCAGCACGTCCAGGTTGTCACCCAAAATTTTTATTGAAATTGGTGCCTCAACCGGGGGACCCTGTTCCAATTCTTTAATTTCAATATTTGCACCGGTAAAAGTACTGTATTTTTCACGTAGTTCTTTCACGAGCATTTCCAGCGGCTCACGATCAAAAGATTCAAGTTCAACTAAAATTTGTGCGAAGTTGGATTGTTCGTTCTTACCAAAAACATTGTAATATATTCTTGGATTACCCTTACCAACATTAGCTGCATAAGTTTTAACATTTTTATATTCTTTCAGGTCTTTCTCGATGAGTAAAGTGAGTTCATTGGTTTTTGCGAAAGCTGTTCCTTCCGGTGTTGTGATATCAATAAAAAACTGTGGCTTTTCCGCCTTAGGAAAAAAAGTGACACCTACCAGGGGGAAAAGTGATAAACTTCCCAGGAAAACAACAGTTGAGATACCTATTACCACAAATGGTCTTTTTAATGCAAATTTTAATCTTTTCCGGTAGCGGGTTTCCACAAATTTGTCGAGAAAACGGCTCCCGGCATTTCCTTTTAATCCATCCTTGAATTTCAGAAATTTTGATGCCAAATAGGGTGTAAATGTTAATGAAACCAAAAGTGAAGCTCCTAGTGTAAACACCACGGAAGTTGGCATGCTCCTGATAAAATCACCTGTTTTATCCTGCATCATTATCAAGGGTACAAACGCAAGTACCGTGGTGACAGTTGAGCTTATTATCGCCCAGCCAATCTGGGTTGTTCCAAGGTTGGTTGCTTCTTTGCCGCTATAACCCTTTTTAAGGAAACGTGTTATATTTTCAACCACCACGATGGCATTATCCACCAGGAGTCCGAGCGCGATTACAAGTCCGGCAATCGACATTTGCTCAAGTCCAAACCCGGTGAGATTAAGGAGTGAAATTCCGATAAGTATGGAAGTAGGAATAGCCATCATCACTATTGACGCAGCTCTTACACCTACAGCGAGAAATACAACTATCCCAACAAGTAAAAGCCCCTGTAATAAATTGTAGAAAAAACCCGTGAGCCGGTATGAAACGCTTTCGGTTTGATCCACTACTCTTTGGAAAGTTATAGATGGTGGTAAAGCTGTCGTAAATTCTTCAATTTTGGAATTTACCTGCTCCATAATATCGTAAATATTTGTACCAACTTTTTGCGTAACCGTAATAAAAACGGCTGTTTTGCCATTAGCACGGGCTAAATATTTTATATCCTCATAGTCAAATGAAATATCAGCTACATCCTTAAGGTAAAGTATTGAGCCATTTCTTGCATCAAGCACGGTATTTTTAATTTGGTCAATATTATCAAACGAACCACTGGTTATCAGGTTGAACTTTTTGGCACCAATCTCAATGTTACCACCGGGGATATTGGCATTATCGCTTTGGATAACCTGAATAACTCTCGATAATGGTATATTATATACCGCAAGTTTTTCAAAATCCACATTAACGTGAAGTTCCTGTTCGGGATAAGCCATTATTTCAACTTTCTCTACACCGGTAACTTTTTCGATTTCATTTTTAAGTCTGTCGGCTTCTTTTTCGAGTTTACGATAAGATTCGGTATCCGAAACAATTGCCCCCTGCAGGATTTTTACATCATTGCTTTTCCATTGTGTAAGTTTTAGCTTTACAATTTCATCCGGTAGTTCATCTCTCACGGAGTTTACTTTCTCAACCACATCCGAAAATTTTTCATCGGAATCACTTCCAACTTCAAACTCGATGCTGATAACCGCCAACCCGTCACGGGCATTAGATTCTAATTTTCGAATATCTTCAAGTTCATTTAATGCTTCCTCAAGCGGATTAATTACTAATTCTTCAAGATCAGCAGGGTCTGCACCGGGAAGTACCACTACTATATTGCTCCCCGGAATTGATATTTGAGGGTCTTCTGATCTTGGCATTGTTGTGAATGCAATTATCCCGCTGAGGACAAGCAGCAGCAAAATTATATTCGTGAACTGGTGATTTTTTATCGCAAAATTTGCTATTTGCATTTTAACTACTCCTATTATCGCGAGATATTTACAATCGAATTGTCTGTTAAATATTGCGCCCCTGAAGTTGCAATTACTTCACCTTCTTCAGGTCCATCTTTCAGCGCGAGTTTATCACCATACACGAACGCAATTCTCACTGGCGATTTTTTAACCCTGTTACTGTTTCCAACAGTAAAAACAAAACCTTCATCACCATTTCCTTCAACAAGTGATTCCACTGGTACAAGCTTGTAGTTTTGTTTGGCAGCTGGATAGATGGTTACCTTTCCCACATATCCTGACCTCATTTTTAGATTTTCCGGCAGAAACTCAATTTCAACCTCGTAAGTACCGTTGTACGGATTGGCAAAGCTTCCCAGTGAGTTGATTTTTCCTCCAAGTATTTCATCCGGGAATGCATCGAGCCTGATTTCAACAGAATCTTCCATTGATAGTTTTACAATATTTCTATCGGCAACACCAACTTTAATAGACCACGCCCCCTTATCTGTACCAAACAAAACAACCGGCACACCCTGCCCGATAACCTCTTTGGTTTCCGCCAGTTTTTTAAGTATAACACCATCGGAAGGAGCAATAATTTTTGAGTTTTCAAGATTAAATGCCGCAATGGATAAGTTGGCTTCAGCAACATCAAGGGCGGTTTTTGTATCCTGTAGCTGTTCAAGTGATGCAACACTATCAGCATAAAGGTTTTTTACACGTTCGTGATCCCGTTTGGATTTTTCAAAAGCATTTAATGCCTGATTATATCGCGGAGTAATTTCAGAAAGGTCAAGAGTTGCAATAGGTTTACCTTTTTTAACGGCTTCACCTTCTCTTACATTTATAGTTTTTATAATTCCACCGGTTTTAAAAGCCAGCTTTTTCTCGGAAGAGGATGCCACTTTTCCGCTCGCGAATACAGGGTTACTGATGTTAAAACTTACAATTTTATCAACCTTGATCTGGTGAACATTTTCTTTCAGTTCCACCGCGGCTTTTTCCGAACAGGCAAAAAACAACAACCCGCTCATTACAATTAATACCATAATTGATATTTTCATATTAGTCCTCATTATTTTTAATAAACTTTTCCAGTTCCACACGGGCAGATACTTTTTCAAGTTTTATGAAAGATTTTTTCACATTATATTTTTCTATCAGCAACTCGATATCCGAAACGGAAACCTGGTTGAAGGCATCAAGGTATTCTATATATCCGGTCATACCCTCACGATATTTTTTATCAATCATCTTAAAACTTTGCTCTGAAGCCAGCTTGTTTTTCCTTGCCGAAGAAAGTGTTTTTTGGGCGGATTCGGTTTCATCTATTGTCTTTCTAACTTCAAGCGTAATAAGCTTTTCCACTTCCATTAACCTTGCTTCGCTCTCTTTTTTAGAAAATATTGCCTGAGAAACTTTAGCCTCATCACTAAAACCATTAAATATATTCCAGTTCAACACTAGTGATGCCATCCAATAGTCGCTTTCCGAATTAAACTTGTACTCCTCTCCCTGGAAACCATAATCAACCGCAAGGTTAAGATTTGGAAGATAATCCGAGCGGTAAATATCTGCCTTGGATTCCATTGCCTGCACGGCAGTATTCAGTTGAAATACTTCCTCCCTGTTTTTGAGCGCTGATTGAATGTAGAAATCAATATTTTCAATTTTCTCGCTGTTCATCTCTTCTAAAGGGATTTTAATCTCAGAATTCAAATCTTTGTTGAGAAGGAAATTAAAATAATAGTGTGCGCTTTTTTTTGTAGTTTCGGCATTACTTATTTTCTTCTCCATGTCCGCTATTTCAGCATCGGCACGATATACAACATCGGGAGTGGCCTTTCCGTTTTTCACCAGACTTTCGTTAACCCTCTTGTTCTCCACGAGTAGTTTCATGTAATTCTGATAAATATCAACAGCTTCACCGGCTTGTAAAAAATTTATGTAAGCGGTTTTAACATCGGCAATTAGCTCACGAACGTACTTGTTTTTTGCCGCCTTTTCAATCTGCGAGAGCTTCTTGTTGAGCGAGTAATTATAATAAATCTTAGGCTGGAAAAGAGGCTGGGTTAACCTTAGTTTAGTATCATGTTCTCTCTCCCTCAAAAACATAATTTTTTCATTGGGAAGATCAGCTGGGAAAACTTTTGATTGAAGCAGAAGATTTAACGCCGACTGCATTGGATTTACGAGTTCACCGATTGGTATATCGATCTCCCTTCCACCCCCGGCTCTGGAATAACGGGAAAAAAGATCAATTCGGGGGAGGAACATCCCTCGTGCCTCATCGAGAGCGGCAATACTTTTGCCAAGGCTGAACTCCTTTTGTTTTAACGCAAGGTTATTTTGCAGCGCTTCCCCCAGATATTCCGCTGGTATTTCAACCTGTGCAAATGATATGCCGAATAGAAGTAATGCAAAAATAGCAATTTTGTTGAACATGATATATTCCTTGTAATGTAATTATTTTCTGACTATTAGTCATTAACAGGGTAAAAAAAGGGGGAGATCACTCCACCTTCAAAGCTCTGCCTGTAAATTCAAAAAAGTAATCCAGAAGTTCTTCTGCTTGAACATTAAAAAACTTCTCAATTATTGCCCCCTTGTACTCCAGAAGCTGTAATACACCAGATAATTCCGCCCACAATAAAATTGCGGTTTTACCCGGATTTAAATCTTTATCTATAGATCCGTCTATAATACCCTCGGTTAACACATCAACAAAAACCTGCATTATTTTTTGTTTAAGGGGTATTCCTTCCATTTCGGTATGAGTTGCATCATCAAGACAAATAAGCATGGAGCCGTGTCGTAAAAAAGCATCGTAGTAATGCGGGTATTCTTTATTAAACCGGATGAAAGCCTTCCCGATCATCATAGTTTTTTCAGCACCGCAACTTCCGTCTTTAATTGCCTCACGGAATAAATTACCAAGTATTTCCATTCCCCGGTTTATAATTGCATGAAACAATTCATCTTTACTCTTGAAATAAAGATATAGCGTACCCTTGCTTAACTCGGCTCTTTCCGCCACATCATCCATCGTGGCTTTATCGATTCCTTTTTCATAAAACACTGCTTCTGCAGCATCGACTATATCATTTCTGCGTTGTTCTTTCTCTCGTTCTTTTCTTTCCGCGATACCCAAAACCTACACTCACTTTCTGACCGTTAGTCATTTACTCATCGCAAATATAAATTATTGAGAATGAGTTGTCAAGAAAATAATCTCGCCGAAGTTATAACTCCTAACAACATGCTATTCCATTCATTAAAATCACTCCGCTTTTAATTGTTAATTCATTACTTGTTTGTTATTTTAAGTAAAACTATTATCAGGATAAAAATGACCTTTTCAGAATTGCTGGATTATTTTTCAAGTATGTTGAATTATACTTTATTCAACATCAATACAAAAGCCATCTCTGTTTCAGAAATTATTAAATTTCTGGTAATACTAAGTATTTTTTTGTTTTTCAGCAGGATGCTCAAAAAAAAATTCCTTAAAAACCTGCTTGCGAAGTTTAAAGTTGAAGAAGGATTACAGTTTACTTTAATCAGAATCTCTCAATATATCATTACTTTTATAGGGTTTGTTGTTGCGTTTCAGTTTATTGGTGTTGACTTAACCGGTCTTGCTGTTATTTTTGGGTTTTTATCTGTTGGTATTGGTTTTGGACTTCAAAATATTGCATCGAACTTTATTGCGGGATTGATTTTGCTGTTTGAACGCCCGATTAAAGTGGGAGACAGGGTGACCGTTGGAGATAAAGAAGGTGATGTAATGAATATCAACATCAGGTCAACCACTATCCGTTCACTTACCAATATCTCCATCATTGTGCCAAATTCAGAGTTCATTTCTTCGCCGGTTGTAAACTGGTCGCACGGCGAATCTAAAATTAGAAGTGATCTGGATATAGGCGTTTCGTATGATTCTGACCTTGATCTTGTATTAAAAAGTTTAAAGGATGTTGCACTTGAAAATAACGAGGTATTAAAGCAACCTGAACCCGAAGTCCATTTTGTTAGTTTCGGTGACTCTTCCTGGGATTTGAGACTTCGTTTTTGGATCGATAACCCAAAACGATACTACTATGTACGTTCGGATATAAATTGTGCAATTGTCCACAAATTCAGGGAAAATAACATAGAGATACCGTTCCCGCAGCGTGATCTGCACGTGAGATCATCTGTACCCGTTCCTACTCAAATAAGCGAAGGTAAAAAATAAAAAATGAACTAATCTTGCGTAACTGCGTCTAAGTTATTGGTGTATTAGACTTATAGGTTAATTATGCGTTACGTAAGGTTTTATCTCGCCGCCTTATTATTATTGGCAGCCGGCTGCGATTCGTTAAAAACAACTGCTCCGGTTCTGCCCGTTGAAGATTTTTTCAAAAATCCGGAAAAAGCTGCGTTTCATCTTTCACCAACCGGGGAATATATCTCCTACGTTGCCCCTTATCAATCCCGGCTTAATATCTTTGTACAAAAATCAACCGATACCACTGCTACACGTATAACAGACGTAACCGAAAGTGATATTGATAAATATTTCTGGGTTAACAAAAACCGGCTAATTTATATTCAGGATGATAAGGGGAATGAAAAATATCGCCTTATTGCAGTTAATTATGATGGTTCTTCCATGCTGGATATAACACCAAAACAGGATGTATCGATTAAAATTATAAGTCTGCTTGAAAACGATGATGACCACATTCTTGCAGCATTTAACATTGAAAATGAACGACTGTTTGATGTATATAAACTTAATGTTTACACCGGGGAGATAGAGCTTTATCAAAAAAATCCCGGAACCGTGATTGGATGGCAAAGTGATAAAAACGGAAATTTGCGGATTGCCATTACCAGCGATGGAGTTAATACCGGATTATTATACCGCTCTAAAGAATCGGAAAAATTTTCATTGATCCAAATTTCTTCTTCTGGCGATGATTTCTATCCGGTTGGGTTTGCTCCTGACGATAAGCACCTATATATTGCCTCAAACAAGGGGAGAGATAAAACCGCGATAATTGAATTTGATCCAATTGCAAAAACTGAAACATCCGTCCTTTATGAAAACTCCGCCGCAGATGTATATCATGTGATTACATCACCTAAAACAAATGATATTGTTGGCGTTGAATATTTTACTTCTCATAAAAACTACAAATTTTTTTCCTCCTTTTACGAAAAATTATTCGAAGAATTAAAGCTCAAGCTTCCCGGGTATGAGCTGGAAATTAGCGATATTAGCCTCGACGAAACAACTGCGCTTGTTAAGGCATATAGTGACAAGAGCATGGGGAAGTATTACCTTTATGAAGCATCATCCGGCGATATGAAATTTCTGGCTGAACTAACCCCCTGGCTTAATGAATCCAATATGGCTTCCATGAAATCAATCAGTTATGTATCACGTGACGGGTTAAAAATCACCGGGTATCTCACAATCCCCAAAGGGCGGAAAGCAGTTAATTTGCCGGTAGTTGTGAAACCTCACGGGGGACCGTGGGCACGCGATTTCTGGGGGTTTGATGAAGAGGCACAATTCCTTGCCAACAGGGGTTATGCCGTTTTGGAAGTTAATTACCGGGGGTCAACGGGTTTTGGGAAAGCTTTTCATCAAGCCGGATTCAGGGAGTGGGGCGATAAAATGCAAAATGATATCACCGATGGTGTAAGGTGGTTAATTGATCAGAAAATTGCAGATTCTACCCGAATTGGTATCTACGGATACTCTTTTGGCGGTTATGCAGCTTTAGCCGGGTTAGCATTTACCCCGGACTTGTACAAGTGTGGTGTTAGTTATGCCGGGCTGGCAAACTTATTCTCGTATCTGGATGGAATCCCTCCACAGTGGGAATCATACCGTGAAATGATGTATCACATGGTGGGTAACCCTAAAACCGATAGCCTGCAGCTTTATAATGCCTCACCATTTTTCCATCATGCAAAATTTAAGGCTCCGCTTTTTATTGCGATGGGCGCAAACGATCCCAGGGTTCCGCAAAAGGATATTGAAATACTCGCGGCAAAAGTAAAAAAACGCGGTATTTATGTTGAATATATGGTTAAGGGGGATGAAGGTCATGGTTACCGTAAAGAAGAAAACAGGCTTGAATTCTATTCTAAAATGGAAAAATTCTTGGCGAGGTACCTTAACGGTAAAGTATATAAAAAAGACTAATTATTCTGCTGTTGTTATTAAACTTCTAATGCCCGGAAGCATCTCGAGGATATATTCTATATCCTCACCCCAATCAGTTTCATAACCATATTTAATGGTCCAGAACAATTTGTTACCAAACTTATATTCTTTTTTGAATATTCCGAACTTGGTGTAAATTGTAGCGACAATATCACAAATATTAAGCAATTTTTCTTCTTCGGCACTATTTTCTTCAATTGAAAGTCGGGAATTGAACCTATCTATCATCTCATCGTACACGTCTTTCCAAACTTTAATATCAGAATTTTCATTCTCCTCGTCAAGTTTGGCTACAATCAGTTCAATACTTCGCGAGTGATAGTTTATCGATTCGAGATCAGGGTTGGCAATAGTTATCGGTGGCATTTCTTCAAGATAGGAAATAAGATCGATCAGCACGGTTTCCAGATTTTTAAGAATTGTATGAATATCAAGATCATGCCGTTCTTCAATCACGAGCATGAAACAATCCATTTTTTTAATGACTTTCTTTTTAATTTCCATTACGGCTAATCGTTATTATTCATTTTACAACATATTATATTAAAAAGAAAAAGGATGTTAACTACATCACAATTCCAAGATAATAAGTTAAAGGAAACAATCCAGAACAGATTTTCGTTATCATAAAAAAAATGCGAGGATTTCATGAAATTACTATTCTTTTTTCTACTTTCAATCAACTTTACATTCGCACAACTAATTATCGAAAATGTTTTTCCAAACCTTAGTTTCGATCAAATTACCGAAATAAAACACTCTCCTGATAATACAAACCGGTTATTTGTTATCTCACAACCGGGTAAAATTTTTGTTTTTGAGAATAAACCATCAGTTAACTCTTCGTTAGTATTTTTAGATTTAACATCCAAAGTATTGTTTGGCGGCGAACAGGGATTACTCGGGCTCGCATTTCACCCTGATTATAAAAATAATGGACGATTTTTTATAAATTATACGACAGATAGTCCCAAACGTACGGTAATATCCGAGTTTAGCGTTAGCTCTACTGATATTAATCGAGCTGATGCAGCAAGTGAAAAAATATTACTTGAGGTCAATCAGCCATATTCAAACCACAATGGCGGCGTGATAAATTTTGGTCCGGATGGATATTTGTACATTTCATTCGGCGATGGTGGTTCAGGGGGCGATCCACAAAACAACGGGCAAAATAAAGCCACTCTTCTTGGTTCCATGGCACGTATAGATGTTGACAATATCCCTCCTGGCAAAACATACGGTATCCCTGAAGATAATCCATTCGCCGGAAATAGTTTCGGTTACAAGGAGGAGATTTATGCATACGGATTAAGAAATGTATGGAAGTTCACATTTGATCAACAGTCCGGGCTTTGTTATGCAGCCGACGTGGGGCAAAACTTGTGGGAAGAGATTAATATAATCGAGAATGGCGGAAATTACGGCTGGCGTATTATGGAAGGTCTTCACTGTTACAACCCATCTTCCAATTGTGATCAAACAGGATTGATACTCCCGATTCATGAATTCGAACATAGTAGCGATGGTGGCTATTCCATCACAGGCGGTTACGTCTATAATGGTAAAGATGCTTCCGAATTAGTTGGGAAGTATATATATGGCGATTTTGTTTCGGGCAATATCTGGGCATTAACATACCTGAATGGTTCTGTACAAAATGAATTACTTTTTAACACAAATTACTCTATTTCCACTTTTGGAGTTGATGAAAAAGGAAGTTTATATTTTGCATCATACAGTAATGGGAAGATTTATAAAATAACCGGTACACCTGTCACCGGCACAGGGAGTATTATTTCACCATTAAAGTTCAATCTGGAACAAAATTTCCCAAATCCGTTTAACCCAAAGACAAAAATTAACTTTACCCTTGAGAAAGAGAGTAAAACTTTGTTGGAGATTTATGACTCAACCGGGGGGAAAGTTTCAACTTTACTAAACAAAGAACTACCCGCCGGTCAATTTAGCGTGCACTGGGATGGCAGGGG
>Ga0070729_10002023_pt1 | contig 27755 bp, 24 predicted proteins | sample tdDd472_FD_66725 | JGI IMG/M metagenome (GOLD analysis project Ga0070729, IMG submission 66725) | Marine sediment microbial communities from the Atlantic coast under amendment with organic carbon and nitrate - tdDd47.2 | ecosystem: Environmental > Aquatic > Marine > Coastal > Sediment | place...
TCACAGTGTATTGACTGAGGACTTCACCCCTGAAGATTGGATGGTTGCGCCGGTCGTCCCTGTCGTTACAGATACCGCTCGTGAAATTTATCAGCGCGGGCTTGAACTTGGTAACAATTACAATCGCTTCTCTAAGGTGGGGGATTGTCAGAATGTGTCGTCACACTTTTTATCGGTGTTTGATGATTCAGAAGAATATGCGCTCGGTGAATTTGATGGTTTACAATCAACGATTGAACACTTTGGCGATTCATGGTCACGGACGAGTGCATCTGTCGATAATGGCTTTAATGTTGCGTCGGTATTATCGCCTTTGTGGTCTGATCCTGACATCTGCGAACCGGGTGAAAATCCGTTGGAATGTGAATATCGCCTGAATAAGCCGTCGATTGTGATTGTCAGTATGGAAACATGGTGGGCGCAAAGACCTGCCGATGAGTATGAAGCGTACATGCGTCAGATTGTTGAATTTTGGATTGATAAAGGGGTTGTCCCGATTTTATCTACCAAAGCCGATAACCTCGAAGGCGACTATGGGTTGAATCGGGCAGTGTATCAGGTGGCGCAAGACTATGACATCCCACTGTGGAATTTCTGGTTGGCAATTCAATCGTTACCGGGGAATGGCTTATCCGAGGACGAATTTCATCTAACATTTGCGCGGAATTTCTTTGATGATCCTGTACGGATGCAATATAGCTGGCCCGTTCGTAACTTAACAGCATTACAAGCAATTGATGCGGTGTATCAGGGTTTGCAAGAGGAAGAGTAATTACGGCAAGCGGAGTGCTGACATGTGCTCCTGCTATTTCTCAATCACATAGAGGTATGACGGAAATGGACTTAACCGATGAACGTCGCGCTCAACTAGCAAATAAAGGTAAGCGACTCTATCAAAAATATTGTGGATTAAATGGCAGGAGCGATTGCGCCGATAGCTTTGCCGAGTATCACGCTTTACGTGGTGAATATGAGGTTGTCACTGATTTTTTGGATTTTCTGCGCGATGTTATCACCACAGAAACCGATCCCGCTAAAATCGCTATGACGGAAGATTTGATTGAGCGTGTCGAAGGGTTACTAGACGATAGCTAGGATTGCTGTTTACATCCCTCTGTAGAAAATAATTCAAGCCAGCAAATAACGCGTATCGAGTTCTTTTTCGACTACCTCGCCATTTATAGTTTCAACCGTATAGCCTTTTGCCGTTGGACGTGAACTCACAACAGCGTGTAATTTCCCGTCGATATAGTGACCTGCAACGCCATCATCAAATGCAACAGCAGATAAGATTTCACCTGATGCTACAAAACCATGTAAGGCAGGACGACGCTCGGCTTCACCATCATAATGGGGCGAACAACTCCCTTTTAGAAACCCGAGACACGGCAACACACTTAATTTGCCAGGGATCGAATCGGTTGTGCCACCTTCAAACCAACAAATTGACCCTGCGCTAATGCCCGTTAAGATCACGCCATTTTCAAGTGCCTTGTGTAAAATCGTATCTAGATGCCATTCGCGCCATAAGGCTAACATCGACTTTGTATTACCACCGCCGACATAAATAATGTCTTGTGACAAGATATAATCTTCAATGTCTGCTGTATGCGGTTGAAATAGTGATAGGTGGCTGGCATATGTACCCAATGAGGCAAAAGCGCGATAAAAGCGAATGAGATAATTTTCGTTTTCTGCGCTGGCTTGCCCAAGAAAACAAACTTTGGGTCTTTCTACTGGGGTTTGATCGAGGATGTATTGATCGAGTGCCAAATTATCAGGCTCCATCGAAAACCCACCACCCCCTAATGCGATGATCTGTTGCATGATTTTTCCTTATCGTTGTTATGAGTCCGCAATCGAAGGCATATTCCCCTCGGTAATGGGAGCCATTCCTGTGAGCGTATCGGGAGGCACCATGTCTGGGTCTGGGGTCGCAGGTTGTTGATGACGATAGAGCATCCCACCTAATAACCACGCCACATCCTCAACAAGCCGTTTTTGATACTCTTTATAGGTTTCGCCGCCTAATTGCCCATTGAGGGTATAAGTATAACTCTCGATGATCTTATGCCCAACAATCGCCATTTCGGGTTCCCATTGGTCGATCAAATGCCAACCATGATTCCGACACTGATATAACTCAAACACGATGCGGACTTCCCCATGTTTACCTTCAAAGCGGAAGTCTAACGCAATCGGTAACATAGCACTTTTTTTATTAATAGGCTTGCTGGCAAGTTTGGCGATATCTTTAGCGATAGGTTGGACTGCTTTTCTGAGCTTTGGATTGTCATAACTTTGTGAGCGTTGGGCAACTTTGTTGAGCTTTTTGACGATTTTGGATGGCATTACCACTTCGGTACGGCTAATGCGTCCATACATATCATATTGTACGGTACGGATGGCTTTAATCGACCATTCGCCGAGGATGTTTCCTTCCATATCAAGTAGACGTTTAAGAACAACAACATTATTTTGGGCACAGGTGTCAAAAATTGTGCCGTTTTGGGCATGAACTTGCCATGAGTTTCTGCGTCCCATGGTTGAATTGGGGTCATAGTAGGGTTGTTGGGCATACGGCGGTGTCCATGTACCAAAGACAGGTTTACGGCTAAATAACAGGCGTAGAATCAATGTGAAGAACCACAAAATAACGAGCCCCATCGCCACAACACCAACTCCGATTAAGATGTCATGGGTGCTATAGAAATTCTCGTCAACTTGAACGCCTTCATCTTGGAATTTGATGCCGATGTCTAACACAGGGATCACAAAATCAAAGTCAGTATCAACGGTAATGGTAACATCGGGGGTTTGTTCGGCGACGGTCTCAGGGATTGTGACCGAGAACGACTTTCTGTTATCGCGTGCAATCGGACTGCCAGCTAATTCAAATTGATCAATCCCAACTTCAACAAAAAAGGCTTGTACCCCGACTTCAAAACCTGCTGTCTGAAAAGGAAATGCAATCGGCAGGACTTCGCCAGATTCCAGAGGTTCTAAAATGTCAGTCGCTTCGATGCGTCCATTGCCTTGTGTGATGTTGATTTGTGCATCTTCGACAGCATCTCCACCGTTATTGGTTATCGTAAATTCAACGGTAAAAGTTGTCCCTGCTTCATCAAACGTGACAGTTGGTGCCGAGACCGAATAATCACGCGGTTCTGACTGGGTAAGACCGGTCAAACAAGCGATGCTGATGAGCCATATGCTGATGAGGATTTTCCACCGTGCCATATCATTAAACCTTTTTATCAGAGGTATAGTTGTATCAATAGGTATCCAACGTTGTTAATTTAACTATAAACCTGATTGGCTTGCTTTCCAAGTCGAATGACAGATGTTTATCAAAATCGTTGCGTTTTAGTATGGGGATCGTAGGTACAGCGTTGATAGAGAGCCACTAGCTGTTAGCAGAAAAAGTTAGTGGCTAAAATTGAGAATGTCTTTTTTATGATGGTCTTTCAATACGTTGACTGCGAACAATGCGCTTTTGTTCATTGAGTAACTCATCCAGCATCTCGAAGATGATCGTTGATTCTTCACTACCTTCTAATCGTTTCCGACCTTGCATTGCTTCAGTAAGAGCGTCAATCAGGACCCATGGGTTTTCACGCACATTTAACGTAACGATACGATAGACGACTAATCCTGCCAGCACCAATGGCAAATAAACATAGCTTAGGTCAGGTTCACCATACCCTGCAAACCACATCATAACACGGTTGGCATAATTCAGACGTTCTTCAGCATTACCCAGTTTTTCTTTGACTTTGGGCTGTAACACATGAAAACCCATGCCAATCGCATCAAATAAGATGGCATCGAATACATGTTTGGCAAGTAACTCCCCGCGGGGTAATTCAAGAATGGTATCATCATGTGCGAGAACCTGACACAGGGTTCTGAACCATTGCGTTGATTCAACACTCATCTGTGTTTCCAATTCAGGAGCTTCATCAACTGTATATGCCATGATTTTTGCAATTGAGGCAATTTCACCCGGATGGAGTGGCATATTGCGGTGTGCAAAGCGTTCTTTAACCTGTTCTAATAATTCCCAATACGAGGTTGGATGCCCTAATCCTAATGCGATTTGGCGTGCCTCTCCCACCCGAGCACGGGCGAGCTTTTCTTCTTCTTGCATCTGCTCAGAAGCCCATAATGTATCATATTTTGATTGGAGCGAGTTGGCATCTGGACGTGGTAACCGTTTTGGGGCAAGATCAAACGTTGCTGTGATGATGTCCGTCGTTTTAGTCGTACGTTTGGTGATGAATTCGATTTCTTGTAAAACTTGTAAACGAAATGGCGAAATTGTTAGTACCGATGGGGGTGGACCTCCATCAGGTGGACGTACTCTAATTGAATTACTAGGGCTTTGATGACGGACGACCACTTGGACTGGATACCCCTTACCGGCAGGTGTAGGAGGATGTGCCGCAATCGGAATCCTTAATACGCCAACTTCACCGGGACGCAAACCAATTGTCACAGTTGTTTTCCCTGTTTCCATAAAGACCTGATTGCCTTTTTTATCACGACTGGGTAGTCGTATGGAAACCTTAACTTGTAGTGGTTGGTCGATCATACTCTGCAACGGTACAACCACTTCTAGAGGCTGATTAATAAAGGCTTGCTTGGGTGAAATCCCAACAGCGTATTGTAAATCTTCCGCGATAATACGCTCACCACCAGTAATTCCGCCTAATACATCTGGATATACTACCCCAAAGACCATCAGTTACATCCTCTTGGCATCATAGCCATATTTCAGTAAAACTTTTTCCATGAGGCGGTCTGCCATCGAAAACAGACCTTCTGTATCATCATTTAAGAAACTATTTCGTCGCTCATTTACCATATCCCGTAAGTCATGTACCGCATCTTCCATATTGTCATCTGGCAAGACCACCAGATCAGTTGCCGTGATGCCCCCTAGCACCAATGGCAAATATACGCTGGAAAAGTCCAATTTTTTGTCATGATAATCTGTCATTACCTGCTCACGATAGATTGCACGCTCCTCAGAGCTACCTAAGGGCTCGCCCAAGATAGTTTCGACCCGTTCAAAGGCGTTTGTAATTGCATCATGCAGTAATCCTTCATAACAGAATTCAAAAATCCCCTTTATTGCCTGTTGGAATGCCGCTGGTTCACGATTGACTAGCGTTAAAAATTGGCTCGTCCAATGGGGTATTTCAGCATCATCTAGATTTGCATTTTCAGCTAATATAGGTTTGAGATTATAGCTCCCTGAGATTAATTCCATTAACTTAGATGGGGCAGCGAAAACTAAAATCAGTGTCAACATTTTAGCGATAACGATTGCTTCCCACTTCGATAATGGAAAGCCAGCATTACTAAAATTAGTAAGTGTTGTGGTATATGCACGAGGATATATTCGCTCGGATGTTAGTGTCGGAAGTACATCTCTTATCATCTGGTTGCGAAATTTTTCTATGAGGAGCGTAACATCTGCTAAATCTGCGATTGTCCATAAAGATTCCCAACCGGGCTTAAGATTTGCGATTTTCCCGATTGTGCCAGACATTAAACCAAAACTCACTTCTAAGCCTGTTGACCGCAACCCTGAGACTTTATTGGTTGTCCAATTGAGGTGTTTTAATTCTTCGATTTTGTCTGCAACACCATCCGCTAGATTGTTGGGGTCAACTTCACCACCACCTGTTTCTAGGCGTACCCGACGTGGTTTGTCATTACTTGCTGGTTTCATCATGACATCAATTGTCATCGAATAATCGGCACTAATGGCGGTATCCGGTAGACTCGATACTGGTAAAATCAAATAACCGACTTGTGCTGGTTCTAGCCCGATGACCAACTTATCTACTTTATTGACGAAGCGACCTTTTTTCCCTTTGGCATCGCGGTCTGGCAAGCGCATTCGTGCTACAAAATCGACAGGAATATCTGATGAATTCTGTACAAGTAACACTGCCTCAAAAGGTCGTCCAGCCCGTAACACGCGGGGACGTATCGCCAATGCCACCTGCACCAAACCGATATTGATTCGTTGGTTGCTTGTGATTTCCCCCAGAATATCAGGGAAGTTGGCTGTATATTTTTTCTTTGCCATAATCGCGCCTTCAATTTACGGGAAATAATAATTTTGAGAGATTCCTGATTCAATATAGTTGATAGATAACATAAATATCATCACTACTCAATTATACGTGTAATAAGATTTTCCTGCGTGATACTCTCTAATATTATTATACATTACGAAACATCGTAGAACGGTAGGTCTAACGTCCTATTGCGGTGTGTACACGGTTAGAATTTGACTCTAGTTAGGTTATTGTCGGTTTTAGGATAAGCCGTTTAGAGTAATTTGTTGGCGCAGATTTTTAAATGTCATTCTTTCAAATATTAGAGGAGTTACGATTTTGTCAATTCTTGACACATTGACTCCAACAAGTATTCTTAATGATATAACGCTTGATACGATCAACCATTCATTTATCTTTCCACGCGACGGAGCTTTTTATGCCAGAACTTAACATCAATATGGATACCCAACTGCAATTTCTAATTGATCTACTCAATATCCATAGCCCCACGGGGTATCACAAGGAAGCAATGGATTATTGTCATGAACAATTTTCTGCTTTGAACATTCCCAATATGACGGTTGACCGTAGTAACAAAGGGGCTGTTGTGGTTCACTGGAAAGGTGAATCTGACGAAGAACCGCGTGGCGTGACGGCTCATGCGGATACATTGGGTTTGATGGTCAAAGAGATCAAAAACAATGGACGCATCAATTGTACAAAACTCGGTGGACTTACTTTATCTGGCGCAGAATACGAAAATGTCACGGTGCGGACTCATGATAATAAACGCTATCGTGGGACGTTCTTGCCAGTCAATCCTAGTAGCCACGTCAACAAAGATATTGAGGGCAAGCGCACACTCGATAATATGGAAGTACGCCTTGATATGCGTGTCGAGAGTGCATTTGATGTGATGCAGTTGGGAATTGCAGTCGGTGATTTTATTTTCCTTGATCCACGAGTGGAATACATTGAAGAATCGGGTTTTCTACGGTCACGTTTTTTGGATGATAAAGCATGTGTTGCCAATATTTATGGTGCGATTATTGCCCTTCATGAGCAAGATTTGCGCCCTGCACAAGATACAACCTTCTTGATTTCTAATTATGAAGAAGTTGGGCACGGTGGGGCATCGGGTTTACCAGACAATATCGTAGAATTATTGACGATTGATATGGGTGCAATTGGTGTCGGGCAAAATGGTACAGAATATACTGTTAGTATTTGTGTGAAGGATGGTGGTGGACCGTATCATTTTGATATGAATAACAAATTGCGTGATCTCGCAACAAAACATAAGATTGATTTCCGCCTAGATATTTATGTGTATTATTCGTCGGATGGCACAGCTTATTGGCGGTCTGGTGGGAATGCGCGGGTTGGTTTGATAGGACCCGGTGTTGCGTCATCACATGGATATGAACGTACCCACATCGATGCTCTCAAACAGACTACCGATTTAGTGGCACGTTACCTGTTGTCTTAGACTCTAGAAGCTTCAATCGCTATTGAAAGCAGGTTATCTTCAACTTAAACAGATTTCTAATGGAAATCGTGTATAGTTAAAGGTGGAAAAGATGGTTTAATAACTTTAGAAACCACGCATAGATTGACCCTCTACACAGCACAACTTACAATAGTTTGAGGGATACACAGTTTTAACGGAAGAAATGATATGGCAAGAGACTACTATGATATATTAGGCGTAAATCGTAACGCCTCAGAAGACGAAATTAAAAAAGCCTTTCGCAAGAAAGCAAAGCAGTATCATCCTGATGCGAATCCTGATAATCCATCAGCTGAAGCGCGCTTTAAAGAGTTAAATGAAGCCTATGAAGTATTGAAGGACAGTGAAAAACGTCCGCAATATGATCGTTTCGGTGAAAATTGGAAGAATTATCAGGGATTCAATGGACAACAACACAATCCTTATGCTAGTGGGGGTGTTGGTGGATTCGGTGGACAAGCCGATATGTCCGATATGTTTGAAACGATATTTGGTGGTGCTGGACGGCGTAGTGGATTTGGTGGCGGACGGCGCACCAACATGCGGATGGCGGGTGACGATATTGAACAGCCTGTCACGATCTCCCTACAGGAAGCCTACGAAGGCACGAAGCGTATTATCACCAAAAACGGACGCGAAATTAATGTAAATATCCCGCGCGGTGCTACCACGGGCACAAAAGTTCGGCTAGCTGGTGAAGGACAACCCGGTATTGCAGGTGGTCCTGCTGGTAATTTGTATCTTGTGGTTGATGTCACCGAAGACCGTCAATTTGAACGTAAGGACGATGACCTCTATGTAGATGTTAATGTCGATGTGTTTACGGCAATGCTCGGTGGTGAGGTTGAAGTTCCGACGATGACACGCCCTGTTCGTATGAAAATTCGTGGTGGTACACAGTCCGGTCAGAAGTTGCGATTGACAGGCAAAGGGATGCCGATGCTCCGCAGTAAGAATGAGTTTGGTAACCTATATGCACGGGTGATGATTACAGTGCCAAGCCAACTGACTGCCGAACAAAAACAGCAAGTTGAAGCCTTACGCGATAGTTTTCAATAGACCGATAATCGATGAAATAAGATGAAGGCGTGTCATAGCACGTCTTTTTTGTTGGAGATCCGTGATGTTAAATCGAGTACGCAAGGTCATATTTGTTATGTTATTTGGATTATTCGTATTTATAATCGGGGTAATCTTACAACTGTCTTATACTCAAGTTCAACAATGGGTTTATCCTCAGCGTACAGTTGTTCAACCACATCCCGCCGATTCTCCTTTTACAAAAGTGACATTTCAAACCGAAGATGATTTGACAATTTATGGATGGTATGCCCCATCAGAATCGGGGCAAGTTCTCTTGATGTTTCATGGGCTGGGGGCAAACCGTAATCAGCTTTTGATTCATGCTGGGTATCTGCTGAAAGCAGGGTACGGTATCTTATCGATTGACTTCCGTAACAGTGGTGACTCCGATGGTGATGTTACCTCAATGGGATATTATGAAATTCGCGATGCAAGAGCCGCTTATCAATTTCTGCTCGAACAAGACGATGTTCAACAAATTGTGCTAATGGGGCATTCGATGGGTGGTGGGATTGCTAGCCAACTCATGGAAGAAGTGGATGCCGATGGGCTGATTATTGATGCGACGTTTGCAGATTTTCCATCCATTGTGCGCTTTGGTGTCGTGATTAGAGGATTTCCACCGACACCGTTTACACAAATTTTGGTAACGATGGCCAGTATATTAAGCCGATCAGATTGGTATAGTTTGCGTCCGATTGATCAACTTGCGTCTGTTGATAAACCGATATTGTTAATGCACGGAACAGATGACCTAACAGTCCCGATTGAGAATGCTTATCGTATGGTAGACGCGAATCCACAGATCAAGTTGGTTACATTTGAAGGTGGCGGACACGGTGGTTTATATAATGTTGACCGAGATTTATATCGCAACGAAGTACTCGATTATTTGGATCATATGTTGAACTAAATTTTTATAGTCAAAATGTAGAGGGGTGGTTAGTTATGAACGAGTCACCCCTTTATGGTAAATCCTCGAATATTTTATTGCTCTCGTATAACCTCAATGGTAAAGACTGCATCAGCAGGTTGAGGTCTTTCGGTTAAGGTAAAAAATATTTGATAATCCCCTGATTGTGGCAAGGTCAATTGCACCGATAGCGATTCTGCAAGCAACAGAGAACTGGTAAATATCATTTGTTTTTCAGGTGATTGCAACCATAAATCAGTGCTGGTTGTGCCCCGTACCAGATCATATTTGAGCGTAATGACTTCATTTTCCTCCCCCGAAAAAGTGTACATAATGGCAATGTCTTCACCTTTAAGTTGAGCTGTGTTTGGGATACCTTCTATGAGGTCGAACGGTGTCACAAAAGGTGGGATTGAATGATCTTCTGCTGGCGTATTGGTTGCTATCTCGGTTGGTAATTCTGATGGGGTCAGTAAGGTGGGTTCTAATTCGCGCCGATCTTCGCTACTTGATAAAGATAGATTACCATCGGATAAGGTGCAGTCGATGGATACGCGATAATTTTCATCTGTGCTATCAAACCCTTTGACATATAGCCGATAGATGCCACTAGCGGGGATATTCTGCTCATAAATACGGCGTTCTATATCTTTGAATGCGTCGGAAATACCGTCTAACTCTTGATTAGTGGGTGAATATAACCCTAGCTCAAATGTCATTTCTGCAAAGTTACCATAGAGAGCTTCGAGCAATACATCCATTACAACACCTTGTTCAAGATACAAGAAGTAACGATGTAATTCATCGGGACGAATCATCGTATTGTCGATTTGCTGACCGCAGGCTAATCCTGCCACCAGATTATTGTTACTGATGACTTGACCGTCTTCGTCAATACAACTCACAAATAGCTGATATGCCCCTGCTTCATCACCAGATACAATCACCTGATATGTTCCTGATGCGAGTATTGCAGTAGTTTCGATGGTGTTTGGGTTTTCGTCTGGTGTATAAACATTTGCGCCGATAATCGCACCGTTGGCATTCAAAATCTCAATTGATAGATTTAAGTCTGCGGAAAGTGGCAATGGGTCAGCATGAACGACTAAGATTGTGCCTGAGTTGACCGTAATGGAATAGGTATGGGATAAATTGCCATCTATCAAGCTGTCACTGAGGGTATCGCCACACGATAATGTCGATGTTGATTGTGCCTGTAATGTCGACGGCAGAATAGATAATAAACAGAACATGGCAAGCATCAATATTTTCTTCATACGGGAATCACCTTTACACTAAAATATGTTCTTATTGTAGCCTAGCCGACAATCCGTGCATGGGTTTCTCGTATGTGTTAGGATAATTATCCCAAAAGCTGATTTGAACTCGTGGCATGTCTTGATACAATATAGCGGTTAAACAAGACAGAACTAGGATGGTTACATGCGTGTATTTGTTGTTTTGGTTATTTCAATGTTGTTCCTTGCAAGTTGTGGACAAGACGCAACCCCGCAGGGAATTATTAGTACTCCTATCGAAGCCTTACCAATTCAAAATGTCAGCCAGCAATCGGGCACACCGCCTACGCCAGTATCTATTGAAGTGGTCGAAGAAGCCGATGCTGAATACTTGCTCTTAACGAATATTTATGAGCGTACGACACCGTCTGTTGTGAATATTGAGAGCGAAATCCCAAATGGGGATGGACTTACGCCCAATTTAACCCGTGGCTCTGGATTTATCTATGATAGTGACGGACATATCATCACCAATGCCCATGTGACAAAAGGTGCCCAAACGATTCGTGTTACGTTTAATGATGGCTATGTGACAACTGCGCGTATGGTTGGCTTGGATACCTTTAGTGATCTGGCTGTCCTAAAAGTCGATACCACTAAAGAACGCTTGATTCCATTGGTTTTAGGGAATTCTTATGATGTAAAAGTTGGACAACGAGCCATCGCAATTGGTAATCCGTTTGGCTTAAATAGCTCTATGACAGTTGGTATCGTCAGTGGTGTTGGGCGGACATTACGCTCGGCAGAATTAATTGATGCGACGGTAATGCCGGGCTTTGATAATCCGTCGATTATCCAAATTGATACGCCGATTAACCCGGGTAATTCCGGCGGTCCGTTGCTGAATTCTTATGGAGTTGTTGTCGGTGTTAATACAGCGATTCGTTCCGATACAGGGATATTCCAAGGGGTTGGCTTTGCTGTTCCAGCCGATACAGTGCGTCGGGTTGTGCCAGAAATTATCGAAAATGGACGTGTCGAATACCCGTGGATGGGAATTTCTGTCATGCCAGAGGATAACGGCTTTGGTGTGGCAGGACTAGCAGAACCGCTTGGCTTACCCGTCAGTCGTGGTGTTTTGTTGCGCGGTGTGACCAAAGGTTCTCCGGCTGATTTGGCTGGATTACGCGGTGGTCAGTCGATTACAGAGGTGCGTGGAACATTAGTTTGTTCTGGTGGGGACATCATTGTGGCGGTCAATGATTATTATATCGACACAATGGATCACTTAGTATCGTACCTTATCCTCAATGCGCGACCTGATGAAACTGTTAATCTGATTGTGATTCGCGGTAAAGATACATTTGAAGTCCCGATGACATTGCGGAGTCGTCCTGTTACGAATGATGCAACTACGATTGATTGTAGTACGGATCAATAGCATGGGTGACTATGAATTCTTCACACAACGCTTGATATTACGTCGGCTAAAACCAGATGATGCCCCACATATGGTTACATTGGCTGGTGATTATGATGTAGCAAAGATGACACTCAATATCCCACACCCGTATCCGGCTGATGGTGCGAGTAAATTTATTAAACGGTCTCAATATGCTTGGGATGCTGGAGAGCGCTATGGCTTTGCAATTGTCCTGAAAGAAACGGATACCTTTATGGGTGTGATCGGCATCATTCCAGAATATCAGCACTATCGGGCAGAAGTCGGTTATTGGATTGGTAAGCCTTATTGGGGCAATGGTTATGTCACCGAAGCCTTGAAGCGTGTGATTCAATTTGGTTTCGAGACACTAGACCTAAATCGAATTGATGCGGCACACCGATCTGATAATCCTGCATCGGGGCGTGTAATGGAAAAAGTGGGTATGATCTATGAAGGAACATTTCGTCAGGTGACATTCCGTGATGGGGCATATAGTGATCTTAAATATTATGCAATTTTGCGTGAGGAGTATGACACATCATCTTGATTAGAAAATCCTAAATTTTATCCTGTGGGGGGAAATGAAAACACTGATATTAGACTCTGATACAATACGGATGCGTCGATTAGAACATGCTGACATCCCCAGTATTATTGAATATGCGTCCGACATAGAGATTGCCAAGAATACCTACGTGCCACATCCATATCCACCAGAAGCCGCGATTGAGTTTGTGACGATGACCCGTGAAGCATGGAATAATGATGATGGCTATACCTTCGCACTGATCGAAAAACAGCACGGTGACTTTGTCGGCGTAATGGGATTACATCCAGAGCCAAGACATTATCGGGGGGAAATCGGCTATTGGATTGGCAAGCCTCATTGGGGCAAAGGGTATGCGACACAAGCGTTACGGTTGATTATCCAATTTGGATTTGAAAAAGTAAGTTTGAACCGTGTATCAGCACGGCATTTTACGACGAATCCAGCATCGGGGCGTGTTATGCAAAAAGCAGGCATGATCTATGAAGGGACATCACGGCAAGAGATGTATCATCAAGACACATTTAAAGATACGGTTCTGTATGCCATTCTCAAAGAGGATTACCATGCACAAAATTCGTGATTGGCTTTACATCGGCAAATATCGAGAAACTGTCAACCGTGTATTGCTCAACAGCTATCACATCGGTGCAATGCTTCATCTAGCGGAAGATGTTCGGCATGATGGTATCAAGACATTGTATCTGGGCATAGATGATGGTGTTCCTGTGAAACATGAAATTCTCAAGCAAGGGATTGATTTTCTGGTTGAGCAAAAAGCACAGGGTAAAATTCTTCTATCGGCATGTGGGGCCGGTATCAGTCGCTCGACAACCTTTGCGATTGGTGTATTGATGCACGAAGAAAAAATCGACATCTGGGAAGCCTATCAAGCCATCCTCGATCATCATCCTGACGCACTGCCAGCTTTCCCATTGCTTGTGTCACTCGGCGACTATTATCAAACCCCTATGACACCATTAGAAGCCGCCGAAAAAATAATGGAATTGTCGCTCACCAGTCAACGCAAACGATGATAATGATTGATAGCTGTTTGAATGAATTATGCTACATCTGTTGCTGAATCATCGGATTCTGTTAGAAATCCATCTTGAGCAGGTTTAAAACCACGCAAAATCACAAATGGTAGAATTACCATAATGAGTGTAAATGGCACACCAACTTGTTCCCCTACAGCTCGCACCTGTCCTTCAAGGTCAACACAATATAAATCGGTTGACCAAGATTGACCACTTGCATCTTCAATTTCCCGTGTCATTAAACCAATGGTCTCATACTCGTTGCATAGGAGAGGCTCAAAGACACTGGGAAATCCCAAAAATAGCACAATTCCTGAAATAAGAACGATGATCCATAACATAAACAGAGTTGATCGCATACCAGATTCCTGCCAACCTAATTTGCATAGAAGAAAAAGTTGCTAATGATGCAATAGTAACATAATTCTTGAACACTACAGAACCTATGTCGTTTTTGTTCAAGACCTTACTTTTCTATTGGAATATAATGGGTGTATTGATCTTGACCAACAAAAGGATAACCCCAATGAGAAAGCTAATTGTAACGGAGTTTTTGTCTCTTGATGGCATCATGGAAGAACCGATGTGGACGTTCAAATATTGGAATGATGAGATTGCTGCCTTCAAAGGTGAGGAGACTTCTGCTGGTGAACCCTTGCTTTTGGGACGGGTAACATATGAAGGTTTTGCTGCCGCTTGGCCAGAACGAACGGATGAAGAATCGGGTGGTGTTTACTTTAACGGAACACGCAAATATGTGGTTTCTACGACGTTGGATAAGCTGGAATGGAATAATTCTGTCCTGATTAAAGATAATATCATTGAAGAAATCACCAAACTCAAGCAAGAGGACGGACCCGATATTGTGGTACATGGTAGTGGCAATCTAATACAAACGCTCATGAAACATGATCTTGTAGATCGTTATCACTTGCTGATTTATCCTGTAGTGTTGGGTAGTGGTCAGCGTCTTTTCCCAGAAGGCAGTACAGCAACCCTCAAACTCATAAAATCACAATCTTTTAGCTCCGGTGTCGTGGGTCTTATTTACGAGCCAGAGCGTGACTAATCCCTGCTTTAATGGTTGATTGATCCTCAAAATAATTAACGTGATAGTCCCTATAATTGAAAAGACCGCAGAGGATTAGTCTGCGGTCCCGACTGTCAAAATCAATTGCAGTCTTTCGGTTTCGGGGGTTACTCGTTACCGAGTCCCACCCTATGAGGTGTGGTAGTTGGGTTAAAGAGTAACCCCCATAATACCTGACATAATATAATCACCTCCTCTACTAAACGGACAATGAAAATAGCATAACATGTCTTATAAAAAAAAGCAACAAATTCCCGCATTAAGGTTGCATTAATGTCGGGTCAATTGGATTAAGAGTGGGTCACAATAGTTATCAAGGGGAGTGTGTTATGCTATACTAAAAGGCTTAATTTAGATCAAGGAATGCCAAATGCCCTCTCCCATATTATCGCGCCGAAAATGGAAACTCTACGCCCATGACCAACATATTGTTGTTGTCAACGGTACACGCGAAAAGTTCACTCATCCTTTGATGAAAGCCTTTTTATGGGCATTATATATGCCTTCTTATCCCAATATTTCGATAGAAATCCGTATCGCTGATAAATACAAACCGGATGTGGTAGCTTTTGAAAATGATGCGGAATTGCGTGGGAGTCCGCCTGTGTTCTGGGGTGAAGCGGGTCAAATTAGCACACATAAAATTAAGTCCATCGCACGACGTTATCCTGATACACATTTTGCTATCGCCAAATGGAACACTAATCTGCGCCATTATTCCACCTTGTTAGAAGGTTTGCTTAAAGACATTAAGCGGACTGCCCCTTTTGATCTGATGAGCATCCCCGAAGATACCCTTGATTGTATTGATGATAATGGGCTGATTTCGATGACATTTGATGATGTCAAACTGATTCGATTTGACTAATTTGTGTAATGGGTTAAATTGTTAGTATTCTAATTCAGTTTTGGTAAAGGATACGCTTATGGTGGGTCATCGTAATCCACGTCATCAACAAGAAGTTGTACAGTGGGCGCAAGAGTTGATGCGACGAGAAAATTTTTATGTGCTAGATACCGAGACAACAGGGGTCGGTAAAGGGGATGAGATTGTTCAGATGGGTATTGTTGATAAACATGGCAATACGATTATGAATCAATTGGTAAAACCGACAGTCTCGATTCCGGACGGGGCATCAAATGTACATGGGATTTATGATTTAGATGTAGCAGATGCGCCAACCTTTAAAGACATTTATATTGATGTATCAAAGATGCTGGCTGGGCAGGTTGTGATTGCTTATAACATGGATTTTGATTGGCGTATGCTACAACAGAGTAGTGCGAAGTATCGTCTACCTGATATTCGGACAGGCAAGCGTGATTGTGCTATGAAGCAATATGCTAAATATCATGGTAAATGGAACAGTCAGCGACGCAGTTATGTGTGGCATAAGCTAGGGAATGCGGCGGCTCAAGAGGGGATCGCGGTGGAAAACGCCCATGATGCAGTCGGGGATGTCTTGATGACGCTGGCATTGATTCATAAAATGGCAGACTCTGCATAAGTCAGGTGTATTCAATTAGGTCATGACACGGTATCATTATTAAGCAAGGTTTTGGGGCGATTTAATGTAATACCTTTTAAATCACATGGGAGGACCTGTATGGACAACCGTAATATGCTTTTTGGGATTATTGGCTTATTGGTGTTGGTGGTGATTGGACTCGGCATTGACCGATCTAATCAATTTGCGACACTGACCGGACAAATAGAAGTTGCCGAGACAGCTGTGGCTGATGCACAAGCCGAAAACGAGACACTATCCGCCGATTTAGAAGCACAGGCAGAAGTTGTCACACAAGGCGAAGAAGCAATCGCAGCACTATCCACACAAATCGCAGTTAGCTCTACCGAATTTGAATCACAAATTTCTGAACTATCGGATGCATCCTCAGTTTTAGAAACAAATAACGAAGGCTTTGCAACAGAAGTTGCTGATTTATCAGCGCAAGTCGATGAATTGCAAGCAGATTTAGATGCCGCTGTTGCTGATGCCGATACTGTAAAAGATAATTATGCTACAGCTGAAGCGCAAATAATTGTGTTACAGACCGAAGCAGAAGATATTGCTAATTTTGCGGCAACAACTGAAGCTGATAATATAGCCTTACAAGCACAAGTTGAAGCCTTAATGCCTACCGCTACACTCATGCCTGAGCCAACCGTTGCCGTTGATACGACTGCACCCGATGGGTTGGATTTGGAATTTGTTTTCCAAGTGGAAAGTGATAATCGCGCTATTGTACAGATTTCACCCAATAACCAATCTATTGCTATCTTACAGAGTGACAATACGATTGACGTGATTTCCTCAGTAGATGGTACACATCAATTGACGATAGATGGCTTTGATGGCGATTTGAGCGATTTTATCTATGCCGAAGATGGACGTAGTATGGCGGCGATTTCCGACAATAATACGGTTATCGTATTTGCGGCGACTACAGGAGCAACGTCATTTGAACAAGAATTCGATAATCCAATTAAAGGCTACGACCTTTCACCCGATAGCGAAGCAATTGCAGTCGGTACAGCCAATCGTCTCGAAATCAAAGTATTTGACTCCATCGAACAATCACGTCCTGATGGTATCACCTCTTTAGATTGGTCTGATGATGGCACACAGATCGTCATCTCAAATGGGCGTAGTGTCAGTATTTTGGCTATCGAAAATAATTCAATTGCTGGTACAACCGATCTTGATGATGGTGGCGCACAAGTGATTGATGCCTCATTCTCCCCAGATGGTTCGCACATCATTGGTATAACTGTGAATACTGAACTTATTTTATGGTCGGTTGAATCAGGTGAAATTGTATGGCAAACCACCGTAGAAGCATCTGCTATTAATGATGTGGCATGGTCAGGTGATTCAGCATATGTGGCTGTTGTTGCCGAAGCCGACATCAGCATTTATGGGCTGGATGGCGAATGGGTTGCTCAAGCGACAATTGATGGCGCAACCGCGGTTGATTGGTCATCAGATGGCGCGTTCTTAGTCTTTGCAACGGCAGAACAAGTGAGTGTTGTCGACGCGACTACCTTGCTCGACTAAGCATTTCATTCATAATTTAAAATTTCATAAAGCCACGGATAGCACATGTTATCTGTGGCTTTTTCTTTGCGAAGCGAGCCATGACATGCTATAGCAGATAACTACAAATTTCGCTAAACTTATGCCCACTAGATCATCACTATTGAAGCCTTGGGTGATCACTTCTTAGTAGAAGTAGGCAAAGCGAGCCAAATAATTTAAATTTCCTGATTAGATGAAAATTGAGAAAGAGTACTCTATGCAATTTAACAATAAAAAAGTATTGGTGACAGGTGCATCACGCGGGATTGGACGCGAAATTGCGAAACAATTTGCAGAACGAGGTGCATCGATTGCGATTCACTATAACAGTGATCGTTCAGCCGCTGAAGAGACACAAGCGATGTTAGTAGGTGATGGACATATCATCGTGCAAGCCAATATGGATAACCCCGAAGCCATTCAGCAGATGGTTAATTCTGTTGTTGAACAGATGGGGCAGATTGATATTCTGGTCAATAATGCTGGGATTTATGACGAACATCCATTAACGGATGTTAGCTATGAAGAGTGGCAGGCGAACTTCCGTAAAACAATTGATGTGAATTTGATCGGTGTCTCGAATACCATTTATTGCGCGGCGCAATATATGATCAAAAATGGTGGTGGACGTATCGTTAATGTCTCGTCGCGGGGTGCATTTAGGGGTGAACCGACTGCTCCTGCATATGGTGCAAGTAAAGCAGGGTTGAATAGTATGGGGCAATCATTGGCACAATTACTGGCTCCCCATAATATTTTTATCGGGACTGTCGCGCCGGGTTATGTTGAAACGGATATGGCGGCGTATATTCTGGCACAACCGCGTGGTGAGGAAATCCGTAATCAGTCTCCACTTGGACGTGTCGCTAAACCTGAAGAAGTTGCACATGTGGCAGTGTTTCTTGCATCAGAGGGGGCAGAGTTTGCAACAGGTACAATCATTGATGTCAACGGTGCGTCCTATTTGAGAAGTTAATTGCATCTCACACAGAGGAATTTTCTATGAATCGAATCGACATCCATACTGATCGGCTTCATATCCGATATTATGAGCAAAAAGACCTGAATAGTCATCATCAAATCCTTCAACAGGCATTCGAGAGTGACGGAACACTAGAGGAGACTCAAAGCTGGTTGACATGGACAATCAGCAATTATCAAGAACTTGCGAGGCTCTATCAGCCCCCTTATGGAGATTATGCGATGGAACTCAAATCAACAGGTGTTGTCATTGGTTCTGTTGGCATCGTGCAGACAATTGTTCCGTGGGGTGTATTAGATGGCAGACCAGCGCAGGAACGACATCATCTTGTCTCGCCAGAATTTGGATTATATTGGGGTGTTTTGCCTGAATATCAGCGGCAAGGATATGCAACCGAAGGTGCACGTGCCATCATTAACTATTTGTTTGATGAATGGCATGTGAAGCAAGTTGTGGCTACCACAGATTTTGATAATACTGCGTCCCAAAAGACGATGGAAAAACTGGGCATGAGGCTATTTCATAATCCGACCAAAGAACCTTTTTGGTGTCAGGTCACCGGACTATTAGGACATCCTGAACAATAATATTGTAATAAGTTATTTATGAGACTTTTGTACTATTTCGTGCCATTTTATTGAAAAAAGGTTGGTTTATTACGATTTATTGCGTATGATAAAGAAATAACTCGTTATACAGGAAATAGTCTAATGTCCGATGATCTCAAATTGATTAAATGTCCATCATGTGCCCATGAAAATGCCCCTTATGTGGACAAGTGTATTATTTGTGATTTTCCTCTTGCGCGTTATAAAAATCAACCGCAGACGCGACCAATGGATCCGTCACGGATTGTTCATGAGGGACTAGCATCACAAACCAATAAGAAATTAGGGCCACTACCTGATAGCGATCTATTGGCTGATAAACGCAAGAGAACACTGAACACACCACAACTACTAAAGTGTACGGAATGTGGCGAAATGAATCGCATGGGTACTGTAATGTGTAATAATTGTGGGGCGCGTATGGATAATTTGATGCCTCTTGATTTACCTGATGCCGGATTTGACGATACGGAAGATGCAATTCCGCTTGATTCTAATAGACGTGATACAGAAACTCAACCTGTCTATGAAAGTATGGATCGCATTAGACATCGTTCGACTGAAACGCCTGCCATTTTTGCACCTGATCCATTATTGGAAACAGGTGAAAGTATTCCTCCGGGCTGTGTGAAATTTACCTCATGGATGATATTAAAGCTGGAAGTCATTGGGGATGATGCACCGATTGTCATTCGACCGATTGAAGATAAACCATTACTCATTGGACGCCGACACGAATCATTACCTGTTCAACCTCATATTGATTTGTCATCTTACCTAAAAGATCGGCATGGTGTCAGTCGTCGTCATGCTTTACTTCGCTTACGGGGTACTCGGCTGGAATTACAAGATTTGAGAAGTACCAATGGTACATGCATCAATGGCGTACGTTTTGCGCCGAAAGAAAGCCATCAACTTCGCCATCAAGATATTATTCAGATTGGTCAAGTTCAAATTCGGGTCAATTTTATTAAACAAGTACACTCTGCATCGATTGGGCATACCGAGGAGTTGGGATAATAACGGATATTAACGCCAATGAGCAGATCTAACATAAATTACAATAATGTCACTAGAATCCAAGATAATTGATAAAACCTACATCTTATAAAATCATACTAGAGGCTTATAGCTGGTTCACCCAATCCATGTTATCAATCCTGTTTTTGATTACGAGGTAGCCCTACCCAGAAACAGACCCAATGACTACAATACCGCGTCTAACGGTTAGATTATGTTGAGGGTTTTGCTTTGCTTAAACAGATTTCACGCCATCATATACTAGTATTCCTACTTTATTTCCTGATTGCTGTTGGTGTGACGTATCCTACGATTACGTCACTGTCTACGCAATTTATGGGTGGGGATACCAGTGATGCTTACGAAATGGCTCGCCATGTATGGTGGTTCAAGTCTGCGATCCAAAATGGTGACGACATCTTCTGGCAATCTACATTAGGGTATCCTCAAGGGTTTTCTGGGGTGACGCTGTGGGCAAATCCGTTGCAATTTTTCCCGATGTGGTTATTGGCTTTTTTCATGCCTATTGCAACGGCGTATAACCTTACGATTATGGTGACGATGGGGCTCAATGGGTGGGCGATGTATGTGCTTGCAAGGCATTGCTTCCGACATGAGCATCATACGCCAGCCCTCATCACTGGGTTGATATATATGATATTTCCCATCTTTCAGGGACATTTATTTGATGGTCACGCTGGGTTGATGGTACAGTGGGCTGTTCCTCTGTTGATTTATTCGCTATTTGAATATGCAGATAATGGAACGCGCCGATGGTTTGGTTGGTCTGTACTATTTTTTGTATTATCTCCATCAGGGCATATGCTCCAGATTATTTACCTCCTGTTGCCATTGATGACCCTCTTTTTACTGGCACGGATTTTTCGGCGTGATTATATTGGTGCAACACGCGGTTTATGGGTCTGTATCGTTGGGGGGGGATTGCTCCTTTTGTATTTATCCCCTGTTATTGGCGAAACCCTGCAAACTTCTCAATATACACAAGCAGGGGGGTATGTTCGCTATAGTATCGACTTACTTGGCATCGCATCACCCTCTCACCTCAATCCATTCTGGAAAGATATCACCTCTTATTCTCAACGGGTACTAGGGGTTAATCTCGCGGAAGGCTCAAGTTATATTGGTATCTTGGGGGGACTGCTGGTTGTTGTCGGGATATTAACTAAACGCGCCTCACGCTGGTGGATAGCGGTTGCCGGAGTTGCATGGCTCTTTGCATTAGGTCCTGTGCTAAAAGTTCTCGATCAACCACTTACAATAGCAATATCTGGTTATGAGACGATTGTACCCCTCCCTTATGCCTTATTTACGGAGTTACCTATCTTTGGGCTAGCACGAACACCGGGGCGTTTTATGTTTTTGTTTGCTGTCGCTTTTGCCATGATTGCTGGCTATGGTATGTCTGCAATTTGGACAAGCGATTGGGTTCGCATGTCTCGTCGAGGCTTACGTTATATTTTGGTTATTGGATTTGGCGTATTAATTTTCGCGGATTATCAATTTTTCGATGGCTTTCCAACGCGCACTTCGAGTATTCCACAAGCCGTTTACGATCTCGGTCAACGCGATGATATCCGCGCTGTTTTTAATGCACCCTACAATAATTTATTGTCTGCTAAAGAAGCCCTCTATCTGCAAACAGCACATGGCAAATCGTTAATTGCAGGGCAGGTCTCTCGCGAGACACCTGTTAACGAAGCCAAACTTGCACTCTTACAAAGTTTTGAAACACCTCTGTTGACAGATGCAGGCGCGGATATTGTGATTATCCACAAACAGCGCGCCGAGCAAATGGGACAATTGAATACATTGATTCAACGCGCTCGTGTTCACCTTGGGTTTCCTATCTATGAAGATGAACGTTACGCGATTTTTGAAACACCGCGTTCCAATGCTGTACCAGAAGCTGCTTATACCGTTACACCGGAAGATGAAACGGAGATTACCTACATCTATAAAGAGCAACCCGGTTGGTTAGAATACACTGCAACATTTAATGCTGATAACCGTGTGGTGCATATGTTCCTTAATGATGAACATCTGCATACATGGATGATTGACGGTGAAACCCGATTATCACTTCCATTACCGATTGGACGACGGGGTTATAACACCTTCAGAATTGCACTCGATCCACCATGTCCTGATCGCATCAACAGTGCTGTGTTGGTTTGCCGTGATGTGACCATTACTGATCTCAATATCGTGCCCCTCACAAGTGGTCCGATTTATGATCCGATTCGCATTGAAGATGGCATTGAACTTGCCTCATTTTATATGCCTAACGAATTTGAAGAGACCTTATCCGTTCGTATGTGGTGGCGGTTCGAGCAAGCTCGTGCAGAGACGGATGTCCGTTTTATCCATATTCTAGACAAAAATCGACGGTTGATGGCACAAGATGATAGCAATGTTGGCAATCTCATGGCGAATACCGAATGGACAGAAACGGTTTCGCTCGATATAAGTGATTTACCAGCAGGAGATTACACGGTACTGTCAGGATGGTATGCGCTTCCCGACGCTATCCGCTATGATGTCTTGACGAATGTTGCAGGTGCACAAGATAACACCATTCTATTAGGGACATTTACGATTTCTGAAGATTAAGCACGTAATCATTCGTATGTGTTAAATTAGAGCGCATAATAAAAAGGACGATCATGCAACAAGCATTGAATGTGTCTACTGCTACCACAAAAAAGCCCTTTATACGTAGTCGCACAACATGGTTCTGCTATATCCTGATGGCGTATTTCGGGTTTGCATTGTCGTTAATTGGTCCCTTGATGCCATTTATTGCTGAAAAAATGAATCTCTCGTATACGCAAGTTGGCTATCATTTCATGTTGCTGGGTGTTGGTGGTTTACTGACTGGTTTGGTTGGCGATAAAGTGATTGGACGAGTGGGTAATAATCGCACAGCATGGTTTAATCTGATTGTTGTAGCATCTGCTTTGTTTGGGATTATCTATGGCAATTCGATAGCGATCACCTTATTTTTTGCGTTGATCTATAGTATTGGCACAAGTTTTATCATCATGATTACCACAACGACCCTCTCTCGCATCACTGCGGAACATTCAACCAAGGCATTTACAGAAGGCAATATCGCAGGTGGATCAGCTATGATAGTCGGTCCTTTATTGGTAGGAGCGATTGCGGCATCGGTACTTGGTTGGCAGGTTGTCGCCTTCTTACCCCTTATATTTATGCTTGTGATCGTTTTTTTCTTTAGGGATGCATCCTTATCTGAACCCAAAGTTTCGCAGAATGAGATACCAACAGAAGCCAACATTGGCTCAGGTAATGCTCGATTACCACGCCGATTTTGGATTTTTGGTGGGTTGATGTTTCTGGCGGTTGCCATCGAATTTTTAATTTCATCTTGGGGGGCAAATTTCCTGTCCACTGTCGTCGGCTATGACCCTGCGCTATCTGCCTCATTGATTAGTGTGTTCGCTTTGGCGGTTGTTCTTGGACGTTTGGTGGGACGACGCTTATTAGATATTATGTCGCAATCGCGTTTACTGATGTTATCGTTGATATGGGTGTTGTTGACATTTCCGATATATTGGTTAAGTCCTATACCCGTTGTTAATGTGGTTGGTTTATTCCTCATCGGTTTGGGTATTGGAAATATATCTCCCATCATCATAGCTGAATCCATGAGTGCCGCAGGATCAGCTAAAGAACGTGCGAGCGCCCGTTTTGTATTATTTCCTAGTTTAGGGAATCTTCTCATGTTGCAATTAATGGGAGTGCTATCGGATTCAGTCGGTATACAAAGTGCGTATGGGCTTGTAACTGTATTGACCTTGATTGCTATTGCCATTGCTTTTGGTGTGCAATCCAATTCTAAAACGATCTCTTAAACAGATAGTCGCTTCGGATTTAATCACATAAGGGTAAGACACGATACTGTTCACGTTCTGCGCAGGTTAGCTCACGAACAGTAAATGCTGTTTCGATGCGACTCATGAGTTGTTGCATGGTTTCACGTTGCCATAAACGATATACCCCATCCTCAGCTAATGATAAGACACGCTCCCCATCTTGACTGACCGAGAGCTCTAGTACATTCGTTGGATGGTGATATTGCTGTGCGATAGCCCCTTGCTCAACATCCCAAATAATCAGAGTGTTATCATTGCTCCCCGAAAACAACAATTTATTTTCTGGTTGATAAATTAATGTCCGCACAGTGTCGGTGTGCCCGACCAAACGTCGCGTGATTTCGCCGGATGCAGTATCTATAATTTGGATGCTGTTGTCAGTCAAAGTCAGCAATAGATACGTACCATCAGCACTTAATTCGCCATAGACAACATCAACAAATGTCTGTCGATTGACCTCGGTACTATCGAGTTTAAATCCTGTAAGTCCTGCTAAATTATTATCCAGTTGGACAAAAAAGGTAATGTTATTGCTGTCATCCCCAAATGCAACTTTAACCCGTTTATCGAGTCGGCTTTCTGGGGGTAGACCGAGTGGGAAACGTTGGATTTCTGAGGCGGTTGCGGTTTCCCATTGAATGGCACTTTCAGCATGGAGTGTCATGAAGCTATTACCATCTCCATTAAATATCATGGCAAAGGGTGGCGTAACATTGCCCATATCTAATGCGATCGCGCCATCTGTATCAGAGCGCATAAGCCATGTTTCCCCTAAAACTGTGCTGGCAATTACCTGCCCACCTGCTGGAGATACGATGATATTCCGAATCTCGTCAAAATTAATTGACCATGATTTCTGCTCGATACCTGTCCGCGCATCATATAGAAAAATACGGTTGTCGATGACTGTCGCAAAGTGTGTTCCTGTATCATTCATCTGTGTGATTGTCGCGTTATCCAATGTGATGACGGCTTGTTGCGTATCGGTATTTTCTAGGTTTACGCTACTATCAGATGCGACCAATATACGATCACCTGTTTGATTAATGGTTGTACCTGTAACCGCATTCGAGATGACTTGAGATAGCGCAGGGGATGTTTCTGCAATTGACCACAAATAGACTTCACCGCCACTTGCTTCAACCAGTGCATATTGTCCATCATAGCTGATAGAAATTTGTCGTAACGCACGGGTTGAAACACCAACATCCCGTATCAATTCGCCACTTTCAAGTGACCAAAGCACCAGACGATTATCACGGGTAGGGGATAAAACTGTATTGTCATCAACAAAATGTGCGGATGTGATTTGGGATGTGATATTGTTCTGGTAGGTGCGTTGGATTGTACCATCAGTTGCGCTGATGCGTACCACACGCTGTCCGCCATCACTCCCTTGTATACCTAATAATGCGCTGTCATTTTTAAAGGCGGTAAACAATAAGCTATCAGTTGACGATGCAATATTTCCGCCACTAAGTACCGTCCAGTTAAATCCATCGGTTAAGCGTACCCGTTGTTGACCTGTGGCGATATTCCATAAGACCAAATCGCCAACATTCGGATCATTGGCATAAGCAGGTAATGCACGTCCACCTGTCCATGCCACGCTACCTAAAGGGTCATATCCAACATAAACGCGTCCACCAGAATCACCTGTGAGCAAATCGAGGGTATCGCCTGCCCACTGGGACATAATCGTTTCGCCAAGTGGATTCGACCATCCGATAATCCGTGAGCCATCACTTGAAAACAGTAAATCATTCGGGAGTAATTCGTCGCCAAATTCTGCAAAATAGCTGGCAAGTTCTTCCCCCGTGTTGATGTCCCATAAGACCAACATGGGACGGATACCTGATGTAACCATGTGCTGTCCATCGGGATGAAATGCAATTGCATTGACGATGCCTTGATGTCGGGTGAGTTGATGCAAGGGTGTCCCTGTAGCAGTTGACCAGATTATTACTGTGCCATCTTTTCCAGCCGTCACCAGAAAACGTCCATCAAGACTGTATTTCAGGGTCGTGATGTCGTCCTCATGTTCAGTCAATTCAAACTTTACGGCATGGGTGCGTACATCCATAATCAATACACGGTCAAATGTTTGCGGAATCATCGCAAATTCGTCCGCAACAGGGTTAAATGCCACCGTTGCGACATCGTTTAATATCAATAAGGGGCTGAGTTGTGACGCACGGCTTAAGATACGATAGACCTGTGCGGAATCCTTTGTCGACTCGCTCGCGGTTAGGGCTAACGCCAATGCTAAATCAACATCACCAGCGTTTAGGGCTTGTTCGGCACTTAATATTAAGACTTGTGAATTGACTTCTTGCGCAGTTTCAAAGGTTTGTGTTGCCGTGTCGTTAATCGAATTTAATTGAGCTTCGGCGGTACTGCGTCCATTGGATTCTGTCTCGGCGATTTCTGCAAATGCGACGGCTGTGCCTGCGTTACTATCGCTGAGTAATTGTACGGCGGTGGTTGTTGCCAGTTGTTGGGTGGCGTTGGATTCTGCTGTTGCGAGGTTTGCCACTTGTGTTTGTGCAATATTGGCTTGTTCATCGGCAGAAAATTTTACAAAGGTTGCGGTTTGAGCAATCGCTAAACTTTCAGATTGTGCGGCTTGTGCTGTTTCGATCAATCGCTCAGATTCAAATTCTGCTGTGAGGACTCGTGCCGCTAAAGTCGAGGAATTCTCGGAATCGGTCTCGGCAATAACCAGTAAATTTTGGACTTCGGCTTGTGCAGTCATGGCGGTACTGGCTTGACTGATAGCAGACTCGGCTTGTGATTGAGCCAATTGTTGCATGGCATCGGCAGTGCTGGCACTATTGACTGCCATATCCGCTAGAGCGAGGGCAGAGGTTGCTGTTTGCGAAAAGTCTTCGATAATTTTAGCTTCGGCAGTCGCTGACCCCATAATCGATTGAGCCAGTTGGGCATTGGCATCACTTGTGCCAATTTGACTGATGGCTTGCGTACTGCGCTCATCTGCAATGGATTGGCTATCTTGTGCGCTCTGCAACAAAACAAGGACTGCGCCAACTAATAATATTATCATCACACCCATCAGGACATAGACGGATAATCCCCATCGTTGATTCGATTTTTGACGACGGCTAGCGTGGATAAATTCGACCAGTAATTCTGAGGGTTTTGGCTGACGATTTGCGCCGTCCGCTAACCATTTGCGCGCGTTATCG
>Ga0070729_10002024_pt1 | contig 27744 bp, 17 predicted proteins | sample tdDd472_FD_66725 | JGI IMG/M metagenome (GOLD analysis project Ga0070729, IMG submission 66725) | Marine sediment microbial communities from the Atlantic coast under amendment with organic carbon and nitrate - tdDd47.2 | ecosystem: Environmental > Aquatic > Marine > Coastal > Sediment | place...
GGTGTTTGGGGTTTAAAAGAAGGTTATAGTATGATGATTGGTGGCGAAGAAGAACCCGTAAAATTCCTCACCCCATTGTTTCAGACATTTGCACCTGCCGCCGACAAAGGTTGGGGACATGTCGGACCGAGTGGCGCAGGTCACTTTGTTAAGATGATTCACAACGGCATTGAATATGGCATGATGCAAGCCTTTGCTGAAGGTTTTGCGATTATGAAGAAAAAAGAAGAATTTGATCTAGACTTAGCCGAAGTCTCGCGGACGTGGTTACATGGGAGTGTTGTACGGTCATGGTTGCTTGACTTAATCCATGATGCACTGAAAGACGACCAACAACTAGAAGACATTGCAGCATTTGTACCTGATTCAGGAGAAGGACGCTGGACAGTGTTTGAGGCGATTGACTTGAATGTGTCCGCCCCCGTGATTACCACTGCTCTACAAGAACGGATTCGCTCCCGTGACGAAAATTCATATACTGATAAATTGCTGTCTGTCATGCGGAATCAATTTGGTGGTCACGTCATTAAAAAGTCTGGAGATTAAGCACAACAATGTCCGACAAACTTACTGTAATCGTAATCTTTGGTGTGACGGGAGACCTTGCCCGCCGTAAGTTAATTCCTTCGCTGTTCAATAATTACAAAAAAGGTCGCCTTCCTGATAAATTAAAAATCGTAGGAGTAGGTCGGCGTGAATGGTCAGACGAGACAATGATTGACCATGCTCATCAATCGCTAACGGACTTCGCATCTGATATTTTTGATGCTGATATTTGGAACACCTTCAAGCAAACACTATCATATGCGCTAGTTGATTTACCTGAGCCCGACACTTATCTGAATCTAAAAAATCATCTCGCCAATATTGAGGGAACATCTGCCAATCGTCTGTATTATCTATCGATTGCACCTGAATTTTATGCCGATGTCATTGAAAATTTAGGGCAGATGGATATGGCTAAAGAAGCCGACAGTTGGCGACGGATTGTGATTGAAAAGCCGTTTGGATATGATCTTAAAACCGCGCAAGCATTGAATAAAGTCGTGCATTCGGTCTTCAAAGAATCACAAGTATATCGTATCGATCATTATCTTGGTAAAGAAACCGCCCAAAATATCTTGTTTTTGCGTTTTGCAAATACAGTTTTTGAGCCAATTTGGAATCGCAGTCATATCAGCAATGTACAGGTAACGGTTGCCGAGAGTGTCGATGTAGGAACGCGCGCAGGGTATTATGATAAATCAGGGGTCATGCGTGATATGGTACAAAATCACCTGTTGCAATTGCTCTCGCTGATTGCAATGGAACCTCCATCGTCATTTGATGCCGAAGCACTCCGTAACGAAAAGGTCAAAGTCTTACAATCTGCCCGTGCGATCAAACTCAATGAAACTGTTCGGGCACAATACGATGGCTATCTTGATGCCGATGGCGTTGATCCTGATTCTCAAACACCGACTTATGCGGGGTTAAAGCTCTTTATTGATAATTGGCGTTGGAAAGACATCCCCTTTTATCTCCGCTCTGGTAAAGCTTTAAAAGATAAAACAACACAGGTCAATATTCAGTTCAAACGTCCACCCAATAGCATTTTTGAGATTGCCGAACGTGAAGATTTTTCGCGTAATATGCTGTCCATCTGTATTCAACCAGATGAAGGGATGCACTTGACGATTGAAGCTAAAGTTCCCGACCAGCAAATTGCAAAATCGATTGATATGGAAGTGCATTATGAAGATGCCTTTAAGACCGAGAAATTACCCGATGCGTATGAACGATTAATTTTAGATGCAATAAATGGAGATGCGGCTTTATTTATCCGAAGTGATGAGATCGAAAGTGCGTGGAAAATCGTTGATCCTATAATTGAGGGTTGGCAAAATGACCCAACTGCCCCTGCTATGCAAACCTATGAAAAAGGTATATGGGGACCAGCAGCGGCAGACGAATTGCTCCATCACGATGAGCATGTGTGGCGGATCAGTTGTTTACACGAAGATGAATAAATCAACAAGAAAAATCCCTCTTCATATATAGGAGAGGGATTTTCTATTGATTAAATAACTTTAAGTTGGCGAATTATTCTTCCCACTTATCGAATTCTTTGGCTTTCATAATCGTAAACGTGCCACCAGCAGGATCAGAAACAATACCGAATTCTCCAACAGCACCCGCACTTGTCTTACCCATTATAACTTTACCACCGAGTGCTTCCACTTTTTTGAGAGATCCATCTAGATCATCAATGTTGAAATAGACCATCCAATTCGGTGGCATATCACCCCATGATTCATCCATCTGCATCATTCCACCATTCATGCGCCCTTTATTGAGAATCATCGTGTAGTTGTTTTCGTCTACTTTATATTCCCAGCCAAGCACCTTATTAAAGAATGTTTTAGCTTTTTCAACATCACGGGTTGAAAGTTCATTCCAGAGCATCGCACCCGGCTTGTTCACCACGCCAGCACCAATATGATTTTTGGCTTGCCAGAGCGAGACAGTTGCGCCCGTGGGGTCTTGAATCACTAACATACGACCACTATCAAAAACATCATATGGCCCCGCCAAAATTGTCCCACCATTTTCTTTGACAGTATCAACCAAAGCATCCACATCATCCACTGTAACATAACTATTCCAATGAGATGGAACACCCTGTTCTTTCATTTCTTTTTGCATGTTACTAAATCCAGCAACATGAGAGCCATCTAGCTTAAACATAGTATAAGTTTCGTCATCACCCATTGGAATTTCATCTTTATCCCAACCGAATAACCCAACATAAAAATCTTTGGCTTTGTTTGAATCCGTTGATGCGCCGTCTGCCCATGAAAATGTACCATGAGGATATTTTGTGACTGTGTACATACTATCTCCTAAACCATTCAATTTAAGAACAAATGTTCATTATATTGTATTGAGATTAGGGGCAAATTGTCAATAGAACAAAGCATGGTTTTTAGATTAAATGTTCTATTACAAACTATATAAAATTAATCAGGTTGATTCGTTGTTTTATGGTCTTCAATAATTTCAAAAGCATGTTCCATTGTAGAAACAAATCGAAGTTTATTCGCCAATTGAAAGATCCCATTTAAGCGATTTGCAAGTTGTAACATCGTCCGAATAACATTAGATCGCGTCACATAGATTGTTAGTTGTTCGTAGTCTGGGTCGTCGCGCAACAAATTTCGAATATGTGACAAGCTAGATCCATCTGTAGGTAGCAATTGAGCACCTGTTGTCAAATAAATGATGACATATACATTTTTTTCTTGTGCCCTTATTTCGACAATCTCATTCAACTTTTTAAACCCGATTTGGGCAGCAGACCATGTCCATCCAGCATATGCCTCACCTATAAGAATGGTCTGGTCTTCATCATGCCAATAGAGCCTATAATACTCGGATTGTTCGATGAGATGCATCTTAATCACCTTAATCTACTAGAGTTCGATTGTATGCAACGTGTGTATTCACTATTTTTCAGCCTAAGGTTTTATGCGATGTCGTCGTGTTCATCATTCTATTGTGTCAATCTCACATAATGGTTCAATACGATATTGAGAGCGTTCTTCACACGTCAAATCATATAAAAAACGATTATCAACAATCCACTCGCGCAATTCATCTAAGGTATCAATCCGCCAGTCAATCACTGTCCCTGCACGCGACACCGAAAGAATCTGTAAACCATCTGAGGTCAAGGCAAAATCCCATATACGGTCTTCATGTCCGCGAAATACTCGTACTGGTTTCTGCGTTGTTAAATCCCACATAATCAATGTTTTATCAGCACCACCAGAAAGTACAAATTGGTCATCAAAGACAAAGTAAGCTTTTTCAACTGCGCGTGTATGTCCACGCAATGTTGCAACACGCTGACCACTTTCCAAATCCCATAATATAATCTGACCATCAACTGAGGTTGACAACACAGTTGTTTCATCTTGACTCATGGTGATATGGCGAATACTCCCGAGATGGCCTTCCAAAGTACGAAGGTGATTGCCAGTCTCAACATCCCACACCGCAATTGTACCGTCGCCTGAGCCACTTAGTGCATATTGATTATCACGGGTTATATATACTGTATGGATACCTTGGGTATGTTCGTCAGCAAAATGTCGAAGGATTTCCCCTGTTGCCACATCCCATAAAATCATCGTTTTATCCGATGAGCCACTCAAAATCTGAGACTCATTATCATTAAACATCACATCCCAAATCGTGTTTGTATGTCCGGTAAAGATTTTAATCGGTTCAGTATTAATCACATCCCAGAGGATAATCGTTTTGTCAAAGGATGTAGAAATTGCTTTTGTACCATCGCGATTATAACGAATATGGGATACAGTGCCTGTGTGTCCATTCAATGTTCGGAGTACTGTTTCTTCTATAAAGTCATATTCAACGATTGCATTTTCAGGATAGCCAGTTGTCAGCAATACACGCGATTCTGATGGATGAACATCCACCGACCAAATACTGCTAACAAGTGGTATGAACCGATTAATCATATTGCCATAATTCATATCCCAGAACATGATCGACATATCTGAAGAAGTCGAAACTGCTTGCCATCCATCAAGGCTAAACTTAACATCACGGATGCGATCTATATGTCCATATAACGTATGCAAAAGTTGGCCCGTCTTAAAATTCCAAAGCTTAATTGTTTGGTCGGCAGAACCAGACAGTAACCGTGTATTATCTGCATTAAGATCAATTGTTAAAACAGGACCTTCATGTCCTAGCATATTGCCCAAAACTGTTCCCGTGACCAAATCCCACGTAATAATATTTTGGTCAAGCGAGGATGTTATCATTGTAAGCCCATCAATTGTGAGATCAACATCTGTCACAGGGGCTTCATGCCGTCTAAAGCGGCGCATGGCAGTTCCTGTCTGCAAGTCCCACTCAATAATTGAATTATCGTCGGATGCTGAATACAACAAAAGATCATCTGGCGATAATGCTAACTTATTGATATTGTCAGTATGACCTTCTAGGTGCATGACTTCCTTACCCGAACTCAAATCCCAAATCACAACATCACGATTAGACATCACAGACGCAACCCGCAATCCATCTGACATCCAAATAGCATCACGAACTTGCCCACGCACATCGATATTTTGTAGAACAGTCCCATTTGCAACATCCCAAATAAGCAATTCTGCTTTATCCGACCCCGTCAATAATTTTGTACCATCGGGGCTATATGCAATCGTCAATATTGGGTTTTCATGTGCCACCCATCGATCAATCTGTGCGCCTGTATTGGCATCCCAAATTACCAAGGTATGATCAGATGAGCCTGTAACAATCTGTGTGCCATCAGGGCTATATGCAACGGTATTTACCTCATCAGTATGTCCAAAAATACGTTGTGCCGGTCCCGGTGCATATCCAATTTCAGCTAAAATACTTTGTGCCCGTTCTGGTGGAGACTCAATTGCATTGGCTTCTATGGCAAGCCGTAGGGCAAGATTGGGATTAGTCATCTGGATTTCACGTGCACCAGCCACTAATTCTAAACTACGGGCAACAATTGCATTCGCTTGGGCGATTTCGGCTTGTTCCCCTGCAAAAATTGCATTGGCATCACTCGTTGCTCGCGCGACTTCCGCTTCGGTACGTTGATTCAATGCAAATACAGAAAGTATAGAAGCAACGATTGTTGCAACAATAAATACACCAACTAAATATCTTAAACGCTGGGCGGCTTGTCTTTGTAATTCAAGTTTTTGGCGTTGTCGTGCTTGCTCTTCTTTTTCTGCACTTTCGCGTTCATTAATACTTGCCTCTAAATATGTTCGCTCATCATCACTGATCGCAAGATTCGATTGTTCCGCCCATAACTCAAACTGAGCCAAACGTGAACCTCGCGCCAAAAAACTTGGATCACGGTCAACTGAAATCCAATCAATGGTTGCACTGGTCAAACGACGTTGTGTGCGGAGGTCTTCACGGTTTTCATCAATCCATTCCTGCAATTTATCCCAACGTTGGATCAACGCTTCGTGTGCAACTTCTATTGTTGATTCACGGGTCGCCGGATCACGGTCAAATGTCAGTAAACGATACTGACCATATATGTTGATCACTGGATTCAATACATCAGCATCTAAAATCGACATCAATTCGGCTTGGCGAACACGACGACGGGTATCTTCCGCGCCTTCTCCTAAAGAGACCATCCGCAAGAATAATTGTTTTGCCGCCGCTTGTTCGGGTTCACTAAGATGACGATACAATTCATCGGCACGACGTGCCAGTGCCCCCAAAACACCACCACTATCTTGATAGGCTTTCAATGTAAGAACACGACCAACTCGACGATCAAATAATTCTGTGAGCGCATATTGGAGTAGCGGTAAGGCTCCGGGTTGTTCTGCAATATCTCGTAAAATGGCGGGGACAAGCCCTTGTTCCATCGTCACACCGACACGCTCGGCAGGGCTAGCTATCGAACGCTGTAATTGATCGCGGCTCATCGGCAATATGACTTCAGTTCGTTGGCGGAACATCTCAGCAAAATCAGGAAAATACAGAGGTCGATCATAAAAATCAGCACGCAGAGTAATAATAATTCGCAGGCGTGATCGTGAGCTAGCCATTGCCACGCACAAACTACTCAAGAACAATTCACGCACTTGATCATCTTCTAATTGCGTAAATACTTCTTCAAATTGGTCAATCACAAGAAGCAATTCAGTTTCCGAATCCGATGGCAAAAGCTGGTCAACAATTTTTAATAAACCACGCTCATCCTCCATCAACTGCGCTAGCATATCCTCAGGTGGATTAACTGCAATTCTGAGTAGGGCCGCTTCCAGTTCTTCAAATGGGTTGATTCCCGGAAACATCTCGACATAAAACCAATGTTCCGAGTTTTTCATCAATCCATTGCGTAAAGAAGGGATCAGCCCTGCTTTAATGACACTCGATTTACCGCTACCGCTTGGACCAACCAGTGCTAAAAATCGATTATATTCGTCTAATGCTTCCATGCGTTCAATCAGTTCTCCGACCAATCGTTCACGCCCAAAGAAGTCATTAGCATCAGCTTCTTGAAACGCCCGTAACCCTTTATATGGATTCACCAGCATCGGGGTAGCAATATCACGCATGGTTTGATCGCGTAACGTTGCTAATGGGTCAAGGTTGGAAACTTCTAGTTCAGGTGGTAGCGCAGATACACCATCAGCGAGCGCATCTTGAAAAGCAATCGCAAAATCAATCACGGACTTATAACGATCTTCGGCATCTTTAGCTGTTGCCCGCTGTAAAACTAAATCAATTGATTCAGGCAAATCAGGACGACGTTCCATCACTGTCGGAAGTGCATCATTCAAGTGCATAAATAATAATCGAGCAGGATCCCGTGAATTAAACGGATGCTCACCTACCAAGATTTCATACATCACGATTGCTAAGCTATAAATGTCAGTCTGCGGTGACACATCGAGGCTACGAATTTGCTCAGGAGACAGATATGCAGGTGATCCTAATAACAGGTCAGGCTCGGTTGATTCAGATACTTTATTATCTTTTGCAATGCCAAAGTCCGCTAAATAAGAATTGCTATGTTCACCAAATAAGATGTTATCGGGTTTAATATCACGATGAATGATGCCATTGATATGCGCGACATATAACGCCTGTGCGACCTGATCGAGTAAATGTGATGCAGCATACGCATCCCATACCCCTTTTTTCATCACATCACGGAGACTACCACCTCGTAACCAACGCATCACAAGATATGCCCCATCCGCATCACGCCAGTAATCATAAAGCGGAATAATGTGTGGATGCTCTAAGCGCGCAACCATCTGGGCTTCCGCCTCAAATCGTCGAATGAAATCGGGACGATTGGCATACTCGGGCAAGATGATTTTGATAGCAACTTCCCGATTCACTTGTGGTTGTATGGCACGATAAACTGCCCCGAATCCACCGCGCGCGATAAATTCGATGAGTTCATATCCTTTAATCACATGTCCTGTATAGTCTTCAACTTGCATCGTTAACTCTTCACTCTGCGAAATGATTGATTACAGCTTCCATATAAGTATAGCGAATTACGCCTGCTTTGACCGCAAGGTTTATTAATTTGCTAGACAGATGATCGTTTTGATAATAAGAAAAGATGCTCTCATTTTATCATGATAAGTTAAAGTTGTTTATCACGATAAGTTAAAGTTCAGTTTTCGTATTGGATTTTGCAATGTTATTTTTCCCAAATAGAATTTTTAAATTATTATCTTCCAACTGCCCTACTAGACTATAACCATTTACAAATTTTTATATGTATAAATACTGTACAGGTATGGTATACTAAAAACGTATCAATGATGTTTTATTTTTAAGGCTGGGATAAGTCAATAATGCGCCCAAAATACAGATATTTCTTGTTAACCATTCGTGACTTTTTAAGTACTGGAAATGTCAGATTCACAATTTTTATGTAGAATAAGGTTTAAATAGTTGGATCAGGAGATAAAAATTTATGCATGTCATCACGTTATTAAATGAAAAAGGTGGTGTCGGTAAAACGACATTAGCCACCCACCTCGCCGCAGGATTAGCCGTAAGTGGCTTACGAGTCATGCTGGTTGATGCTGATCCACAAGGTCATGCGACACTCACTTTTGGGCTTAAAAAAGAAGCTGGATTACTGAATTTATTGGTCAATGAATGGGATTTTGATGAGGTCTTACGCGTTCCCGATCCAGCCAGTTACCAGATTCCAGATCGTCCAGTAGCAGGATCGTTATATGTCATTCCATCCGATACCGGTACGCGCGCAATACCCGGTGCATTAGAAGATGTCACACTTTTATCAACACGATTGCAAGAAGTTACGGATGACATAGACGTAGTTGTCTTTGATACACCGCCAACTCCGTCGCTTTTACATTCATCTATTTATCTGGCAACTGATGGCATCATCTACCCAACCGAATGTGAGTCGTTTGCACTAGATGGTTTGGCAATGAGTGTCAATCGTCGTTCTAACTTTGACCCATTGCGTTTACAGATTAACCGTCATCCGATTGAGATTGTTGGCATTGTTCCCAACAAATATGAACACAACACTGTTTTACATGCCGAGCATCTCAAAATATTGCTGAAGACCTTTGGCGATCAAGTATGGTTTCCGATTGCAAAACGGACATCATGGAGAGAAGCCGCCGCAGCCCGTCAAATGATCTGGACAATTGGACCTCAATCTAAGGCAGCAGCTGATGCAATTAAAATGGTAAATCGAACAATGGAGAAACTTAAAGCATGGCGAAGCAGATAAATATTTCAAATCCATTTGGAGACACGCCAGACATCACAAATGTAAATGAAGTCGATGAGGCATTGTATGGCAAAGTTGAAATAGGAAAACAAGGTAAACAAGATCGTATCCGCAATATGGATATTCATACGATTTTACCAGACCCAATGCAACCTCGTCGTGTCGTCCCGTCGGTTGTCCGCCAAGAAAGTGACGGTACGCCACATAGTATCCTAACAACATGGTTGGGCATGATTACGGATGAGCGACATGAACGGTTTAATAAAGCCATAGAAAAAGGCGATTTTACAGAACATGATCGCCCTGATGATATGTTTCCGTGGCATGTCTATTTATTTAATGGTCAGACAGAGCGCGGTTGGGATGAAAAAGAAGTCCAAGACGATGATGATGCGCTACCCCAACCCATTCGAGAATCCATCGCTGATTTTGGGCATTTGGAAGCATCATTTATCAAAGTCGTCAATCTTGCCGCCAGTATTCATCGGGATGGTCTATCGAATCCGATTACAGTCGCTAAACTTGATAATAAAAGCTACATTATCGAGACGGGAGAGCGTCGTTGGCTGGCATACCATCTATTGGATATGTTCTTTGAAGACAAAGACTACAGTAAAATCCCAGCACGATTGGTTGATGAGGTATCGATCTGGCGACAAGCCGCAGAAAATAATGCCCGTGATAATTTGAATGCTGTCAGCCGTGCTCGTCAGTTAGCAATCTTGCTCATCGACTTATATGGATATGACAATTTCCAGCCCCTCGACAGCTTTGAGAATGAGCAAGACTATTATGCGCAGGTAGCAGACGGAAGCGCATTTCCTGTCCCACGTGGAAAAGGTGAACAAGTTGTTAGTGCAATGGGTTTGAAGAATGTTGTACAGATTCGGCAGTATCGTTCCATCTTGCGACTAACTAAAGATCAATGGGAATATGCCGATGATACAGACATGACCGAACGACAAATCCGAGATTGGGATAAGGCCGATACCGTAACCACGGTTACGCCTAAAAAACGAAAACCGGATCGATTTAGCAAAGTTGTAGAACGTTTAGATCGCGAATTATCCGAGAAAAACTGGAATAAACTTTCAACCGAACAGCGTAAAATGCGCTATGCCACTTTGGAATCTATATTACACAGGTTGGATACTTGGGGTGTTGATTAAACATCATGTTACCCAGCATTCAGAGTATCGCAAATGAGGGTGATCAATTTGACAAGGTTGCCCTCGAATACGATTTTATGGCTGAAATATGGCACTCCCCCGATTTTTTCATAGACAATAAACCCGCTGGACATCATCTAGCTCTCGATCTTGGCTGTGGATCAGGTCTGCTGGTGAAAGAATTATCCGCATACTTTGACTACGTTATTGGAATTGATTTGTCCTATGATTTGCTATCCATTGCCCAACAAAAACGAAATAATGCTAAGACATTTTATTGTAAAATGGATATACAGCAATTAGGTTTATTGAGCCAGTTTGACTATATTATCAGCAAGAATGTTTTCCACCACTTAGACAATATTCCGCATGTCTTAGCACACATTAAACAATTACTCAAACCCGGCGGACGATTCATTTTGACAGATGTCATATCTCCGAATAAAACACCCCCAAGAATTGTTTACATCGTCGGTGCACTTCAAGAATATATTCCAAATTTAAGGGAATATGGTCGCAAAACTGCGAATCGTATATTTAGATTCCAAACGTCAAAACACTGGTTAGATCATCTTGCATCAGATCATTATTTGTCGAGTGATGCTTTTCGAGAACTTTATAGCATACATCTACTAAACTGTACATTCCCTCGGCAAGGTTATCTCATATGGGATAAGCCAATCGAATAGATAATTCTAGTTTTAACCGTAACCACGGTTACGCCTCAATGCTATAAATCAATATTTCATATCAAAAAACGTCGATTTCATGAGTGCAAGATGAGATCGACGTATGAAATATATACACCAGTTTAGTAGCTTCTTAACATCCAATAAATCCAATATTTTGTTAACAATTCATCGCCTATAGTTAGCTCATTGATCGCATATGAACGAGAAGGAAATATTATGAGCGTCGAGAGTTTAGTTGTTTGGGTAGTCATTGGTGGTTTAGCGGGCTGGTTAGCTGGTTTTGTGATGAAAGCACGTTATGGGCTGATTGGCGATATTGCCATCGGTGTTATGGGTGGATTTCTCGGTGGATTCGTACTAAATGCGCTTGATGTTAACGCAGGTGTAACGGGTCTCAATTTCCCCAGTTTAATTACCGCCTTTATTGGTGCAGTTCTATTTCTTGGTATCGTGCGGGCAATCCGTCGATAATGTCTAAAATCATTAATGAGCTAGAAGACAATAAAATCCTTCTGGCTCTTTTTTTTTACTTACCGTAACCGCGGTTACGCCTCATTCAATTTTGAAAATCTCATCTAATATCATCGCATCCAAATTATTTACACCAATTCGATCCCCAGTAACAGGGTCATACCACCCAATCCGAATACGATATCCCCCCTCTGGCGCATCAAATTGATGGTCAGTCGTCACAAATTCTTCTGGTATCCAACTGGTTGTTGGACGCGTCCAATCCACAGGAATACCATCTGATTGCGCTACGATCAAATCATTGCCGTCCAGAACATGAACAAATAGGCGAAGGCTTGTAGTGATAGATTGCTCAGTCTGCCAAACAAATCGTGTATGTCCATCATTAAAATCATAACCACGCAATATCAGTCCATTATCCCATTGAATATCCGATTCCAACTCAAAGTCGGGTTGTTCAAGAATACGTTCTGGTTCAGTGATCGTCATTTGAGTCCAAAACATCACAGGCACATCAAGCGGAATATTATTCTTGTCAAGTAATTGAGCACCCATCTCATACATACCAGCAGGAATATTTGCAGGAACAATCAACCGATGATAACCCGTAACCACTTCGCCATCTGCCCAGCTCGATGTAGGATAATCTAACACCAGTGGGACAACCTCAGAGCCGATTTCAATATTTCGGCTTGGATCACGCCATATCAATTGTGCATGAACATCTGCGTAATTAGTCTGATCTATCGACGATAATTTTTGCCATGTCCAATCAAAAATCAATTCATCACCAACACCCGCAACATCAGGTAGTCCTTTTATAGGTTCGGAAAAGAATAATTCAACCTCTTTAGGCTCATAAGTCAATGCACGCGGTACTCGCTTACGAGTGCCTTTCACATCACGACGTAACCATTCAGATGTAAGATCAAGTCCTTCTAAGTTAAATTCTATGCCCTCAGGATTACCACTAAGATTAATTCTGCTGAGTGGTTCGAGTGTAATCGAATCAAATAAACCCACATCAAAAGTGTAGGATGGCAATGGTGGGGTAAATGGCGGAATTTCTAATGTGATGGTATCCGCAATATAGTGATCTTCAACCCAATTGTTTGTTGCCAATCCACCCGGTTGGAACGAACTTGACTCCGCAATCACAATCCCTTGACGATCACGCATCCGCAGGATACTCGAATATTCTCTATCAAGTGGCAGGTCATGCAGTTTCCAATATAGCTTTATTGCAACAAAATCACCTGAATTTGTGTTTTGTAGCCATTCAAAGTCTACTAAGTCGATCTTGTTCTCAAAATTCGCTAAAGGGGCGATTTCGTTAATTTCGGCAGATAAGTCCCCAAAGCGTGCCGATTTAAAGGTTGTGTCATTCGCATCGAGAAAAACCGCTTTAAACAAAAATACGCCGATACCAATTACAACCACATTTATAAAAATCGTCCACTCAGGGTCAATCGTAAGACGATCTGCATTTGAATAACCTTTAACATATCGCCATATTATGCTAATGCCAACGACACCCAAAACACCAACAAAGCTAATGAGCACAGATAGCGATTGAGTCTCAGTCGGTTGCAGTGAAATCTGTAATTCAAACTCACCTTGCGGAATATCTAGTGTAACTAAACCTTGTGGAATGTTGGGATAGACATTGACGGTTTGTCCATCAATTTGCGCCGTCCATCCATCGACATACAACCAATCAAACATCAAAGTCTGGGCTTCAAGTGAATTGAGGGTCAATGATGCCGAAGTCGGATTCCATACTGCGGATTCAATTGTTACAGTATCGCTATCGAGTAACCGTGGAATTACATCACTTTGTTCAAAGCGTTCAACTAGTCGATTTGGGTCAAGCTGACTTTCATCAGTGGTCACTGGCAAGTATTCTGAATATGACGACACCGTCAACTGACCAGTCTCACGTTCAAAATCTTGTACATCCTGAATATCATTTAATTCAATATCGCCCAAATACAGCGAATATGTCCACGGGATACCGTAAGTTACTATCAGCAAGGATAAAACGCTAAAAACACCCGTTTTAATCCATCCAGCAGGGACTATCGTCCAACTTAACCACACGCTTATCCCTGTCATCAATGCCAATACCAAGCTTGCCAGTCCCAAAATACGCCACGGGAATTGTGTATATCCAATCAACGGTAGATTTTCCCAGAGCCATGCCGAAGGAGGTGTATTCATGAAAATAAGCGTCAATAAAATCGTCCATAGCGTCAATAATAAATTTCGGTACAGTGGATCACGATCATTCCACGCAATCACCAACCCAAACGCTGAAAGTATCAATTGGACGATGCTCAATGTAATCGGGATTGGTTGTGCCATCTGTGTCGGATCTGCGGTATGAGGCAATGCAACAATATCGGCTAAGGGGCGTAAATGACGGGTAACATCAATTTGATTCAGATTTTCAGCTATCAAGTTAATCTTGACGGCATCGGTTTCTAAGATTGCAGGCATCCAGAAAAAAGCTGTCATGGTCAATCCCAATCCACCAGCCAACAGTAGCCGCAAAAAGGTTCGAGGTTTATCATCAGAAGTCAGCCACAAAAATAAGCAATACACCCCTAGTAAAGCTGTACCGTGTAAGGTGATGATCGTGTGCATTGGGATAAATAACGCAAATGCAATGACCGACAGCAAGAAATCACGTCGCCGTCCATAAAGTGCCAAACGTGTAAAACCATAAAATGCAAATGGTAACATCGCCAGCGCACCTAATTCTGAACTTGTACCTCGTGCAACACTATCAAATAAAAAATATGGTGCATAGATATATGCCATTGCTGTCGCCCAACCACCGACATTCGATTGCGTCCAGATTCGTCCCAGTAAGAACATACCAAACGCCGAAATAAGCGTATAGATTGCCATCATCGCCAGAAAGCTTTGTACAAATGTCAGCCCCAATGTATGTAACCAGCTACCAAGATAATACGATAAGGGCGGGAAATAATTGAACAGCGGCGCGCCATAGCCATAGACAATACCGCTTGAGTACCGCATCCAAAACGGATTATCTACTTTCAACGAATAATCGGTTGCCGTAATACGATATAAATGCAAAATCCCATCGGCTGTTTCTGGCATTTGATCTAATGTAAATGGTTGAATCGCAAGTAACGAAATACAAACCATTCCGGTCATCAAAACAATCAATGGAATGAGAAATTTTGACAAAATTGCACGTACTTGAGGCATAAATTATGATCCACCCTGAACAGTAACTGAATAAGGATATTGTACTTAGCAATCACTCTCTATTTAAGGCACATATTGCAACAATGAATTATCTTAATACTTGTTCATGTAATTTCACGAACTCTATATTAATGTTTGTGATAGGTTTGCCTAACTTCGTGTATGATTAATAGGATGTTATTAAAAAACTTTCAAAAGGATGATAACTTATGGCATTTAAAGCAAAAATTATTGGCATCCCACATATTCCAATGATTGTCGAAGTTAATATTCGCGCCGAAGCAAACAAGAGCGCGACGCTGTTGTTTAAAATTCCTGTTGGCACATCAAATCTTGATGTACTTGATGTTAAAGCAGATACAGCTAATGACGCACAGGGCGGAAAAGTATTCCAATGGTTTAAGCTTGCCTTTGCAGACGGTCAACAAGGCTGGTGTCGAGACGACTTGCTAGAAGTTCAAGGGGATGGCAAAGCATTTGGATATGGTCAGGTAGCAGTAAGCACTGTTGGATTTAATCTGACACGAACAAAAGCTCCCGCCGCTGCACCTGCTCCAATTCCATTTTCCATAGCACCTGCACCAGCTGTACCAGCACCAGCAGTTGTTGCACAAACAGCCGCTAATACCGGTCCTGGTATGATCATCTGTATGGGACAAACTGGCGCAAATGTACGTCCCGGTCCCGGAACAACCACTGGTGCACCCATCTCACGGATACCATATATGGCAGAAGCAACTATCATTGGTGTGGCTCCCAGCAAAGACCCCAGCGATCCATTTACTTGGATTAATATCGACTATCAAGGTCAAAAAGGGTGGTTACGCGAAGATTTTACGCGCCTTAAAGGCAATTTTGAACAACACGGATTGGCATTCCATGATATGTACCCAAGCCCCGCGCCTGAATCATGGTGGGCACGCGACTTCAACCTTGATCCAAACTTCAACCCCGTATTGCATTACGGTTGGGATCATTCTGGTAAAACAGGTGCGCCAATCATTGGTGGTCCTAAAGGTGGCAAAGTCATCAAAGTTGCATTCTGTCAAAAATGTGGTGCAAATGGTGTAAGTGCTGTCGATAGAGGCTATAGCGTCAGTGACAGTCGTGTATTAAGCGATCCTGCTTGGAATTATGGCTATGGTCACTTCGTCAATGTCACTTATCATCACGACAAATTGCCGAAGTCCACCCAAGATCGGCTTGCCGCACAAGGTAAAGCAGGTTGGCATATTTCCGTCAATCATGGTCATCTTCAAACAATTGCTGTTCAACCTAATCAAGAATTCGATCCCAATACACAAATTGGTACACTCGGCAATAGCGGTAACTCTACAGGTCCGCATTTACATCTTGAAGTCCGCGCTCATCAAGACCCTAATTTGACAGATTGGGCAAGCATGAAAAGTGGTTTGATGTCACCTGATATTTTATTTTTGCGTTAACCATCAAGACTATAAAAAAATAAAAAGGTCGGACAACCACTAAAGATTGCCCGACCTTTTTGTTTCAACTCTCAGATTTTAATTATCAAAGTAATCAGACACCGATCGTTGTATTCAATTCATGTGAGTATCTCAAATTCATGATCTCGCAGGAAACATTCTTATATCAACATATTACTAAATAATTAAGATATTAATTTACCAGCGACAACAAAACCACATTCTATCCCTAAATGAGGGGAGCGGATTATCATTACATACAAAGAACTAGGTCCAACTCCATTAACAAAAATTTCTTGAACATTACCCCTAATAATTGGGGGGTAAGACCGAATACCATTGTCCCTCTATACAACCCACTTTATAATTTGACCAAAACAACTTTTTGGGTCAATCGGTCATTAAAGCGATAAGAGGCAGAAATCAAGCAGATGAGCATATTTAAACAGTGTACTTTTAGGTTGTTGAGTCGTTAACATCTCTTATCACATTATCAAGGTCTTGCAACTTTGTAAGATATTTCACGTATGCTTCAGCGGGTACTACATGAAATTTAGAAAAATATATTCTAAGGGAGAGAAATACAATAATGAAATATCGCAGATTACAATTGTCACTTATTTTATTGGCACTGGGATTAATAATCGGTCTTGTCCCCACAATGGCTCAAGATACGGTTACGTTATCTGTCTCTGTGCCAGAATTCTTACTTGATGGGTTTCCTGATGAAGCTATAGCGAGCTTCGAGGCACAACATCCCGACATCAAAATTCATATTAAGGCAACCACACAAAATGCATCATTTTTCCCTCAGCTAGATGCTGGTCAATATGTCGACGACATGGAAGCGTATGCCAGTGAAGCAGATATTTTGATGGTCTCATCAACCAATCAGATTACAACTGAGGTGACACGCGCAGGTGTATTGCTGGATCTATCGCCACTAATTTTAAGTGATCCTACATTTAATTCAGAAGATTTCTACTATCCAGTATGGCAATCATTCCAATGGGATGGTGGTATCTGGGCTGTACCTATGGTTGCTGACGTAATTGGTCTTGCGTATCAGCCTGATCTCTTTGACCAAAATAACATGCCATATCCTGATAGCTGGTTTTCACCAGCTGATGTCGATGTTGCACTTCGTGAGCTCACCACCTATGACGAAGATGGTAATGTCCAAACCCCTGCATTGGTCGATATTGCTAACTCACTTGATATGATGTTATATGCCATGAGTGGTGGCCAGCGGGTGGTTGATGATTTGCAATTCCCTAGCGCACCCGATTACTCGAATCCAGTATATGAAGAATTAGTGCAACTGTGGGCAGACTTACGTACCGATGGTATTGTCCCCTCATCAGGTGATGGATTCCAGTTTATCCAAGATGCGCCTGTCATACTCATTCCCTCGATTTTTGCATCAGCTCCCGGCTTTGGTGTAGACGACATCAGCGTCACCACATTACCGGGGAATTTTATCGGCTTATCAACAACTGGATTAGCTGTCAGTTCAGGCACACAATACCCACAAGAAGCTTATGAATTTGTTAAATATGTATCACAAGACCCTCAACTATCGAGTGCATTTCTAGGTGTTGTTCCGGCACGTCGGAGTTTGCTGGGTGTTGATGCAGGCGATCAAGGTGCAATTGCCAGCTTATTTAACCCATCAGAAGAAATCTTGGCATTGGTCAATCAATATATTGATACGGCAATTGCACCATCTGATTTACGCTATGCTACATATTTATCCGTAGCAATTGATAAAGTTGTTAACGATGGGATTGACCCCGCAACAGCATTGCAAGAAACAGAGCAAGAAGTCTTAGAACGTCTTCAAATTGCTGATGATCGAGGTGAGGATATGAGCATCATCGTCGCCACACCACCCCCCGATCTAGTTGTTAATGAAGGTGAGATTGCGCTCAAATTTGGGGTTAGTGCATTTACAACAAATTTATCTAATCAAGATGCGTGGGATAGTATCGTTGCAGATTTCGTCTCATCGAATCCAGATGTTGTCAGCATCGATGTAGCAGGCGCAACATTCTTTTCTGGAAACTCACTGAGTGACTTATCCGAGCAGTACGATTGTTTCTACAATACAGGTAATATCGTTCAAAGTGGGGACATCAGCCTACTCTTAAATATCTCACCATTAATTGCTAGTGATCCCAACATTGACCCATCTGATTTCATCGGAGGTACATTAAATCAGATGACCCGTGAAAATCAAATTTACGGTTTACCTGTTGAGATTCAACCACAATCTATGGCATATGACACTGATCTAATTAATCAAGGGGGGGCAGTCCCACCATTTTCGGGCTGGACCGTCACAGACTTTGAAAATATCTTACGGACATTGAAAATTGACCCTGAAGACCCAGCACCTTTTAGCCCACAAGACTTTGGTGGTGGAGCGTATCTTCTCAACTTGATGGCGGCATATGGTGGTGTACCGATTGACTATCGCACCCAACCAATCACTCTCGACTTCACATCACCAGCAACAGTTGATGCCATTCGCCAAGTACTCGACCTTGCCAAAGATGGTTATATTGACTACCAAGAACTTGCAGACTTTGGTGGAGCAGGTATCTTTGGTGGCAGTGGTGATCCTGTGCCATTGTATACTCAAATTCTGAATTCCTTTACCATCGATTTTGGTGGTGGTGACGAAGATGACAGCAATGCAAATAACCCACAAGTCCCAGTAGCATTCCCAACGGGAACACAATTCTCAGCTGTGAATTATGATCTTGGGGGAATGTACATCAGCTCCAGTAGTGATTTTGCTGATGCTTGCTATCGTTTTATCAGCTATGCGAGTTCCACTCCAAATCTATTGACTGCAATGCCAGCCCGACGGAGTGTACTTTCAAGTCCTGATTTGAGTACCTTACAAAGTCCTCAAACAGTTCAACTCTATAATGATATCGCGCTCATCATGGATGATCCGAATACAGTTTCTATCCCAGCAGGTTTTGATGCTGGCATCGAGAGTACAGGCGATCAATTGCTGATTCTCTGGCTCATTCAAGCATTTGATGCCTATGTCCTAGAAGATGCAGACCTTGAGGCAGAACTTGAAGAGGCGCAGTTATTCTCTAATAATTATCGAGGCTGTGCAGCAGAGATCCCACCATATGATCCTGCCATTGACCAAGTATTTGGCTATGTCGGTAAGTTCTTTGATTGTGCAATTCAAGTTGATCCATCTATGGCAGATGTATTACCAGACTTTGGTGGTTGATCAAGAAATAAAATAGAGGAAAATCTACTGTAACACTGTACACTTTAAATAGAGTACAGTAACACAAATTAATCCCTCCTCATTATTATAATGTGGGGAGGGATTTACGGGGAAACATAACGAGTTTACAAAAAGTTTACACTTTTCTAGGCAAAACTTTATGTCCCTTTGGAAAAATATCGTCTATTGAACCCACAGTAAACCTTGAAAGATTATTATCAGTGTTTCGACTCATTGACCTTCTACTATTTACGATTGAACGTATACGTCAACATCTTCTGTTGGTGTTATGGGTTATTGTCGGGTTATCGGTTGCAACAACACTTGCTCTGAGCCTTCCACTATACGTCGATTCTGTCTATAGCGATATTCTGAATACACGCCTTGATGACCCACCGTATAATTTTCGATTTCGTTATCTGGGTGCATGGAATGGCAACATAACCGCCGATGATATGACTAATGCATCCGCCGCCATCCAACAAGGGTTCACCCGACAAATCGGATTGGAGATTGAACAGAATATAAAATATGTTCGCGGTGGGTCATGGCAAGTTCGCACCGAGACCAATCAACCACTTGGAACATATGGGGTCTCATTTTTAGAGGGTGCAGACTCCCAATATGAAATTGTACAGGGAGAATGGCCTCCCGAAATACCGTGGGAAGAAGGGCAACCCTATCCTGTTCTAATCCCTGAAGCAGCACTTTATACAGCGGGGGTAAATGTTGGTGATGTTCTGATCGCACAGCGCGCAGGCACACAACCTGCACAAGTTCAAGTTGCGGCAATGTGGCGACCCCTCAATGCTGAAGACCCCTCATGGATATTCCCACCAAAATTCTTTGATCTTGTATTGCTTGTCGAAGAAGACAATTTATGGAAAATGCTCGAATCGACACAAGGGCAAAACCCAATTGATGAAGTCGCATGGCAACTCATATTTGATGGGTCTGAGTTACGAACAGCCGAAATTGATGGCTTGATTAGTAGCATTCAGATTGGGGTACGCGATGTCGACATTGTGCTACCCGGTGTCCGCCAAGATGTTGCCCCAACCGAAAATCTGATTGCGTTCAGTTCCGAAGTAAACGCGTTATCTTTACAACTCTTCATTATTATCTTACCTGTCGGTGGACTGGTATTATATTTTGTCTCACTGGTAGCCAATTTATTGGTCAGCCGTCAACAAGGTGAAGATGTTAAACTGCGTAGTCGTGGTATGAGCCGTGGGAATGTCCTTTGGATTCATATCCAGATGTGGCTTGTTTTGGTGGGCATTGCCTTAGCCGTTGGAATTTTTGTCAGCCCTTATGTAGTAAGGCTTGTCGGACAATCCATTTCATTTTTGGAGATTGATACCAACGCACCAATTCTTAACGTCACATTCACGATGGAAGCAATTATCACTGGGGCTGTCACAGGTATGATTGCGGCAAGTAGTGGGCTCTTTCTAGCATGGAAAACAACACGCCAGAATATCAATAGTTTCCGTCAGACCTCGGTGCGCGGTGGAAAAGCATGGTGGCAAAAAGCTTATCTCGATATGATGATTCTATTGCCTGCGGGATACGTCCTCTACAATCTGAATCAAGAGGGTGGAATCACCACTAACGCCGATACGCCCTTCAGCGATCCCTTAACCTTCATTGGTCCAACTCTGTTTGCACTCGGCGCAACACTATTGTTCTTACGGATATTACCAATGGTACTTGGCATTGTTGCCAGACTTTTATCGTATACCCGCAACATGACGTTGCTCATGGCATTGCGTGAATTGACTCGTTCCGAAGGACGTTATCGCGGTGCATTATTGATGATGGCATTCACCCTCAGTTTAACAGGATTTACCGCCTCAATGGCAAGTACGATAGACCGTAGCTTAGTTGATTCAATCAATTATTCTATCGGCGCAGATTTGGTCATTGTCACGGCTTCCGATGCTCAGACAGACTCTGGAACAGATGATACGGGTGCGGCGACATTAACCGTTACTGGATATAATGCGCCGCCGATACAAGACCTCAGAAGCATTGATGATCTCTATGCAGTCTCGCGGTTTGGCGCATACACGGGACGCTTGGTGGTGCGGTCAAGTCGCGTTGATGGGCAAATCATCGGTATTGATCGTGCCGATATTGCCGCTGTCACCCGATGGCGCGAAGATTATGCCACTGATGAAATAGGTACATTATTTAATCAACTGGCAGGTAATCGCACAGGGGTTTTGCTAGATAGTAAGACTGTCAACGAATTAAGTATCGCTATCGGGCAAGAAGTGACGTTACAAGTTCAAGCACTTGGCTCATGGTATGAAACCCGTGTCCCTGTAATTGATGTATTCGATTATTTCCCGACCACCAACCCCGGTAACGGGTTTGTCCTCATCACCAATATCGATCCTTTATTTGAAGTCGTCGGTACAGAACTTCCGCAAAATGTTTGGCTAGGATTGAAGGATGGGGTCACGATTGATGATATTCAAGCGCAAGTTCGTGAATTGAATTTTCCTGTGTTGCGTTGGTTAGACCCTGAAGAAGCATTGCGGGTTGCACAAGCAGAACCCGCCCGTCGTGGTGTACTCGGATTCTTATCAGTTGGGTTTGTCGCATCGATTATACTGACACTTATCGGGACTATTATCCAGAGTACGGCATCATTCCGCGCCCAATCTGCACAGATCGGAACACTTCGCGCAATGGGATTAGGAGGCTTTGCAGTCCTCATCTATATGATTCTCCTGCAAGGTATGATCGCTATAAGTGGCATTCTGAGCGGGACATCTATCGGTGTATTGACAACCCTTTTATACTTGCCATTGCTCGATTTTAGTGGCGGATTACCCCCATATTTAGTTCGTGTTGCATGGGATGAAATCATCCTCGTGTATTCTATATTTGCAGGCGTTCTCTTCTTTGTTACGCTATTTATTTCACTCGCACTCAGCCGAGAACAATTATCACAAGTCGTCAAATTGGGCGACACCTAGAACGGAGCAAGTTGAAGTATGCAGAAACGATGGCTTTTTCGGACACTCAGCCTAATATTATCACTAGTCATCTTGTCAGCATGTGGGGCAATAGCAGATGGCGACAATAACGGGGCACAAACTGAACCAACCGTTACACCTATTCCAACCGCACCCGCCGCCGCCAAGCCGACTTACATTGTGCAACGTGGCACTGTGCAAGAGTCACTTGTGTTTAGTGGACGGTGGCTACCCCGTGACCAACAAGAACTCACATTCGAGATTGCAGGTACAATTCGAACAGTTAATGTACGACGGAACGATACCGTTACAACTGGCACGCTCTTAGCCGATTATCAGATTGATAATTTAGAAGATCAACTTGCTTCAGCGCGCCTCAGTTTACAAACAGCATTGACCAATCTCGAATCGAATGACGATAGTACGGGCGATAGCGTCACCAATGCCCAATTCTCACTTGCGGATGCCAATATCAGTTTACAAAATACTGTTGATAATGCACCGTGGGCGAATGTCGTTAGTGCGCGTCAATCTTTAGAGAAGGCGCGAGTAGATTTAGAGAATGCAGAACGAGATTATAAAAACGCACTTGGTGACCCGAGTGCAGGTCCTACTGCAGTGGATAACGCTTATAATGCTGTACAATCTGCAAAGGCAAATGTGGTTTCTTCACAAACCAGTTACTGGTCAGCCGCGCAATCTTATAATAATCACCAGTATAGTATCATGAGTGCCGAGAATAGCGTCTTACAACAAGAGGTTAATTTAGAAAATGCTATTACAGGTGGAGGCAATGCATCGCAACTCCAATCTATTAATGAAGCACAATTAAATATTGATCAAATTCTTGGTGACATCGCACAATCGTCACTCTATGCACCAATTGACGGCGTTATCTTAGAGGTGAATATCAGCCCCGGTAGTTCCGTCGCGGCATTTGATGCAGTCATGATTATTGCCATTCCCGAACCTTTAGAAGTCAATGCCAATCTCGCATTTAATGATACACAACGCTTAAGTGTCGGTATGGTTGGGACTTGTGAATTAATGAATCAACCAGATACGGCAGTACAATGTGTCATTCGGCAAGTCCCGATCAGTAACCGTGATGCAGACCAAACTGTTCGGGTTGCGGCATCATTAGAAAATATCCCATCGGGGCAATTGATCGAAGTCGAAATGCCTTTAGATGTTCGGGATAATGTCTTATGGTTACCACCCGAAGCCATCCGCACCTTCCAGAACCGTACCTTTGTCGTCGTCCAAACGGCTGACGGAGAGCGTGTCGTTGACATCACGATTGGTTTGCAAACTGATGATCGGGTTGAAATTGAAACGGGATTATCTGAGAATGATATTATTGTTGGGCAATAACGATGACGTATATTAAATGTCAACAAATCGTAAAAGCTTATACTGTCTCCGATCATGAAATTGTCGCCTTGCGGGGTATCGATTTTGAAATGAAACAAGGAGAAATGGTAGCGATCATCGGTCCTTCTGGGGCGGGTAAAAGCTCGCTCTTGAATTTGCTCGGCGGACTTGATAAACCAACAGCAGGGCAGTTGTCTGTGGATGGTCAGAACTTGCTAGAACTCAAAGGGAAGAAGCTCGCTGATTATCGTTTGCGTCGTGTCGGGTTCATCTGGCAGAATGTGAGCCAGAACTTGCTCGGTCATCGTAGCGCACTCCGCAATGTGACCCTACCTATGATGCTAGCAGGTACACCCTTCTGGCAACGACCAAAACTTGCCAAAGAATTACTGGATGCTGTGGATATTAGTGAACATGCTCATAAAAACCCGACGCAATTATCTGGTGGTCAACAACAGCGTGTAGCAATTGCGGTTGCACTCGCTAATCAACCACAACTTTTATTAGCTGATGAACCGACAGGCGCATTGGATCGTGATAATGCTTTTCAGGTTATGGCACTCATCGGTGAGCTACGGGAACGATATGGCTTAACTGTGTTGATGGTGACACATGATATGGAAGTTGCTAATTACGCAGATCGAATTTTGACCTTACGAGATGGGGCATTGGGGCAAGATTTATCAGGTTTACAAGAAGATCACAAACTCGATGAAGAAGGGCGTATTCAATTGCCGAAAGCTGTCCGTAGTCACCTAGCAGAGGCAGATCGCATTGCCGTTGAAATTCGTCCCGAAGGCATCTTGCTCCGTCCCGAAGAAGACGAAGATGATAATACCGATGCACTACTCGCGGACATGCTTCCACAGGACATCTTACCTGAAAAGACAGGAGTACTCCGACGGGTATTCCGACGTGGAAAGAAGGTAAAATAATCATGTATGATCGTTTATATTCTGGTGATTTGATCGTCGGCGAAAATATTGTACGCTCATTTGGCAGTGGGAATCAGGTACTTCATGTTTTACGTGGTTTGGATGTGACGGTAACGGCAGGGCAAATGGTCGCGCTATATGGTCCATCTGGCAGTGGAAAAACAACGTTACTGAATATCCTCGGCGCGCTTGATAGACCAAATGATGGCAAAGTCGAAATCTTGGGTGACAATATTCTCAAAATGGGAGAAGGACGACGCTCCAAATTACGACGCAAGAACATTGGTTTTATCTTCCAAGCTTATTCGCTCATGCCAACTTATACAGCAACCGAAAATATTGATCTCGGCTTACGTTTACCGGGCTTCCATTTCTTGGAGCGACGAAAACGCACCCGTACCGCACTTGAAGCTGTTGGGTTAAGTGCATGGGCAAGCCATCTCCCGCATGAACTTAGTGGTGGACAGCGTCAACGTGTTGCGATTGCACGGGCATTAGCCTTACGTCCAGCAGTAATTCTGGCTGATGAACCAACAAGTGGGCTTGATACCCGTACCGCACGACGTGTATTAGGGTTGTTCCGTGGGATTGCCGAAGCACAAGGAACAGCGTTCCTCATCGTCAGTCATGATCAACTTATTTCAGAGTTTGTTGACGTAACCTACGATTTACATGAAGGCAAACTCCAACACAGAGTAACACCATCGAAAATAATACCAGACACAACAGAATCAGAGCCCACCACCGTTGCACCCGAAGGAGAGATAGAGCATGAATAAAAACTATGTCAGTGGCATGGTCACCGGTATCTTGATGACAGTTTGTGTGCTGTTGGGATTTGCATTAGCGAACATTAATAACACGATGTTCGGTCAAGGCACAACACCAACACCACCTGTTACGGCAACAGCCGAAGCCTTGCCTACCGAGACTTTTCCACCATCGTCACCGTTGCCATCAATTACACCATCAAAAACATTAAAGCCACCACCAACGTTTGCACCACCAACGGCAACCTTGCGTCCATCCGAAACACCAACAGCCTCACCAACAGCAGAACTTCGTCTGGATGTTCCACCACCAGAAGGTATTCAAGGGTTGATCAGCCCAACAGCTGAAGGTGTGTCCGAAGTTGTCTGCGAAAAACGCGATGATTGGACATTACGCTACACTATTCAAGCAGGGGATGCGCTGGCAACTATCGCCCAACGTTATAATACATTTGTCAGTGAATTAGTTTTAGGCAATTGTCTCACAGATGCCAATACGATTATTGCAGGACAAGTTTTGCGTGTGCCGGGGGATGTTCAGCCGGAAGTACCAAAATATGTTTGTACCGATTGGGAAGCTCTCACACCATTTGATGGTGCATTCACCATCGACCCTGATGAGAACCTCACGTTCAATTGGCGCGGTCCGTCAGCAGAACGCTATTTGGTACGAGCCATTATGCCGAGTGGTGCAGTTTGGGAAGAATTAATCGATCAAAAGCAAAACTTGACGATCTTCTTGCCAAATTCTCTGCCCGAAGCAGGGAATTATACATGGTATGTTTACCCATTGGGCTTAGACTTCGCACAAATTCCATGCCTAGAAGGTGGACCGTGGCACTTCCATAAAGAGCAATCCATTGCGCTAACATGGACACCAACACCCACCCATACCGCGACTGATACGCCTGAACCGTGGATGGAAACAGCTACCGCGAGGGCACTCAAATCATAACATAAATTTCAGAGCGACTCTTCTACAGGGTCGCTCTTTATTTTCAGTCCGAAATTTTTACTTCAACCAACGAGCTAGGGAATGTCAATTTCCGAATGAATAGATCGTCAGCTTACGAAATTTCAATATTAAGCAGTAAAGGTGTCTTTGACATTAACAATCACAGCAAGTGGACGCGACTCAAACACATCATTGTTGGCAAATGCACCCATTCGCTTGAATCGTTTATTCTCTAACTGCCAAACCTCAACAACTTCGTGTACAGGGTCAACAATCCAATATTCGTTTACCCCATATTGCTGATAGGCTTCGTATTTTTCCTGCCGATCATATTTAGCCGTGCTCGGTGAAAGCACCTCAACCACCAAATCAGGCGCACCCACAATCCGTTTTTCTTCTAGTCGGCATTCGGTATCAGGTGTCAAGTACAACACATCAGGTTCATAGACATTATGAACATCCAAATAGACTTCTGTTGGTGCTGTAAATGCCGTTCCGCCTGTTTCTCGTGCAATCAGCCCTAATAGGAGTAACAAATCACGAACTATCGCTTGATGTTTGAGAGTCAATGATCTACCAATCATGACCTCACCGTCGATGAGTTGAATAAAGTCGTGTTCCTCATAATCGGAAAGTTGATAATATTCCCTTGCGAGGATACGAATTTTAATCGGTAAAGTCATTCCACTTCATATTTCTATTTGTTTGGAAACAACATTATTTCAATTTCTTCATCGAATAACGTATATGTACCTCTAGTTGAAAAATTACCATAGCCCTCATGTGAAACATTGAACGTAATAATTTCACCTTCAGACATATATGGGATCGTATAACTGAAACCGCCATCAGCTTGAGACTGAATTGTTATCGAGTCAAAGTCTGACGCATTTGGACACAAATTTTCATTCATGCTATGAATTTGAATCTCTGCATTATTAATTGGTTGACCATCAATATCAATGACAATACCTTCAACACTGATATTTGGTATATCTCCACAATCTTGCAGAGGTATAAAATTAGAACAACTACAAAGCACCATCACACAGACAATAATATTTCTCATCGCAGTTAATACAATGCCCACATGATCTCTAACGAGATTAAATCTTTTCATTA
>Ga0070729_10002025_pt1 | contig 27730 bp, 16 predicted proteins | sample tdDd472_FD_66725 | JGI IMG/M metagenome (GOLD analysis project Ga0070729, IMG submission 66725) | Marine sediment microbial communities from the Atlantic coast under amendment with organic carbon and nitrate - tdDd47.2 | ecosystem: Environmental > Aquatic > Marine > Coastal > Sediment | place...
TTCCGGTATAGGTCAGGGCAGGAAGTACTTTCGTTTCTTGGCTACAGGCCGTAAGGAGTAACAACAGGAATAGTGTAAGGACTTGATGAGTTGGTATTTTCATGATAGCTTATTTTGTTTAAGTCTGGAAGTGGTATGTGGGGATGTCAAGAGTCGTAGGTCTTGAAGTCTTATGTCGGGATGTCAAGAGTAGGAAGTCGAGGTGTCGGAACATGAGTCATCCAAAATTTTTCCATTCAAACGGGGCCGATGACAGCAATCTGATGTGAAGGCTGAATCTTGGTTGGGCTAGGCTAATTTTCCGATTTCCGCTTTCCGATTTCCGCTTTTTCATACTCCCCTGGTCCTCCTCCTAAAGCGTCAAAGCCTTAAAAGCTTTTGTCAAATCGGTCAAGGATTTTTCAACGCCCATTCTTTCTAGCGAAGAAGCGCCGACGAAACCATGGGCATCCGTACTGTCCAGGATAACGCGTACATCATCGGGGGTATTGATTGGGCCACCATGAGCGAGGAAAAAGGTATCCGGATTGGATTTTTTTACCGCATCTATAATCACTTGGGTTCGTTCTATCGCATCGTCCATCGTACAGGTAGCACCGACCACACCTATGGAGCCTCCTACAGTCGTACCTACATGAGCAATGACGGCATCAGCCCCTGCATCGGCCATTTGCAAGGCCTCTTCGGGTTTGCTCACATACACTGCCGAAAAAAGGTCCATTTTACTGGCCAATCGGATCATTTCCACTTCTTTTTGGAAGCTCATTCCGGTTTCCTCCAAAATCTGACGAAACTGTCCATCTACAATGGAGTGTGTCGGGAAATTATTAACTCCCGAAAAGCCCATATCCTTCACTTTCCCTAAGAAATGCCACATCCTTCGTCGAGGATCACTACCATGCACCCCGCATAAAACGGGAATTTCTTCTACGACTGGTAATACTTCAAATTCGCCAATTTCCATCGCTACGGCATTGGCATCCCCATATGCCATTAAGCCGGCAGTAGAACCATGTCCCGACATCCGGAAACGGCCAGAGTTATAAATAATGAGAAAATCGGCTCCTCCTTTTTCAATAAATTTGGCACTGATCCCTGTTCCTGCACCGGCACCAATAATTGCTTTGCCTTGATCTAGTGTTTCCTGTAATCGGTCTCTTACTTCTTGTCTGGTGTAGGGGTTTCCTACTCCCGTCCATGGATTTGGCATACTGATAATTTATGATTGAGTTGTTTCAAGATTCAAACTGAATGGGTCCATCTCCCCTTATTCTACTGCTAACATGGCAAGCAACTCATTGACAGCTCGTTCTGCAAAAGCCAAATCGTTGATATGGGCATCTAATTCAACCACCGCTACTTCATCATTCACATTGGATTTGATGGTATTGAATAAAAGCTGATCGATGTCTGGTCGATGAAATATCTCCCCTACTGAACTTACAATGGAAATCCCCTTTAAAGGCAAAAGGATTTTCGCTTTCCCTTTCGATTGATTGACTTTAGTGGCTAGGGATTTACCCAATTGCTCATTTTCCTCCTCATTCGTTCGCATGAGCGTCACATCGGGGGCCCAGCTAAAAAGCAAGCGAGATTTGTATCGCGCTGGTACTGTATCCATCCCCCCAAAGTTGACCATATCCAAACAACCAGGGACTACGATTTGTGGAATATTCATTTCAGCGGCTGCGGTGAGCCGCTGAGGGCCTGCACTGCAAATCCCACCACAAAGATCATCGGCCAATTCGGTGGTGGTAATATCTAACACGCCATCAAAGCATTTATCGCGAATCAAAGCCTCCATACTTCTTCCTCCCGCGCCAACGGCATGGAAGGTCATTACTTCATACCCCTGGGCTGTCAATAGCGCAGAACAAGCATCTACACAAGCGGTGGTATTACCGAAGATACTAATGGCTATAGTTCCTTTGATCGCTTCATCTTCAGGCTTACCGGCCTTGATCATCCCGGCCAGTGCGCCCGCTGCTTGATTGATCAGTACCCGACTTATCTTGTTGAGTCCAGCCACATCCACGATGGAAGGAATAAGGGTAATATCTTTGTCAAGGATTTGACTAGAAAGATCCTTTGTAGCTAATGTGCTGAGGCAAATCTTTGGCAGGCCAAAAGGTAAGCCTTGCATCGCAGCAAGGAATATATAAGTGCCACCGCCGCCGCCCATGCCAATCACGCCTTTAATTTTGCCCGCCGCTTCCAATTGGTTCAGGATTAAGCCGGCTCCCTTAGCTGTAATCTCGATAGCCGTTCCACGATCCTTTTTTGCCCTGAGTGCCTGAATATCTCCTCCTCCTTTAGCTGCAACGCTTGCGGCATCGAAGGTTACGGGAAATAAGTCGGTACTACCCAAAACACCAGTATTAATCGTGATAATCTCCAGTCCTTGTTTTTGTAGGCGGGTATAGAGATAGTTAAAATCCTCAGCTTTGGTATCAAAGCAACCGAGCATGGCTACGGTATTGGCTTGGTGTTTTTCCACACTTTGTTTTGTTGGTTGATCGATTTGTCTTACTACACAATAATAATGATCAAAGTCTAATAAAAGAAGGATTCCAGCAAAAAAGGATAAACGTCTTTTTTTAAGTTCCAAAAGACTAATGATCTGTCGGAATGAAAGTCTAGATATGGAAGGGCGATAATCTGGTAGATGGCCAATATTTACTTGGCCAAAAATGGATTCATTGCAAACTAAAATCTTGCTACACAGTAACCGGGTGTCGCAATACGGTCTTCATCGTATCCGGATTAGCGCGCCGCGGATCACTGAGGTAAACTTCATGGTGTTTACCACGGAATTGATAGCCATTAGATGTAATGAATCCATGCAATTTTTCGAGGGTGGGGCCTTCATCGGCATAGGGTCCGATATGCATAATTTGAGCTGCCGTTCCTTCTTCAAATCGTTCAAACCTAAGTCGAGCTAAGCCAGGCAAGTCTTTTTCTCTCTTTAATGTGTCTTGTTTTTGTGCCACCATTTCTTCAGTGAAGAAGTCAGGTACCATGATCATCATCGTCCATCGCCAATTCTCTCTATTTTGGCTGTAAAAATCCGGATCGCCTTCCGACAGCCACCAGAGTCCTTCTAAAGGAGGAACCACGTAATCAAAATAGCCATCGGGTGGAGTGGCCTTTTTAAACATAAATTTCAAGCCGTAGGATAAAGGATACAGCGCTTGTAGGGCTTGTTCCCAAGCCAAGTTATTTTCCGGGTGGCCTTCTCCGTCCACCATGAGAAAGTTCATCGGAGGAATATCCACCAGAACAGGAGCCTTGGCGGAAGGCTTATAGCGGCTTTTAAATTCTTTTTTAAAATCAATTTTGGTCATAATCATACAACTTGAATAGGTAAGTAAATAGCGGTTAGCGCTTCCTCTTCGGGATGATTGCGCAAATCCTTCAGGTAAACTTCAATGGGTGGGCTATCACGCAAACGATACTTGCTATGCGGGAGCCAAAGTCCATACAACAAATGGTAAGTATCATCAATTGCCTGGTAAGCGCCTTGATGTAGCGTTTCCACAAACAGACCGCCCGGGATGACTTTTCGTTCCACTGTGTTGGGCAAGTCGTAGTCTTCTCTTACTTGAACACAGGCATCATAACGTATTTGTTCTGATGCACTTACCTTAGGATCATTGTAAGAAATACCAAGCAATGGCCCCATCTCTTCAGGGGCTAAGGCGGCTATCAGTTTTTGCCAAGTGCGACCTACGGTATGATAAGGCCCCTTGTGCACCAAGAAGGCAACGGTCCTGGCAGGCAACTTTTTAACCGTAGTAGGAATAGCCTGCTTAATTAGTCTTTCCTGGATGATCTGATCGATTCGGTGAGCCACAATTTCCTGCTGTTGTTGCCTGAATTCGCTGGGCGTACAATTGAAAAACCGACTAAAAGCGCGATTAAAAGTCTCGGGGTTGCGATACCCTACATCAAAGGCTATTTCTCGAATTTTCGCATGACCGAACTTCAACTTCATCGCGGCACTTTCCAATCGCATCCGCGTCACAAACTCATGCACAGCTTCTCCCACCATGGCTTTGAAAACCCGATGAAAGTGATAAGGAGACAAATGGATGACCTCTGCCAAATGTGGGATACTTAAGTCATCTTGCAGATGCTCTCTAATGTACTGCTCCAAACGAATGAGTTCTTTGTAATATGGATGTTCAAATGCCATAACACAAAAGTGCGCTTCTTTTGATTAATCCCCTTGACGTTTTTTGCTCAATTCAAAGTGGGTTGAAAATTAGTCCCCTAATGCTTCAATTTTGAATCGCTCAATGCTAGCGGGCTGGTGTTGTTCTTTCATAATATCACTGATCTGCTTGACAACAGTTGGGTGTTCCGCAGCTATGTTATTTTGCTCTTGTGGATCAGCCACTAAATCATATAATTCTAGCTCCATATTTCCTTTAAAAATATCTCGGCGAATGGCTTTCCATTTTCCCATTCTCACTGCCTGCTGGCCTTGGTAGGCTGGAAATTCCCAATACAGAAAGGCATGCTCCTCCTGTGTTTGCTGGAGTAAAGTGGGCAAGAAACTAATGCCATCGGTATTGTCTGGTTTGGGCTGATCTACCAATTCACAAAAGGTCGGAAATACATCATAAAAGGCAGAAATATGATCACTTTGCGTTCCGGCTTGGATTTTTCCTGGCCAGCTGGCAATCATGGGTACGCGAATGCCACCTTCATGGACAAAGCCCTTTGCCCATCCATATTCTGTTTTGAAGGGTTTGGCGCTATCGAAAAAGGGGGTATCAGCACCTCCCGTGTAGGTGGGGCCGTTATCACTCGAAAAGATGATCAGCGTATTTTCATATTTTCCTTGGGTTTTCAGCTTGGCCACCAAATCCCCTACCTGCTCATCCAAATACGAAATCATAGCCGCGTAAGTCGCCTTTGGGTATTGGGAAGGAAAGTAACTTTTACCCGTATATGGCTCTTCTGGCCCTAATTTTTCGCGGTAATAATTCACCCATTTCGCGGGCGCTTGTAGCGGTACATGAGGAAGAGGAGACGCATAATACAAGAAAAAGGGTTGTTCTGAAAGCGTATCTAGAAACTGCAAAGCTTCCCGGTGCATCAGCTCTGGTGCATAATCATTCAATTGAAAATCGGCATAACTCGTCGAATCATTGGGGTCAGCCCCTTCGGCCAAATTTGAGCGTGGAGCCACCATTTTATTATCTAAAATATGACGTTCTTCATTTCGCCACAGGTGCATTGGATATAAAGTATGCGCCTGACGTTGACAGTTATAGCCATAGAAAAAATCAAATCCTTGCTTGTTGGGTACTCCTTCTGTAGTCGGCGCACCAAGGCCCCATTTACCCACCGCAGCGGTAACATAGCCTGCAGCTTGTAACATTTCGCCTACAGTCAGCAAGCTATCCGGCAAAGGGCGTTGGCCTTCTAGGAATGGGTTCTCAAACATGGCTTGGTAATCCCACACCTCTCCTCGGGCTTTCCATTCGTCATTCCCTCTCACATAAGCATGGCCCGTATGTTGGCCTGTCATCAGCACACAACGTGCCGGAGCACAAACTGGAGCCCCGGAGTAGTGCTGCGTAAATTTCATGCCCTCTTTGGCCAAAGCATCAATGTTTGGCGTCTCGATCAGAGATTGTCCATAGACTCCTAGTTCGCCATACCCTAAATCATCGGCTAATATGTAGATGATGTTGGGAGTTGCGGCTTTTGTTTCTTCTTTTTCTTGTTGGCAGGCAAAAAGGGAAAACAAGAGTAAAAGGGAGGATAGCATGTAAAATCTCATGTTTAGATGTTGGTTTAGATCGCAAAAATAAATAATTATCGCTCTTGATGAATAAGTGTTAATATGGCCTAACTTAAGGCTAGGCACCCAATGATGATCTAAGCTTAGACTTCAGAAGTTTCTTTAGCCGTGACCGAGAAAACTTCTGAAGTCTTGCCTTATTTAGGCCCCATTTGAATCTTATATTCCGCCACAGATTCCACTTTCGCTCTCGAATAAAATAAAGGAAAGAACCGATCTTTAGCCCACAGATCAAATAAGTTACGGTAGTGGGGATGATCCGGGTCACCGGATTGGCCCGGCGTATTAGCCGCCAAGCAAGCGTCCCAGTCTCCGGTGTCGACAATGATGCGAAAGGAAGCCCCATGACTCTGATTGTCATTGCTACTCGTATTATTGACCGTATGTGAATTGCCCCCTCGTGGCGCAGGTCCCACTTCCAATTTTTTTCGCACAGCGGGCTTGACTGCATTACTCATCGGATGTTTTAGCAAGATGTGCTTATAGTTGGCTTGTCCGAGTTGCCACTTCGATTGATCTTTCCCCAGCTTCTTGGCCAAGCTTGCTACTGCTTCTTCGAAGCTTTGGCGTAGCATTTGATCTCGTCCAGCTATCGGATCAGCTCCGAATCGCCCGTCGGGAAGGATCAAATGATCTAGGATCTTCTTTAGCTGGACATTGATGTACGGGCTGGCTGCTTTCGGTACCAATAGTGCTTTCATATTGGCTGTCAAGCGACGTTCCCATTCATTATAAATAGCAGCAGCTATAGAATTAGGTAATAGCTGATAGTCCCACTTCATCACCTTTTCTTGGGCCGTCTTTAGCATTGCTTTCTCAAAATCAAGGGCTTGCAAAAGAGGAACCAATTGCCGGGCGGGCAAAGACAAGTAATCGGTTTGATAGGCCGCCATATCCATGAGGCTATGTTTCCGGCCATTTTGCAACATTTCCCCTACTCTACTCTGGCGATAAGGATCAGACCAGGAGAAACCTACTGCATCCATGTGTCCATAATCAGGAGGAGTGACATTGGCATTGGCGGTATAAAAAAGTCCGCTAGGTGGATTATAAATATTCGGTTTGGCAATGATAGGCAAATAACCCTCCCATTCATAACTACCATCTCCGGGCACTGGGACAAGACCACTCCAGTGCCTCCGGATAGGAGCAATCCCCACGGCCTGCCAACCGATGTTTCCAGCCCGATCTGCCCAAATCATATTCTCGCCGGGTATATGGCTATAGTTACAAGCCTCTCGAAAAGAGTCAAAATCAACGGCCTGGTTCATCCGTAAGCTGGCTAGGTAGGGCGAGCCTCCAATTTCAAGCCAACCGCATCTTACGGCATAGGCCAAGTTATGCGCCTCATCTTGCCAAGTCACCGGGCCATGACGGGTATATTTCAGATCAACGACCTGGTCTTTTTCACCTTTAACGGGAATCGTATCCTTAATCACCCGCATATTCTCCCAAGCGCCCTGGTACCAGTACTGATCTGGATTATCCGGGTTTAATTCATACACATACAGGTCCTCGGCATCCGTACGGTAAACCGTCAAACCCCAGGCTCCATATTCATTATGTCCAATCGAAATACCAGGAATCTCGGGTTCTCCGCCGCCGATCACATTCCAGCCCGGAGCGACAAGGTGAGCCATGTAGCGCAAGGAAGGAGCCGCTTGTGATCGGTGAGGATCATTGGCCATCATGGGAAATCCGCTCAAAGTGTGCCTTCCATCCACAATCCAGTTATTACTTCCGAGCGTATTAACATCATTGCGCATCGCATTTTGGTAGTCGGCCTCATCCGCCTGAGCTAATGTCCGGTAGTTGTCTAGATCAGCCTGGACGCTGGCGATTAGATCTTCGGGTTGAAACCGAACAGGTTTTCGATAGGCATTGTACAACTGCAAGATATCGTCGAAGAGACGCTCTTGATTAATCTTCGGATCCATTTCTAATTGAGGATCCCCGGGATGAAACCAAGACAATTCCTTTGCTTTTTCCACCCCAATCGAAGCGACCAAGCGGGCCACCTTTAACTCATCGCCTATGTTACCTAGTAGTCCTTGATGCCGGGAGATCACCACTTCAGGAGTCCATGGTTGTGGGCGTGTTTGTAGTAATTTAAATTCCAAAGGAAGTAATTCTGGTTTATCCAAAACTTGCTCGATATAGGCATTAACGCCCGCTACAAAAGCAGTAATAATGAGGCGCCCTCTAGGATGGTAATGATCCATTTCTCGGCCAATATCTCCTCGGAATTGAAATAATCTTGTCCCGATATCACGTTGCAACTCTCTAGGTCCCAGTAGTTCAGCCACTGTGCCAGTAGCCTGTCGCCGCCAAATTTCCAATTGAAATAAGCGATCCCGTGCCGCATTATACCCTTGGGCAAAGAACAAATCATGCTCATTTTCAGCATAAATATGCGGTACACCCCACTCATCAACAATAATCTCTACTGGGGCTTGCAAAGCAGCAATACTCAATTTCTCCATTTGGGCAAAGAGGTCAAATGCCCCGTACATCAAAAGGATAAGAAATAGCAGGCTTCGTTTTTTCATACTATACGATACTTGGTGATGCCTTTAAATTAAGCTGAGTAGCTGAGACTTTGGTAGTCTTTGATAAAAAAAATGAAGTTGAACTGTCACGTCACTCCGATTCAGGGCTTCTAAGATTGGTACGCTTAGTAGAATAATCATTTTTTCACCTAATACTATAAAGATGAAGTTCAAAAATCTTTCCTTTTATCTGTCATTACTGGTCATCGGGCTTTTGGCTGTCAGCTGCGATAAAGCTGCTAAAAGTGAAGTCATAGAAGCGGCCCCTGAAGGCATAGCCGTAGAAGCGCCCCTTTTTGGCCTTTCCAACTACCACAGCACACTTGATGTCGGGACATTTTCATCCGGCTTAGCTATTGTGAATTTAGAAGCCAAAGTCTATGAGTCCATGTTTCATAAAATGGCCAAAACGATTACAGGTGAAGCAGGTGAATTAGTCAACTATTACATAGAGCAGGTAGAAACCGAAGAAGGGGTATTGTATTATTTGATTCTAAAGGGAGAACTCAGTGATGCTTCTTTCTTAAGCATCGGGTTAAATCTCCAGATGGGTACTGAAAAAACCGAAAAAGGTGGAGATGCTGAGTGCTTGGTACTTGCAATCAATCTAGAACCAACGCCACATTGGTCTTGCCGAAGTTTTGGCGTTTGTACGAGCTGTCAATATGACTTCACAAACAGCACAGGTTGCAAATGCTCATTTGGCCCTAACACTTGTCAGAAATACTATCCTGGCCAAGATCCTACCTAAGGAATTAGCTTTTGCGAGTTGCAGGCTAGCCGCTGTGCTACCCAGCAACTCGCAAACATTTAACCTTCTCTGACAATTTTTGTGGTCCCGTCTGGCCAGCCGGACAGGCAATTGAATGTGAAAGGCTAAAGCAACCATCGGAAGCTGTGGACCTTGCTTTCAATTGATTCAAAAGCACAAAAAATGTCAGAGAACCACATTTAATTGGCTGATACATTTCTGTCCAATCTCCCACCAAAATACTTCATTTTCTTGCCTCCTCACGGATGAAAAGTCTATTTCAAGTTGTCAGATATTAGCCGGCTTCAATATTCGATTGTATAAATCAAAACAAAAACGATATTTTGTTCGGATAAACGATAACACCGACTAAATCCTTCAATTTGAAAACTCTTCTAACTAGATATGGATTACTACTAAGCCTACTTGTGCCAACGGTTGTTTTTGCTCAAACCAATGAAGGAAAAACCTTTTGGTGTGGCTTCATGGAACATCGCGATGTTAACCAGAATACCAAGGTCGTGATGATTACCTCCAAACAGACGACTAGCGGTACCGTCAGCATGCCGCTTAACGGCTGGAGCCAGTCATTTACGGTCGCAGCTAATGGCGTTAGCTTGATTACGCTGCCCGCGAATGCCGAAACGATAGGCTCTGAAAGCATTACTTCCACTGGCGTTCTGGTGAGTGCCAATGATCCCGTCTCCGTCTATATCCACCAATATTTTTCGATGCGTTCGGAGGCTTCCGTGGTTTTGCCCAATTCCTCTATTGGTGATGAATATTTTGTCATGACCTATGAAGGAGTAGATAGAAGTGGGACGGTATTTCCTTCAGAGTTTTTGATTGTGGCGACGCAAGATGAAACGACGATAGAAATAACCGTCAGCGATAGAACAAAACAAGGCAAACAACCCGCTTCTACCTTTAGTGTCGTACTCGATCAGGGGCAAACCTACCAAGTCCAGGCCCAATCAGGAAATGGGGATTTGACGGGATCCTTTTTGAAAGGAGACAAGGATTTCTCCCTTTTTGCCGGTAATAAATGGACGCAGGTGCCCAAGAGTTGCGAAGCGCGGGATAATCTTTTGGAACAAATGTATCCCCTGGCTACCTGGGGTAAATTGTTTGTTACCGTTCCGAATGATAAAGTAAACTTTGATGTGTTTCGAATCCTGGCGGCAGAAGATAATACGATCGTTCAAGTCGAGGGCACCTCTAGCAATAGCTATACGCTGAATCGTGGACAATTTACCGAGTATCAATCTTCTCAGGCTTCCTTTATCAGCTCCAATAAGCCGATTATGGTGGCGCAGTTTAACGTAGGTGCCAATTGCAATGGACATACGCTAGGTGACCCATCGATGGTTATCCTCAATACAGTAGAGCAAACCAGAGACACCGTCACCCTTTACAACTCTTCCTTCCAAAATATAACAGAGAATTACATCAATGTCATTGCACAGACAGTAGATATTGACAATATTCTTTTTGACGGTAATCGATTGGGCGACATGGGACTTACCACTGGAACTGTCGGTCCGAATAATGAATTTGCCTATGTCCGAGTAAGCGTCAGCTCAGGAGCACATACCATTATATCACAGGGTTGTGGCGTCATCGCTACTGCCTACGGCTACGGGAATGTCGAATCCTATGCTTATAGTGGAGGAGCAAGTTTCAATGAAATCAATGCCAATCCGATCCCCGTGGGAGGATGCCTTAATGATACTATTTCCTTTGATACTGGCCTAGAACCCCCACGTTTTGAATTCGCCTGGGACCTAGGAGATGGCACCACAACCACTCAAAATAAGTTTGAACATATCTATACTGAATTAGGTGCATATCCAGTACAACTCATCTTAACAGATCGATGCTTACTAAAGACGGATACGCTGTACCGAGACCTCCTGGTAAGCCTGCGTCAAGCGGTCGATGCTTCCACCCTAATCGAGGCCTGCCAGGATGAATCAATTCAGCTATCTGCTACCGATTTGGCAGGGGCTCGTTATGAATGGCAAGGCCCAAATGATTATTTTTCGGAAGAACAATTCCCCAGCCTGCACGGCGTACAGCCAGGAATGAGTGGAGACTATTCAGTAGTGGGTATTGTTTCTGGTTGTGCTACCTTTCCGGCTTATACCCCTTTGGAAATTTACCCAACGCCACTTCCCGATCTAGGACCAGACACCATCTTCTGTTCCCGCGACTTTGTTTTCGAACTTGATCCGGGAGACTACGCCGCTTATACTTGGCAAGACAATGCTCTGTCAGCCACTTACCCTGTAAATTTCGAGGGAAATTATTCAGTTACGGTCACCAGTGATTTCGGCTGCTTGGGTTTCGACGAAGTAAGCTTAGTTGAACAATGCCCCACTAATATCTATGTGCCCAATATTTTCAGTCCCAATGATGACAACATCAACGACACCTTTGGCCCTTTCGCCACGGATATTATTAGCCTACAGTTTCAGGTATATGATCGCTGGGGTAACCTCGTTTTCGAATCTCATGATGAAAACAATCATTGGAACGGAGAGTGGAACAATAAGCTAGCCCCGAATGGTGTATATGTATGGTTTGTTGAATTGGAAGGCTACCTCCGGGATGGTTCTGTATTTAGTCAGAAAAAGACTGGCTCTGTGACCCTAATTAGATAGTGTGAGCCGGTGCTCAATAGGACATAATAAAAGCAGTCAAATTCACCTCTGAAGGCAAATTAATTTTCTTGCGAAGGCGATAGCGACTGGCCTCCACACCACGAGGGGTTACATTCATGAGGGTTGCCATTTCTTTCGTTGTTAAGTTCATTTTCAGGTAGGCACACAAGCGTAAATCTTTAGGGGTGAGACTGGGGTAGGCTGTTCTTAGTCGATCAAAAAAGTTCTCGTGTAGTTCATTAAAATGAAACATGACTTGATCCCAGCCCTCATATATGATTTCATCATTTTTCAGGCTTCGAATCAGCTTTTGCAATTGTTGTTTGACCGAATCCTCTTTACTTTTCTTCTTAATATTATCCAGTTGATTCACAATTTCCATGATCGTTTCACTCTTCTTAACCAGGTGAAGCGTAGCTGAGACCAATTCTCTGTTTTTGTGATCCAACTTAGACTGGATTTTTTCTGTCTCTAGCGCTTCAATCTTAACCTTTGTCTGCTTTACCGTCGAATCTACTTTTTGCTCAAGTCTTTTGTATTTCTGCTGAGATCGGGTATACAAGTAATAACCCAAAACCGCCAGCAAAAATAGATAGGAGGCGATAGCCCATTCGCTTAGGTACCAGGGTTTAGTAATAATAAAAGCCAATCGGTAGGTAGAAGATTGTCGTCCATCAGGGCTGATAGCTCTCACACTTAGTTCATATTCACCGGGTGCCAAATTAGTATATTCCTTGGTGCGAATGGTGGTCAAGGGCGTCCAGTCCTCATCAAAGCCTTTGAGGAAATACTGAAATTCAAGGTTTTTGTTATGAACGTACTCCGTTGCGGCTACACTGTAAAGGAAGGAATTCTGGTAGTAAGCAAATTCGAAGGGTTCGCTGGCCTTTTCGGTGGGATAAATAAGGCTGTCTTTATTGACAATCATTTCCTGTAGAACAATATCAAAATCGGGTATTTCTGGCCTTTCATAATTGGCATCATAATGTAAGAACCCATTGATTGTGGTAATGAAAACGTGTTGTCTATCATAGGTATAGATTTTCTCCCAACCGCTGTTAAGGAGAGAGGCAAGTTCGGGAAAAACAATCTTATCAATCTGCCGGGTAAGGCCCCGTTCTTTAATGTCTAAAAGACCAATTTCTTTTTCTGTAATAAACCATATATCACCATCTTGCCCTTCAAACAAGCGACGTACTTTGGTTTCTGTTCCTAAATACTTATTGATGGCTTCATAGGGTACAAATTTATCGGCTTCTCGATCAAAAACAAACACCCCTTTCTCTGCACATACTAGGATTTCCCCATTGATTTTAAATACATGATTGTGTAGCGAACTAGGAAGGCCGTGCTCCTCTCCAAAAATAGCGACAGAACGCAAATCTTCATCCTTTGAATAGCTTATCTGGTACACACCTCGGTACGGATGAGACATCCAGTAATGATGGTATTCATCTTGTACTATAAATCGACTAGATTCTGCTAGATCAGGAAGATCCCCTTGGTAGGTTAAATCTTCCGCAGCAAAGAAACTAATCCCGCCATAGTTGCCAGAAAAAATCAGGCCGCTATCCAATTGATCCTTTTGGAAGAGCCATACCCCAGTCTTATCATAAAATAGTGTAGCAGACGCTCCCTTCACCAAAAAAGCGCCTTCTTTATGACTCAAAATCAATTGATCATTTACTTGATCCAAGCCCCAGACCTGCCCATTGGTGTTTTTGACCAATCGAAGGTCACTGGTACTGACTTGCTCGTTCCAGTCTGCATATAGTAAGCCACTGCTATTGCCAAGGTAGATTTTACTATCAAAAATTATTACATCATAGCCCGCCCCTTCCAACTCATCTTTGGGATAAATTCTAGCAAAGGGTGAATTCGTTCGTATCATACTGATACCGTTATCCAACCCCAGCCAAAGATTTTTATCCCGATCCAAAAAAGTACTGATAACCCGATCATTTGACAGCCCATCCTCCGCGCTGATATGGTATTTGAATCCTCCTTCTTTATTGATGATAATCGCCCCATTAAAACCTGTCCCAATGAAGACATCTCCATTGTCTAAAACATCAATGGTATTGATGAATTGGTCACCAAAATGATTTTCTCCTTCATTGTGCCATTTCTTGATCTGAGTGCCATCGTAGATAAATAGGCCTTTTCGATAGGTAGTAATTAAAAAATCATCCTCAAAAGGGACGACCTTCCTGATTTCACTGCCAGCCAATAAGGAAGACCCTGTGAGCGCCCGGGTTTGTCCATTTTCAAACTGGTACAGGCTGCCATCCGCAGCTTGGATGAACAGCTGTTCTTTAGCCGTCCCCATGAATACTACAGGAAAATCAGTAAAAACATGGAAGGAACTATCTTCTAAAACAAAGAGTTTCTGAGAAGCTATGAAGTAGAGTGTTTCGCCAATCATATCAATCCCCCAAACATCTTCAAAATCTTGGTGCTGTTTGGGTATCCTAGGCTTTAAGGAACTAAATATCCATTTCCCTTTTAAATTGCGTTGATAAAAACCGACCTCGTTCTGACCTCCGCCATAAATCAAATGATCGCACAAATGGACGGAACGCAAAATTGTCTTATTAGGCAATGGAAAAAGCTGCCAAGAGAAGCCATCAAACTCCAATAGCCCTTCATTATTGGCGAAATACATCAGCCCATTACTGGCTTGCCCAATATCCCAGTTTTGAGTACCATACCCATACTCTTCTTTGGTATAAGATTCCACAAAAGGGATTCCTATCATCTGTGCAAATACAGGCCTTTCAGCCAGTACTAGCCAGAAAAAGAGCCCCCATATGAAAAATCGTCCTGTCATCGACTGTAATTCGTTAGTGTTGCCGAAAATATCAAAATGAGTAGTAAAATAGTAGGCATGTATTACCTAATTTGAAAATATTTTTAAAGTGAGTAATTAAACAGGGGGAATATATATTTGTTTAAACGTGCTAAAGCTTAATTTTACTCATAACAAGATACCACCTAACAGAATTTTATTCCACAAGGACAATTAGTAATTCCTAGACATGTAATTCATTGAAGTGAGTAATGTGTATTGGGCTTGAGTAGGGCAATTTCACTACTACAAGCTGGTCTATTATTCCCCAGATTACTGTCAAAACCCTTCATAAATTCAAAGTTATGAGATCAAATTTATTAGTAGTAATGCTCTTATTGATCCCACTATTTCTGGTAGCACAGGATGGGGTAATAAAGGGCGTTTTACTGGATGGGGAAAATACGGAACCGCTTCCCTTTTCCAATATCTACAATGTCAGTACAGGTTCCGGCTCTGTTACAGATATGGATGGGAAATTCAGCGTAGCAGCTAGTATAGGTGACACTTTACAGTTTAGCTATACCGGTTATCAAACGCAGGAATTTATAGTCGCCAACTTTGATGACTTGACCATTAGACTGGGTTTTGGTCTGGCGGAATTAGAAGAGGTAGTTGTTATCGGCTACTCTACTGCGACCAAAAAAGAAATTACCGGAGCCGTTTCCATCGTCAAGGCGGATGAAATTGAGGCTTTAAACCCCAATCGCCTAGAACAAGCCCTACAGGGGCAATCAGCGGGTGTACAAATTAGTTCCCAATCGGGTTCGCCAGGGGGAGGATTCAATATTCGAATTCGGGGTATCTCCTCTAATGGTAATAACAACCCCTTGATTCTAGTGGATGGTGTCCGATATGAAGACCTCAGTGCATTAGACCCTTCGAGCATTGAAAGTATAAACGTACTGAAGGATGCCTCTGCCAGTATATATGGTGTACAAGCGGCCAACGGCGTCATCTTGATCACCACCAAGACGGGTAAAGAAGATTCTAAGCCAACTGTAGATATCCATACTTACTACGGGATGCAGGAAACCGCTCGAAAAATTCCTACGCTAAATGCTACAGAATATGCTCTTTTAACCAATGAGGCGCATGTGAATGGCGGTAGTGCTCCCCCATTCACCAATATTGCGGGCCTGGGTGAAGGTACAAACTGGCAAAATGAAGTGTTTGAAACCGCACCAGTAACGAATGTCAACCTAAATGTAAGAGGAGGGGGCAGTCGCTCTACTTATGCGGTTGGTGGTTCTTTTTTCGAGCAGGATGGAATTGTCGGTGGAGATAACGCAGCTTTCAAACGTTACACGGGTAACCTTAATTATGGCGTGGAAGTCATCGATAATCTCAAATTCACATCTATCGTTGCCTATACGCACCAAAAGCGAAAAACATTAAGTGAAAATGCCATCGGTTCGGTCTTATTCAATGCTTTGAATATGCCCTCGACCCTTTCTCCCTTTGATGCGCAAGGCGATTATACCCTAGCGGAGGGCTTGGGTTCAGAGGTTATCAATCCTTTGGCACAAATTGCCAATACATTCAATGATGTAAACGTCAATCGTTTCACGGGGAAAATTGGATTTACCTTCGAACCCATTCCTGGTCTTTCCATCGAATCTAGTGTACCTTATAATTTCTCTAATGTAAGAGGCAAGACCTTTGGTCCAGAGATTTTCTTTGGAGCGGGGAAAGTATTCAATGCGACCGAGAGTTCTATCTTCGAATTCGCTGAAAGCTATACCAGCTGGGGTTGGGATAATGTAGTCAACTATGAAAAATTCTTCAATACGGCGCACAAGTTCAACTTCACGCTTGGAACGGCGCTCTACGAAGAAAGATTTAGAGGATTATATGGCTCTGGTTTTGGTATTCCCAACAACAGCTATGAATTTGCAGCTTTATTCCAGGCCAATGAAATTCGCGACAATGGTGCCAATTCGGGCGCTGGAATTTTCAGACTCATGTCCTACTTCGGCCGAATCCAATACAGCTACAATTATAAATACTTGGCTTCTTTCATCTTGAGAAGAGATGGAACCACTCGTTTTGGCCCCAACAATAGATACGGATATTTTCCTTCCCTGTCATTGGGTTGGGTAGCCTCTGAAGAAGCCTTCTTGAAAGAGGTAGATTTTATAGATTTTGCCAAAGTACGACTTAGCTATGGAGAAACAGGAAATGACAAAATTGGAGACTTCCGTTATGTCTCTTCCTTGAATGGTGAGGCAGAATATATCTTCAACGGTGGCCAGCTAGTATCGGGGCAGGCCGTAGGCACGATTGCCAACCCAGACATCACCTGGGAGACCAATATACAATTCAATTTTGGGGTCGATCTGAACCTCTTCGACAACCACCTCTCCGTTACAGCAGATTATTTCTATAAGGAAAGCCAAGATTTGCTCCTTGCGATTCCCGTCTCTGGCCTAACTGGCTATACCGCACCTGGTGGCGGACTACCGATTGCCAATGCAGGTTCTATACGAAATACTGGCTTTGAGCTAGCGGTCAACTATAATGATAACTTTAATGAGCGAGTGAAATTCAATATTGGATTCAACGCTACTCAATTGAAGAACGAAACCCTAAACCTCAACGATGGTGTTTCTTTCATCTCTGGCGGTGGTTTTGGCACCGGACAACTTCCTCCTACTCGTTGGGAGGTAGGCCAACCGATTGGTTACTTCTTCGGACGAGTGACAGACGGTATTTTCCAAACACAAGAGGAAGTTGAAATCCATGGTGCCCAACCAGGAGCTAGCCCCGGAGATATCCGGTTTGTGGATTTAAACCAGGATGGTATTGTAGATCAGGAGGATCGCACCTTTATTGGAAGTCCTATCCCTGAATTCATTCTTGGCTTCAATTTTAATGTTGATTTCTACAACTTTGATTTTTCCGTTTTTGCCGATGCACAGGTAAATATAGATATCGTACGTAATTACGAGAGAAACCTACCCCTTACTAATCGAACCGCCTATTCCATTGATCGATGGTACGGCGCTGGAACCAGTGATGATTATCCTAGATTGACGATTGGAGCCTCAGAAAATACTTTGTTCTCTGATTTCTACATAGAGGATGGCTCTTATTTTAGGATCAAGAATATTCAACTGGGTTATACCCTACCTGAAGCCCTATCGAAAAAGGCCGGGATGAAGCGATTCCGCATTTACGGATCCGTCACCAATTTGTTCACTTTTACCAATTACCAAGGATATGATCCCAATATCTCTTCCGGGAGTCCATTAGACGCCGGAATTGACATCGGGTACTACCCACAGGCAAGAACTTTTATTGGTGGAATTAAAGCAACCTTTTAATATGAAAAGCTATACTACTTTTAACAAAATAGGCCTGGTGCTGGCCATTTGCGCCCTACAGGCTTGCTCGGAAAGCTTTCTTGATGTCAAGCCTATCAATCAGATCAATTCCGAGAATTTCTTCAATTCTGAAGAAGACTATAACCAGGCACTAATAGCGAGCTATGACCTACTAGGAGCCACCTATCTCAATGTAATATTGGGTGAAATCGCTTCCGATAACACCCTATGTGGGGGTGAAAATGCCAATGACGTTCCGGGTTGGCAAGAGATCGATGACATGAGGCATAGCTCGGCCAATGACCAAATCCGGAATCTCTGGAATTGGATGTATGCAGGGATCAATCGCTGCAATTACATTTTCGAATTCCAAGATAAATTGGAATTTGAAAGTAAAGCCCAAATCTTGGGTCAGAATGCCTTCTTAAGGGCGTATTACTACTTTGAATTAAGCAAGTGGTTTGGTGATGTGCCCTTAGCGGTAGACCAGAGAGTTAGCTTCAGTGAAGTTGCCAGCTTTCAAAGAAATGCGAAGTCGGAAGTCTATGCACAGATCGAAACGGATTTGAGATTTGCCAGTACGGTATTGCCTTTAAGCCAAGCTGAACTGGGGCGAGTGACCAAAGGAGCCGCTCAGTCTCTATTGGGCAAGGTGCTGATTTTTCAAGAAAAGTATGCAGAAGCGGCTACCGTCCTAGACGAAGTGATCAATTCCGATGTTTATGACCTACACGATGATTTCGGCACGCTATTCTTACAACAAGAAGAGAACAATCAAGAATCAGTCTTTGAAATTCAATACTCCAATGTACAAGGTGCTGGATTTGGTTGTTTGCAATGCAGTGAAGGAAATGTAGCGGTTGGGTTTAGCGGAATCAGGGGTTACAATGGCCCTACTTACCAAGGTGGATTCAGCTTTAATGTGCCAGTACAGGATCTAGTGGATCAGTATGCTGCCAACGATCAAAGACTTAATCCAACGATCATGGACATTGAGGCTTTCAAAGCCGCACAGGCAGAAAAAGGAATTGAGGTTTCTTATTCTGAAGGATTTGAACATACCGGTTATTACAACCATAAATACATACCTAGAACCGGCGAAAGTTTTCAAGACCCTAACCTTACCAATTCCACCAACTATAGAGCCATTCGCTTTGCCGATGTGTTGCTACTAGCAGCAGAAGCTCACAACAAGGAAGGAAATGATGCCACCGCTCAAACTTATCTCAACCGTGTGCGTTCTAGAGCGGGCCTCGCCGCAGTAACGGATACGGGAAGCACACTGGAGGAAGTAATTTTCCAAGAGCGAAGGTTGGAGTTAGCGGGCGAAGGGCATCGATTCTTTGATCTCGTGAGAACAGGTAGAGCTGCCGCTGCGATTCCTGGATTTCAGGCCGGTAAACATGAATTGTTTCCCATCCCCCTCTTGGAAATTGAGTTAGCCGGAAACATTTGGGCGCAAAACCCCGGGTATTAATAGACTTTATTCTAAACTAATTTGTATGAAGCAAAAAGCGTCTTTTCCGGCTGCCCTGCGTTCCGTCCTCCCCTTAAGAGCTATGGCTATTAGGGTCCGGGCGTGCCTTGGTCAGCCACAAAATCCATCTTTTTTCTCCTATAAAACCATTTCAGAATAAAGTCTGATCAAAAACAATTAGAAGATGAAAATCCTAAGCATAAAAAACAGCATTTTCGTTCTACTCCTGTTAGGCCTAGTTGGCTGTGACAAAGATGAATTCAAGGAGTTGATCGCAGGCCCTCCGGGTAATGTAAGTTTGAAGTTTACTATGGCAGATGATGACTCGGGCGAACTAAGCGTTTTCCCAGAGGCCACGGGCGCTTCCTACTTTGAAGTTTTCTATGGAGATAATCCCACTGAGGTAGCCGAAAAGATTCTCACCGGGCAATCGGGTAAGCATACCTATGCCGAAGGCAGCTATACACTAAAAGCCATTGCATACAGTATTTCTGGCGAAAGCACGGAAATTACACAAGCCGTCAACATCCAATTTACACCGCCCGAAAACTTGGTGGTAGATGTAGCGATTGACGCCGTTAATACCAATATCGTGACGGTCACTCCTAGCGCAGATAATGCGACCTTGTTTGAGTTGTATTTTGGAGATGTAGAGAATGAAGAAGCCACCACTATTATGGCCGGTGAATCGGCGGTTCATACTTATGCCGAAACAGGTAGTTATACCCTACGTGTCGTAGCACGCAGTGCTTCGGCTACCACCCTGGAATTCACACAAGAGTTGGACATTATTAAACCAGCGGTTCAATTGAGTCTACCAATCGATTTCGAAAACGCAGAAGTCAATTATAATTTTATCTCTTTCGGTGGAGCTGAGCTGAGTTTAATTGATAATCCCGATCCAAACGGTATTAATCCATCAGCGAAAGTCGGACAGCTATTCAAAATGGCCAACTCTGAAGTCTGGGCGGGGGGTCTATTGCAATTACCTCAGGCCATTGACTTTTCTGCCGCTGACCAATTCAGTGTCAAAGTATGGAGTCCTAAAAGCGGAATCCCCGTAAGATTAAAAGTGGAGAATGAAGGGGATACTGGTATTTTCTTTGAATTAGATGCGACCACAACGACCAGTAATGAGTGGGAAACCCTCACTTACAATTTCAGTGGTATTGATAAAAATAATAGCTATCACAAAGTCGTCATCTTCATGGACTTCGGTATTGTAGGAGATGACAGCCATTACTACTTCGATGATTTTGTATTATCGGGGGGAATTCAATCTTTCTCTTTACCGATTGACTTTGAGGCTGACAATGTGGATTATACCTTTACTGATTTCGGTAATGTAGTTACTAGCAGAATTGACAATCCCGACGCTTCTGGTAATAATACTTCTGCTAAGGTCGCTGCCTTAAACAAACCAGCTAATGCCGAAACCTGGGGTGGTACTTTCATGCAACTCGGTAGCCCTATCGATTTTACAGCTAGTGATCAACTTCGCTTTAATGTGTGGAGTCCGAAGGCCGGAATTACGGTTAAGCTAAAAGTAGAAAATTCAGCCAACCCGGATATCAATGCTGAAATCGATGTCATCAATACCCAAAGCAATAGCTGGGAACAATTGACTTATGACTTCAGTGCGATCGACAAATCGCAGAACTATGACCGAGTGGTTGTTTTCTTCGATTTTGGCAATGGTGGAGATGGGTCAGATTACTACTTTGATGACATCCAACTGGTGGATGGTGAGGGCGGCGGTAATGAGGATGTACTTTCTTTGCCTATTGACTTCCAATCTACCACAATCACTTACCCCCTTGAGGCCTTTGGCAATACCAGTGCGGGGGTATTGGAAAACCCAGATCCCAGTGGAATCAATACGTCTAGTCAGGTTGCACAATTGAATAAACCGAATGGCGCGGAGACCTGGGGCGGTGCCTTTATTCAACTATCTAATCCGATCGACTTAAGTAGCATGACCGAAATGGAATTTAAGGTCTGGTCACCAAAATCAGGGATCAATGTCCTTTTAAAACTAGAAAATGCTACGCAAGGAAGTATTTTTCATGAAGTTCAAGTCGTCAATACGAAAGCGGATGAATGGGAACTACTCAGCTTCGATTTGAGTGAAATTGACACCAGTAAAACGTACCAAAAGATCGTTATTTTCTTTGATTTTGAGGTACCTGGCGATGGTTCCACCTATTTTTTCGATGACATTAACTTGAAGTAAGTTTTGCCTTAAATGATCAATCATGAAATCAATACAATATATTAAAGTATTCGCTATCCTCCTTTGCTTCTTTAGCACCTTTGGCTGTGAGGAGGACTTGTCAGAAATAGAAGCTGTAGATGCCCCTACTGACCTGACATTGACTGCCACCGTTGCACAAGACGGTTCAGGAATTGTTTCTCTATCAGCCAGCGCTAATGGCGCCATGGTGTACCACTACTTTCTGGGCTTAAGTGAAAATGAAAAAGCCACCCTTAGTAGTACAGGGAAATTGGATTATACCTACCGTAGTTCGGGCCTATATACGGTACGAGTAGTAGCATACGGGCCTGGAGGTACAGCCACCAATACTTCGACAGAAGTCGATGTAGAAGTAACCTACGAAGCCCCCTCAGACCTCATCCATATTCTAACCAGTGGATCTAGCCGCAACTGGTTGTGGGATAAGTCAGTGATTGGGCATTTAGGTGTCGGTCCGCTATTCGATGGTGATGGCAATCCCGTGGGAGAGCCGATCTGGTATATGGCTCAACCCTTTGAAAAAGAGTCAGAAGGTTGTTTATACAGTGATGTTGTAACCTTCAGTACCAAGCCAGACAACACCATCTCTTATCAGCTCAATAACTTTGGTAGTACGTATTTTAATGCCGGCGAGGTCAATGCGGAACTCGGAGAAGCGGCACCAAATGCTGACCGTTGCTATGATTACGAAGCCGGAGTAGCTACCAGTGTAGGTTTCTTCGAGTCAGCTAGTGGTCTCACTAATACGACAGATATTAGCTTCATTCTTGGCAACAATGCATTTATCAGCTATTTCTTGGGTACGAGTACTTACGAGATTTTGAGTTATAGTGCTGACATCATTTACCTACGCTGTATTCAGGTTAATGATGCGGGTGAGGAGTTTGCCTGGTATCAACGTCTTGTTGCTGAAGATGCCAGTGAAGAAGAGACGGGAGGCGATTATGAATTATTCTGGTCTGAGGAGTTTGATACAGATGGAGCACCTGATCCTAACAACTGGAATTACGATCTAGGTACAGGAGATAATGGATGGGGAAATGGCGAATCGCAAACCTATACGGATCGGGCAGAAAACGTTTTTGTGGACAATGGCACGCTCAAAATAGTCGCTAAACGCGAAAATCTAAATGGGGCAAGCTTTACCTCTGCTCGAATAAAAAGCCAAGATAAATTTGAATTTACCTACGGTAAAATCGAAATCCGCGCCAAGCTTCCCTCCGGTGGAGGTACCTGGCCCGCCTTATGGCTTTTGGGGGCAGATTTTGAGACCAATGCTTGGCCCGCAGCCGGAGAGATGGATATGATGGAACATATTGGGAATCGCCAGGATGTAGTACAAGCCGCTGTACATAGTCCTTCTAGCTTTGGAAACACCCAAAATAAGGGAGAAATTACGGTAAACGGTGTCTCAGATGAGTTCCATCTATATGAATTGGAGTGGACAGCGGATGCCCTAAAATTTGGCGTGGATGGTAATAATTATTACACCTATAGTCCCTCCAATAAGGATGATAGCACCTACCCTTTCAACAAAGATTTCTTTTTCATTCTCAATGTAGCGATGGGAGGATCTCTCGGTGGGAATATTGATAATTCCTTTACAGAAGGAACGATGGAAGTTGACTATATCAGAGTATATCAAGAAAAGTAGGTTCTCTGACAATTTTTGTGCTCTTGAGTCAATTGAAAGAGAATAGTACAGCCTCCGATGGTCGCTTTAGCCTTTTACTTTCATTGGCCTGTCCGGCTGGCCAGACGGGACCACAAAAATTGTCAGAGAAGGGAAAAATAATCCGCTTTGGATAGTATTTAAGTAGCTGGATGTATAGGAGTGCATCCCAGTAAAGGTCAGTTACTCGGGATGGCTCCTATCAGCCGACAAAAGGAAAATCCTTGGAAGAGTAGGAAACACTTTTAGTCCAAACAAAGTAGCTACTCCTGCAGTGCTGCTTGTCCTACGCTGCGCTGCTGTTGCTTCATCATGGCAATCGAAATCGTAAACCCAGTGCCAAGTTTAAGGAGTTTTGGCGTTCGGAGAAATAGGCCTTTTGCTCAGCCATATTCAAATAGGACTTCAGCTGGATGCCGCCAAATAATTGGAATTGAGGGGCTACTTCCTGAAATACATCCATTTGCAATTGGCCACCCCAGATACTAGCCGAGCGATAATTCAAGCTTTGCAGTGAGGCATACTCACCCAAACCGTCGGTATTGGCAAATGCTTGTCCATCTTTACGATGAATCAGGCCGTAAATCCCTCCCAAGCTCAAGTTGACACCCGACTTTCTAGCTTTTAGTACTTCAATGCCGAGGATAAAAGGGATTTCGGTTAGGCTTTGCTGATTATACATCAAATTGGAAGTAGTTTCCTTCACTTGTACGCTGACATCCCCTCTCACTTCAGTGGTGCTGCCATCTGCTCGTTGGATAATTTGCGTCAGTTGATCTTCCAGCACCTTGTCGTAGGTTTTTTCATACTCATCAGTAAAGGATTCGTAACTAAAATGGTGACGCAAACCACCCTGTATAAAGAAGCCTTGCCCAAAGTCTCTTCTAATATCTAGCGAAAAAGACCAGGCCTCTAGTGGCTTTTCGGCTACTAAGCGCCGATCGACCAACGCTTGGTCCATTTCACTAACACCTTTGAGCTGCCGTTGAAAAGTCCCCACCGTAGCACTGAATCCCAACCACCAAGCACCTGACTGTCGACGCCTGGCTAAGGGAGCAGAGAGCGGCAGTGCATTTATATCCTCCTGGTCTAGCGATTGGGGGGAAGAAGGTAGAAGTACCAAACTATGCAAAGCATGTAGGTTTTTTTCTATTTCCAAAACTTGTTGCGGGGCTGTCGCCACATGCTGACCTTCAGGTTTTTCCTCTTCACTAAACTTAGTCAAGATCATAGATGAATGAACCCTATTTTCTTTGGGTTGATCGAACGCTACTTCTTGCTGGTCATTTGCTAATAGAGGAGTTACATTTTGTTGTCTGACGGCCTCAGTCGATATAGGCGAATTTACCGCAGGATCTATTTTAGGAAGCGTAGGAGCCAGTTGAGCCGTTTCGGTTTTCCCGTTCAAAGAAATTGGAAAAAAGGATAGTTCGCTTGGCTGTTCCATCTGCCAAGCAGAAGACCCCAGTGCCAGCGCTACTCCTGCTCCCAGCACCATTGCTGTTCCCATAAACCAAAAGAAAAAACCTCGCTTCTTTTTCTCCTCCCGCCTTTCTGCCAAAGCAGCCCAACTCGCTTCCATATCCATGGGAGAAGGATAGTCATTCAGTTTTTCCCTTAGTTTTTCTTCAAGCCAGTCTTTTTTCATAGTTTTTTGCCGTTAAAGGTTGAAGAAATTGTTTTAGCATTTTCTTTGCGCGTGTTAATTGCGAGCGGGAGGTGCTTTCTGTGATACCTAATTTTCCTGCGATTTCTTTGTGACTCCAGCCTTCGAAAATAAATAAGTTCAGTACTTGTCGATACCCTTCCGGTAGCTTGCGGATAGCTGCGAGCAATAGTTCTTCCGATACATCATCAATCGACTGCTCGGACAAAATCGCTTCAGGCAGATCCGCTCGAAATTCCAGCTTGGGCTCGCGTTTGGTTTTGCGAAAGGCTTGCAATATGGAGTTGGTACATAGTCGATACATCCAGGCTTCGAAAGGGCCCTTTGCGGTATCGTATTGCTTAATATTCTTAAATAAAGTCAGGAAACATTCTTGCAGGTAATCTTGCGCCAGTACCTCGTCCGAAGTATATCGTCGACAGATACTAAGCACCTTAGGAGCGAAGCGGAAAAAGAGTTCTTTTTCCGCCCGCTCATTCCGCTTTTTACATTTTTCAACTAGTTGTTGGATGTTCATGTAATGGGATTACATAGGGATTGTATAGCACAAAATTATATTCTCGGGTGATTCCAAAGCACGCTACAAGCACGAAAGGAATCACCCCAGCCAGTTTATTCGTCATTCAATGATCGCCGACAACTCCACCAGCGCATTTTCATACTCCTCATTGGTCACTTCGTTGGTCACTCGTGCATTTTCTACCCTAAAAAATAAGGCATCGCCAGCTTGTTCTCCTTGTTGTACGGCGTTAATGTTCATTTCTCCACCAAAGATCAGTACTTTCCCAGGGTTACCAATGATCTGGTACTCAGTACTCATTCCCCAAACTGGGTCATTAATATCATTGGTCCAGTTGATAAAATGATAAGTATACAATACCTTATCGCCGCCACCTTGGTTATCAATACTGGTTAAAGTATAAATATTTCCGATGGAGTCATTGGGTTCCAGTGTTGCGGTACAGTTATTAATAATATAATCAGCTTGTCCAGGAATTGTTATTTTCACCTGCGCCGTAAAGGTAAGTCCACAAGCTTTCACCTCTCCCACATCTACTGTATTACTTACACTATAAGACTGGGCCGTGCCTCGCACTTGCTCTTCCCAATCGATACCTGTTACAGACATGGAACTAGCCCCACAAGGTCGAAAGGCAGCTAATAAACTACCATCTGCCTTCGCCGTCACAATATAGGATTGATCTTGCAGTTGAATAATTGCTACCCCGTCGGAAACGGCTTCTTGGTCGCAGTTCACCAATGTCCCGCTAAGGCTTACCCAATCGGAGTCCAATTCAATATTAATGGTTCCTAAATTGCTATCATCACTTAAGCTACCCAGATTAACCGAGTAAAGCACGTCACCACAATAAGGATCAATTAACTCCAATAAGAGCGGAGTATTGGCGATCACCTTACCTTTAAAGGCTCCATCTGCCGTTAATCCCACCATACCTTGGGTATTCAGATCAGTAGCCGTCACTCGAACTTGTCCGGTCAATTCGTACTTATCCGCGGAAAAGGCACCTTTTAATTCAACTAAGTCATAGGGTACATCACAATTCCAAAAAGAAAAGTGAGAAACTTCACCTACATATTCACCATTAAGCAGCTCAGCTGAACCTTCTTCTATCCAGAAACCTCTGGCTTTATCAAAATACCAAAGCGGTATAGTGCCTGGTGCTCTCATGCTTCTATCGGCAGGAATGGCCATGCGCAGTGTTGCGGGTGCTGAAATTTGCAATTGCTCTCCATTATTGGCTTCTAGCTCTACATTCATCATACCAAAACTATGGAGGGTTTGTTGCTCATTTTCGGTGTTGATGGCGAGCAAGTTACCGGGCATGATTTCGGCTAGATCAGGATCACTAGGATCAATATAGGTGGCATAGACGTTGACCTCTCCCTGATAAGGGTTACCAGATTGATCCACAAAGGCATTGGCCTGAAAGTCGACCAGGCTACCATTATTCAAAGTCACTGTACCACCCTGCTGAGCAGCAAAAGAGGTGTTCAATAATCGAGGGGTCAATTGCACCCGAGTTTTCATGGTACTTCCAGCAATGGGAAGAATCGTTTGAAAGGCGTCAAAGAATCCGTCTTTCTCCACTTTCAATACGGCTTCTTCTCCATTTACTAAATTTTCGATGACAAAAACACCATTTTCGTCGGTTTCGATCATAGCATTTCCCCAACTTACGGCTGCGCCTGCTAGTGGGGCTCCCTGTCGATCCATGATCAATCCTTGGATGGTCGATTCAATTATAATACTGGGCGCAGGTGGTTGCTCCTCTGTAATGGTAGTGACTAAGCTGTCTTTTTTACAGCTTCCCAACAGTAATAAACAAAAGGAGAAAAGAAAAAATACTCTAATTTTCATAGCTTATGATTGTGGAAGTTGACTTTAGCTATTAAACAACTTCACTGAAATAAATAGGTTCTGACGCGTCCTCATATAGTATTATGCCAGAATCTTAAAAACGCTGCATTGTCTTGAATCTATTTCATTTTTTTAGCGAAACATATACAATGATGCGCTTGAAAAGCGCCTCGTCTTAGCAAAAAAATGACTCTTTTTTGCTCCAAAAGCATTGCCCGAACATGCTCTTAGTAATGAAAAATAAATAACTAAGACCAATTAGCGTTATCTTTTTCCACCAGCCGTCGTTGTTCATCATTCGCGTAGCTAGGCTATGCTTATTCTTCACA
>Ga0070729_10002028_pt1 | contig 27672 bp, 21 predicted proteins | sample tdDd472_FD_66725 | JGI IMG/M metagenome (GOLD analysis project Ga0070729, IMG submission 66725) | Marine sediment microbial communities from the Atlantic coast under amendment with organic carbon and nitrate - tdDd47.2 | ecosystem: Environmental > Aquatic > Marine > Coastal > Sediment | place...
AACAGCTATTTGAAAAGCATAAGAGGCATCTGGATTTTCACCTTTTTGCAAATGATAACTTATTGCATTAACAAAAGATGGCGAAAGTTGTTCAGCCTCTGATTTGATCTCATTACGTTTGTCCTGATTGATATCCATATCGTTAACTCCATTAAGAATAAGAGCGTTTATATCATCAATGCTTATCGTAGTTTTTAATAGTATAGGGTCCATTATTATATTTGATTTATTTAAAGTGAATCTAAAGTAATAGAAAATTACGAGATAATTAAAAACATATCATCTATTGTAAAAATACACATGGGATACCATAAGGATTTTGTAGATTTGAGATATTCAATTTACCATTAACCTTGATAGCTACAATGAAAAGAATTTTATCTCTACTAGTAATAAGTACCATGTTTTTTGGATGTACATCCAAAATTGATCCGAATACTTCAATCAGTTCTCTATCTGAAGATTATGTGAAAACTATATTAGAAATTGGATTGTATGATCCAATGTATGTTGATGCATATTATGGTCCGGAAAGCTGGAAGAAAGAAGTCGATCAGTTAAAAGAGGAATCGATTCCTTCAGAACGATTGATTAAGAAGGTAGAAGACTTAGAACTTCTATTGGAGAAAATTTCGATTGAACCTGAAAATGAAATGTTGGTTTTACGAAAAAAATATATGGCAAAGCAATTGATTGCTGTTAAGGCTAGAATTAAAATGCTTAATGGAAAGACATATACTTTTGATGAGGAATCGAGTAAACTTTATGATGCTATTGTACCTCCTTTTGAGAATGAGCATTTTGCCTCAGTTATTGAACAGCTTGAAAAATTACTTCCTGGAAAAGAGAATGTAATTGATAAGGTAGCCAAGTTTAATCGAGAATTTGTGATACCTAAAGATAAGATTGATACAGTTTTTCGTGCTGCAATTGAAGAATCGAGACGAAGAACCAAAATGCATATCGACTTGCCAGACAATGAAAATTTTGAATTGGAATATGTAACAGATAAAGCATGGGCAGGTTACAATTGGTATAAAGGAAATAATTTCAGTTTGATTCAAGTGAATATCGATTTTCCAATTTTGATTGATAGAGCAATTGACTTGGCGAGTCATGAAGGATATCCGGGACATCATGTTTACAATTCTTTATTGGAGACAAATTTGGTTAAGAATAGAGGTTGGTTGGAATTTTCGGTTTATCCACTGTTTAGCCCGCAGTCATTAATTGCAGAGGGAACAGCAAATTATGGAATTAATGTAGTATTCCCAAGAGAAGATAGAATGAAATTTGAAAAGGAAGTTCTTTTTCCATTGGCTGGATTGGATACTGCTAAGGTGGATTTGTATTATCAAATTCAAGAATTAACTCATGAATTGACCTATGCTAGAACGGTTGCCATGAGAAATTACTTAGATGGCAAGTGGACTAAAGAAGAAACCGGAAAATGGATGGAGAAATACGCATTGCGTCGTTCTTCTGAAGCTTCATTTAGGTTTCCGGAAACTTATCGAAGCTATATCATAAATTACAATTGGGGACAGGATATGGTACGAGATTTCATTGAAAAGAATGGAGGTACAGAGTTAAATCCTGAAAAGAGATGGGAATTATTTACTCATTTAATTTCAACTCCTCAGGTTCCAACCAATTTAAAATAGTAAAAAAACAGAGGCAATTCATTGTGAATTGCCTCTGTTTTTTTTATATGCTTTTTATAATTTAATACGATAGAAGGAATTTTAAGCTAAAGGCTGTGAGAAAGCAAAACAAGCACCTTTATCATACTCATTGCAAACCCAAATCTCTCCATTATTCATTTCTACAAATTCTTTGCAAAGTATCAGTCCTAAACCAGAACCTTTTTCATCGTTTGTTCCTTTTGTGGTATACGACTCATTAATATTAAAAATTTTCTGAGCTGCTGTTTGTGACAAACCAACACCGGTATCTTTAACTTTAACAATTGCCTTATTGTTTTTTACTAAAGCTTTAATATTAATAGATCCACCAGCAGGTGTAAATTTGATCGCATTGTTTATTAGATTACCGATAACCAATTCAAAAGAGAACTGATCTGTTATTACATTAATTAATTGATCTGATTCAAAGGATAAATCAATATTTTTCAATTTTGCGCTAGACTGGAAGTTATTGACAGATCTTTTTAACAGTGCATTAAGCCGTATGGGTTCAGGATTTATTTTCACTCTTCCTTGTTGGATTTTAGACCAAGTAAGTAGGTTTTCCAACAAATTGTACGTGCTATGTGAAGTATTCTTGATATCCTGTATTTGAGCTTTTCTTTCTACGTCGCTTAAATCGTCATATTCGTCATTTAAAAAATCACTAAAGCCAATAATAGTACTAAATGGTGAACGTAGATCATGAGCAATAATGGAAAAGAATTTATCCTTGGTTGCATTTGCAATCTCAAGTTCTAGCTTTTGTTTTTCAATTATTTTGTGAGCTTGTCTTTTTATGCGTGCTCGGTTTAAAAGAATACTTCCCAATATAATAATGAGTATACTTAATGCGATTAGAAAATTTCGAATAGTGGTTTGTTCCTGTACTTTCATTTTCTCTATACTTAGGTCTTTCCGAAGTATTTGATTATCCTTTTCCTTTTGCTTAGATTGAAATTTTGTTTCCAATTCTGCAATTTGTTGCTGGTGATCTACATTAAAAATACTATCCTTAAAATTGAGTTCTTTCTGCTTGTAATTAAGGGCTTCATTAAATTGTCCGGTATTCTCGAAATAGAGACTTATTGCCTTATACAAATCAACTTTATTGTAATTGATATTGTATTTGTTTACTAATTCTTGAGCCTCGAATAGGGAATATTTTGCCTGAAGAAATTCATTCTCTTGCAGTTGCAATTTCCCTAGTATAATAAGATTAATGATTAACTGATTACTCGATTTACTAGCACGATTAAGTGAAATTGCCTTTTTCAAGTATGGTCGGGCAGCTTCTATTCTTCCAAGAATGTAATTAGACTGTCCTAAGTTTGCATACAATTGTGCAATTTGGAATTGATTGTTTAATTTTTGATATGCAGGTAGTGCTTTTTCGAAATATACTAATGCCTTTTCATGATCTGCTTTTCTACTGTAGCATGCCCCCAAATTGTTTAGAGCTGAGGCATAAGCCAAATTAACATCCGTAGTATCCGACATTTCAATTACTCTCTCAAAATATCCAATTGCTTGTTCCAAATCTTCATTATAAAGTAAGGTGGTGCCTATATTTAGTGACAAATTTGGAAGCATTTTTTTCAATTGCATGCTATCTGCAATTGAATAGGCTTGTGTGAAATTGGAAAGAGCTTTATCGTATTTTCCTTGATTCAAATAGTTGGCAGCCATTGTGTTTAGGCATTGCATTTTAATTTTGCTCTCCTTTGATTCTGTAGCCAATTTAAAAGCCCTATTCAGATGTACCAGTGAACTATCAGGTTGCCCGGTTGCATATAAATAGTATCCTTTGAAGAAAATAGTTTTTATTTTTTCTTTCTTTAAATTCTTTTGCTCAGCAATATCCATTGCTGTTTGATTATACGCGATGGCATCATTTACCTTTCCGGTTTGTAAAGAAGCATAGGTGAGATTGTTCAATGCATTTACTCTTGTGCTATCTATATCGAATATGGTGGCAATTGAATCTGCTTTTAATGAATAATATCTTACTTGAAGCACGTCCTTGTAATACAACTCACGAGAAAGCTGGTAATATATGTATGCTTTCTCTTTATCCTCAGATGAGTCAAGAAGATTCTTAAGACTATCAACTTTATTTTGTGAGACTGCTGTAAATGAGATAAATGAAATTAGAATGTAAAGGAATAATTTTCTCATAAGAAATATTGCTATGATAACTAACGAATTATAAAATGGTTTAGTCCCAATGTATACGCAGTTTATAGCTACTTGTTGTGTTGAATTTGTTTAAATAAACTTGGCTTGAATTAATCTGAAATTGAAAAGATTATTTGATTAAAATAATTATATTTGAAGCTATTTAGATTAAGAATAAATAAAAATATGAATTACCAAAATGAAAAATTACCTGATGGTGCGATAAAAGTTGGTAGTACGCCAAGTATGACTGAAGAAACAGTAAAACCGGCTATTTTAAAATCTCATTTGGCGCCAAAAGGAAAAATCGGATTGCTTGTTGTTGAGAAAGGACATTGCCAATATGTTTGGGAAGATGAGGAAGGACCAGCTTTGGATGCAGATTCCAACCATCCAATAGTTATTTTTCCTGAAAGATATCATCATGTTGTAATTACAGGACCTGTGGTTTTTAGAGTGGAATTCTATACCGTTTTAAACAAAGTAATTGAAGTGAAGCATCCTGAAGAAAAGAAGAGACCAGGAGAAAGTTTCCTTTAAGAATAAAAAGCCATTGATTATTACATTAATGGCTTTTCAATTGGGTTTTATTCGAAATTGATAATTTGGGAATTGCATGTCAATGCATCATACACTAAAAGTTTACCCGATAGTATTTCTCCTATTCCTAATACAATTTTGATTGCTTCGCAAGCTTGCATACTTCCAATAATTCCAGGTAGTACGCCCAAAACTCCTATTGGAAGACTTGATTCATCAGGTGAGTCGGTAAACAAATCGAAATAGGAGGGAGCATTGTTGTAATTGAAAACGGAAACTTGCCCTTCGAACTCGCCAATAGAGCCGTTCACGAATGCTTTCTTTTGTTTTTTTGTAATGGTATCAATACATTTTCGAGATACAAAGTTATCAGTTGCACCAACAATAATATCAAATTGAGAGATCAGATTTTCAGCATTAGTTTCATCAAGCATGTAGGGAAAAATATCAATATTAACATCAGAATTTAGCTGATTAAGAATTGTTTTTGCACACTCCACTTTTGATAAATCAATTTCATTTTCCTTGTATAAAATTTGTCTTTGCAAATTCGAAAGGCTTACAACATCACTATCAACAATACCAATATTACCTATTCCTGCAGCAACGAGATATTGCAAGACCGGAGCTCCTAAGCCGCCAGCACCAACCACCAGAACTTTTGCATTTAGTAGTTTTTTCTGTCCTTTCTCACCAATTTCAGATAGCAAAATATGTCTGTTGTATCGTTCTTTTTGTGTATTGTTCATTGTATTTACAATTGCATGAAATTATCCCAATCTTTCCAGACTACTTCATATTCGTTATTTTGTATCATTGCAGCAATTTCTTTAGGAGATCTTTCATCATTTATTGAGAATTGTTCCAGTGATTTATCAGTTTTGGAATATCCACCAGGGTTGGTTTTAGAACCTGCACTAAATGAAGTAGTTCCCAATTTCATGGCATTATCCCGGAATTTTTCGCTTTCTCTGGTGGAAAGTGAGATTTCAATATGATGATTGAACAATCTGTACGCTCCAATCAATTGAAGCAGGTCTTTTTGTGATGCTTCAAAATTTGGTTGGAATCCGCCAGTATGCGGACGCAATCGAGGGAAGGAGATTGAATATTTACTTTTCCAGTACTTTTTTTCAAGATATTGTAAATGTACAGCCGTAAAAAAGGTATCGACACGCCAATCTTCCAATCCTAATAAACAACCCAATCCAATTTTATGAACACCAGCTTTACCTAATCTGTCCGGAGTTTCTAATCGATATTGGTAGTTTGATTTTTTACCCGATGGATGATATTTTTTGTAATTGTTTTCGTTGTAAGTTTCCTGATAGATGTAAACCGTATTCAATCCTTTTTTTGAAAGAGTTTCGTATTCTTCAGTTTTTAAGGGTTGTGCTTCCAATGAAATTAAAGCAAAGTCATCTCTAATAGCTTCCATCATTTCTGAAATGTAATTAGCGCCACAGTTCAATTGATCTTCACCACTTACCAAAAGAACATGCTCAAATCCAAGCTGCTTTATCGCTTTTGCTTCTTGTTTAATTTCTTTTTGGTTAAGAATTTTTCTGTCAAATTTATTTTTATGATTGAAACCGCAATAAATACAAGTATTGGTGCAAGAATTGGAAATATATAAAGGAATATACATTTGTATGCATTTGCCAAACCGCTTTTGGGTCAATTCCATACTTTTTTGTGCAATTTGCTCCAGATATGCACTTGCTGCAGGAGAAATAAGAGCTTGAAAATCATTCAAATCTATTCTTTCTTTGTTTAATGCTCTTTCAACATCAACTTCAGTTTTATTATAGATTTGATTTTTGATTTCTTGCCAATCGTATTTTTGTATTTCGTCGTAGAAACTCATTGGTTGTTGTTGAATGGTTTAATCTAAATCTTCTAAAAATGATGTTAACGGACTACTCGCATTGGCTTCTATTGATTTTTCTGCCAACCTTGCTTCGAAAGCCATGCGTCCGGCTTCAACTGCCATTTTAAATGCTTTTGCCATTTCAATAGGATTTGGCGAAACTGCAATTGCTGTATTTACCAAAACAGCATCGGCACCAATTTCCATAGCAGCGGCTGCATGAGATGGTGCTCCAATACCAGCATCAACTACCACAGGAATATTGCTTTGCTCAATAATGATTTTTAAGAAATCGATGGTTTGCAACCCACTATTTGAACCAATTGGTGAGCCTAAAGGCATAACAGCTGCAGTTCCAACATCTTCTAATTTCTTACAAAGGACCGGATCGGCTTGGATGTATGGCAAAACATGAAATCCAAGTTTTACCAATTCTTCTGCTGCTTTTAGAGTTTCTTCTCCGTCAGGTAATAAGTATTTTGGGTCAGGATGAATTTCTAGTTTTAGCCAGTTGGTTTCGAGAGCTTCTCTTGCCAATTGTGCTGCAAAGATGGCTTCCTGAGCATTACGAACTCCAGATGTATTTGGTAATAGATTAACGCCAGGAATATTCAAGTGTTGTAACATGTTGTCATTTTCATCTTGAATGTCAACACGTTTTAATGCCATGGTAACCAGTTCGGATCCTGATTCTATTATGGCATTTCTCATTATCTCGTTAGAACTGAATTTTCCTGTTCCTGTAAATAAACGAGATGTAAATATTTTATCTCCTATTTTTAATTCTTGCATTTTATACCGTTTTACTTATTAAATAATTTAGGTATAATGCCGATCGATATTTGACATGCATTAATAAACTTGTGCAATTAATGTATTAATCAAATACTAATCGGTATTATGGTTGTTTAGTGTTTGTAATAATGCTCCAGATAGCGCTACTCCATATAATCCTGTTTGAGTAAGAGTTTCAATATCGTTTAATTGGATGCCTCCGACAGCAATTATTGGAATATCAAGCTTTAGATTTTTCATTTGAAATAGAATTTCCTTATAGCCATTTAGACCAATAATCGGACTAATATTTTTCTTAGTAGTAGTATGTTTAAAAGGTCCAAGTCCTACATAATTTGCTCCTCGTGATTGCTGCAATTGAATATCTTCTATTGTATTGGTAGTTCCACCAATTATAAATTCATCACCTAAAAAATCTCTGGCTTCATTTATTGGAGTATCTGATAATCCCAAATGCACGCCATGTGCACCAATTTCTTTAGCAATTTCTATTGAATCGTTAATAATAAGAGTTTTATCATATTTTTTTGCAGATTGTAGTGCTTGCTTGGCTTGAGTTAAAATTTCTTCCTCGGTGGAGTTTTTCATTCTGATTTGTACACACTCAATTCCTTTTTCAAACATCAATCGGGCTTGTTCCGAATGAGAGAAACGAGCAGAATCTTGGGTTATGTATTGTATTTTGGGTATGTTTTTTCTCATTGGTAAACTTCTAAAAATTGCAGGTAGATGTATTTAAAATTCTTCTCAATTTCTTGATAATTGTTGTGTGGAATTTCATTCCAAATTGTTCCTAAAATGGCTATCCCATCAAATTCGATAGTTTTTAGTTTTTTCAATTTGTTAGTTTCTATTCCGCCTAATGCAAAAACTTTGATCTTTCTATCTTTCCTGAGGTACTTCTTAAGTTCCTTCAAATCCAAATTTCCCGTATATCCTTTTTTTGATATGCTGGGAAATATGGGACTTAAATACGCATAGTCAAATTTTCCATCAAGGTCTTTTATCTCCTGAAGTGAATGACAAGAAGTTCCTTTCCTGATAGTTGGAGATATTTTGGATGCATAACTCCTATTGTTTGAAGAAAAGTGAATTCCTTTTAATTCGAATTGTTTATTAATCACTACCTGATTGTGAATTATTATTCTGTTATGAAAATGATAAGGTATTGCCTCCAGGAATTGAGTATATTCAATGGTTGTTGCATTTGGTTTTCGCAGATGAAAGGTAAATTCAAATTGTTCTAGTAAAGAGGAAACAATAGTTGTTTCCCCTTTAAAAAACTCAGGATAAGATATAAGGATGAATTCCATTATAGTTTTAGCTATAAATTTCACTTCCGCTGTTTTGAAATTCTTCAGCCTTTTGCTTCGCTTTTTCTGCTAAATCTCTTACTTCCATTGAAGCTCTCATGGAACAGAAATTCTCTCCACACATGGAGCAGAAGTGGGTTGATTTGTAACCTTCATCGGGCAAAGTTTCATCGTGGAATTTCATTGCTTTTTCGCTATCTAAGGCAAGAGAAAATTGATCTTTCCAACGGAATTCAAAACGAGCTTTACTCATGGCGTTATCGCGATATTGGGCACCTGGAAATCCTTTTGCAAGGTCGGCTGCATGAGCTGCTAATTTAAAGGTGATTACACCTTCTTTTACATCATCGCGATTAGGCAATCCTAAATGCTCTTTTTGTGTAACGTAGCAAAGCATCGCTGTTCCATACCAGGCAATCATGGCTCCACCAATTGCTGAGGTAATGTGATCGTAACCAGGCGCAATATCGGTTACCAAAGGTCCTAAGGTGTAGAATGGTGCTTCATCACAATGCTTCAATTGCTCATCCATATTCTCTTTTACCATGTGCATAGGAACATGACCCGGTCCTTCAATGATTACTTGTACAAAGTTTTCACGAGCAATTTTGGTTAAATGTCCTAATGCTTCTAATTCTCCAAATTGAGCTTTATCGTTGGCGTCAGCTAAACAACCAGGGCGTAATCCATCTCCCAAAGAAACAGCAACATCATACTTGGCAAGAATCTTACAAATATCTTCGAAATGAGTGAATAGAAAGTTTTCTTTATGATGTTGTAGAATCCATTTGGCAAGGATAGATCCACCACGTGATACAATGCCAGTTGTGCGGTGAACGGTAAGAGGAATGTGTTTCCAAAGCAAACCGGCATGAATGGTGAAATAATCAACCCCTTGTTCGCATTGTTCAATTAAAGTATCGCGATAAATTTCCCATGACAGATCTTCAACCTTGCCATCTACCTTTTCTAATGCCTGATATAAAGGTACTGTTCCTACAGGAACTGGACTGTTTCTGACGATCCACTCTCTGGTTTCATGAATGTTTTCACCTGTTGATAAATCCATAATGGAATCTGCACCCCAACGAAATGCCCAAACGGCTTTGTCCACTTCTTCTTCAATACTCGATGTAGTAGGGGAGTTACCAATGTTCCCATTGATTTTCACCAAGAAATTTCGACCAATTATCATTGGTTCCGCTTCGGGATGGTTGATATTTGCTGGAAGAATAGCTCTGCCTTTGGCAATTTCGTCACGAACAAATTCAGCTGTGATATGAGTCGAAGGAATTTGTGCACCCATAGGACAGCCTTTATGTTGAGAAAATTTTTCTTTCAATTCATCAATTCGCTGATTCTCACGAATGGCAACATATTCCATTTCTGGCGTTACAATTCCTTTTTTTGCATAGTAATACTGCGAAATGTATTTTCCCTTTTTTGCCTTTAATGGCTTGGTGTTTACATGATCGAATCGAAGATGATCCAAATCAGTATCTGCTTGACGCATGCGACCGTAATCAGAAGATAGACCTTCTAATTCGTCAACATCATTTCTGTCTAGAATCCACTCTTTTCGAAGTTTAGGCAATCCTTTTTCCAAATCAACCAAAACCTTATCATCGGTATACGGACCGGATGTGTCGTAAACGGTTACAGAGAGATTTTTCAGGATATTTCCATCTTTATCGGTGGTATCTGCAAGCTCAATTTCTCGCATAGCCACATCAATATTGTGAATTTTTCCTTTTACGTAAACTTTTTTTGAGTTAGGGAATCCTCCCTGTGTAATGTTTTTTGTTTTCAATTTCTTGTGAATTTAATTGATACTTCCAGAAATAAGGAGGAGCAATTAAGCGACAAAAGAATATTGAATGAGCAAGTTATAGAATCATCCTCCTTTGGTTGCCGATACAATTAAAACTTTGTCGTTTTCCTGAAGTTGATGAGATTTCCAATCCTGTTTTTTTACTACATTGTTGTTTACAGCTACTGCAATTCCTTTCTGATTCACATATTCTGTGACAGACAAAAGTGAAAAAAGTGTAGCACTATCATCCAAGGTAATAGAATTACCATTGCAAAAAATGTTCATATTAAAAATATTGCAGGAGTAGAAACAGGAGATACATACAATCCCTTAGCAGCATTACCTGCCCAGGTTCATAGGGTCTAATCTCAGCCGTTACAGGCACCCCTTGTTAATAATGTTGACAAACTTACAGCTAATTTTTTAATATGCAACTGTTCCTTGAATAAAAATATGAAAAGTAAAAAATGAAACTTTACAAATGCAAATTAATCAGTTTTTTAGGTTGGTAAATTATTTTTTTTGCGTTCCTCTTCTTCAATTTCTCTGGCTTTCGATAAAGAAGTAGCTACTAATCCAGCAGGAACAGTGACAATTCCAACACCAACAAGAAGAACAAAAAATGTGAAAATTTTACCTCCAACCGTAATAGGGTACACATCTCCATAGCCAACTGTAGTTAAGGTAACAATTGACCACCATAAGCTGTGAAATACAGACGCAAATACCTTTGGTTGTGCCTCGTTTTCGAAGAAATAAATTCCAGCAGCAGAAAGAAATATTAATATTCCTGTAACGATAAAAAATAGAATTACTTCTTCGCGAACAATGCGAGCAGCTATGTGAAAACGATGTAAGGCTCTGTTGTATCGAATTAGTTTTAAGGTTCTGAATACTCTGAAAATTCGAAATGCTCTAAGAGCTCTAAAATCCAGAGTTCCTCTTAGATAGAATGGCAGAATAGCAAGTAAATCGATGATGCCATAAAAACTGAATATGTAGGAGAATGGTTTTTTTGAAACATAAATGCGTAATACATATTCAATGGAGAAAATGATAATGCAAAAAATCTCGAAATATTCTAAGAACAAGATAGTATTTGGAGAATTATTGGGTAAAGTTTCTACAGAAAAGGAGATCAATGACAACATGATCAGTCCCTGAATGATATAATCAAATATTTTTCCTTTTTTACTGGTATTATCTTCAACAATATTTCGAATATACTCCCTCATTTTTAAGATATTATTTTTTAGCTATCCAATCTTTCTTTGTAATCTCATAAACAAATACATTCAATCCATGATATTTTATTTGTGTTTTTCTTTTCATACCATTCTTTTCGGCTACTTTTTGCGATGCAATGTTTCTTATATCAATAATGGATACCAACCGATCACACAAATTGGTTTCAAAAGCAAAATCCCTGAATTTTAGTGCCGCTTCTGTAGCATACCCATTTCCCCAATATTTAGGTAGAATATGATAGCCAACTTCCAGCACTTCAACTCCGTTAATTTCCTGAGTAAGAAGTCCGCACTGTCCAATAAATTCATTTGAGCTTTTATCCCAAAGAGCATGATGTCCGAACCTTCCAGATTTGTATCGGTCCAATTGGAATTGAATCCAGCTAGTGGCTTGTTCTTCATTGGAAAGACTTAAATCTATTCCCAAATAGGGAAGAAGTGGATTGTTTTCAAAAAAACACTCCCAGTTAGAGCTATCATTAATGGTAAGTGCTTGTATTTTTAATCGGTTTGTTGAGGCATTGTTTAAATACATAAAGGCAATATATTGAATATCTTAATGAGAGTTTTTAATCTTTAATCTTTACAAAAATATGTTTGATATTTCGTTTCCCACTCTCTCTCTCATCTATTTCAAAATGTTTCTGTAATGATTTAATTAAAGGAGTTAACTTGTTAAAGCCATAATTTCGGGGATCAAAATCTGGTTTCTTTTTATTGATAAGAGAACCAAGTTCTGCAAGAAATGCCCATCCATCATCATCAGCTATATCATCAATCGAATTTTTAAGTAGATTGATAAATTTTCGATCAATCTTATCGAATTTTTGCTGCTCAATTTGAGTATCATTTTTCTTTTTTTCAGCTATTTGTTTGCCTCCAATAATCTCTATGTAAATAAATTTATCACAAGCTACAATAAATGGATTTGGTGTTTTCTTTTCGCCTATTCCAATTACCAATTTGCTTGATTCTCTTAATCGGGTTGCAAGACGAGTGAAATCACTATCGCTGGAAACCAGACAAAAACCATCTATTTTATCGCTGTGCAAAATGTCCATAGCATCTATAATCATTGCAGAATCGGTTGCATTTTTACCTGTTGTGTAGGAGTATTGTTGGATGGGAGTAATGGCATGCTCTAAAAGTGCAGGTTTCCAACCCGAAACAGTTGGTCTTGTCCAATCACCATAAATACGTTTAATACTTGGCGTTCCAAATTTGGCTATTTCGTCAAGCATTCCTTTTATATTCGAATAGGGGATATTATCTGCATCAATTAAAACGGCAAGATTTAAATCATTTTGTTCTTTCATTGTTATAAACTCTTTTGTATTTAACTAAGTTAGGCAATTGTTAAGAAATACGAAGCAAATATTGGATTAATAAAAACTATTTAATTGGCTATTATTAGTTGAATTATTAGATTAAGAACAGTAAACTGTTGATGATAAGATAACATCTTATCTTAAAGTATTTGTATCTTTAGTTGAGAAGCCTCATCAATTTTGCTATTAACCAAAAGATAAACACATGTCAGAATTAATTCATATTGTATATGTCAGTACTTCTACTCATGATCTTTCACAATTAGAATTGGATGAACTACTCAAGAGTATCAGAGCCAAGAATAAGAAAAACAATATTACAGGATTATTGTTATACAACGATGGTATGTTTATTCAGGTAATTGAAGGTGATGTTAAGCGTATTATTGATTTATTTGAATTGGTAAAATCTGATGCAAGACATAAGAATATTATTGAACTTTTAAAGGAACCAATTAAGAAGAGATCATTTCCAGATTGGTCTATGGGATTTAAGCGAATTACCAATGAGGACCTGAAATCGATTCAAGGTTTCTCTAATTTTATGAGTGAGAATACTGATTGGGAGCCTGACCCAGGCATTGCTGAGCAAGTGCTTTTTTTATTAAATAGCTTTCGAAAATACACTTAGATTGTTTTGAAAATGGAATCTAAATTCTGAATTTATGAATAAAGTAGCCTTAATTACAGGAGCGGCGAGTGGAATTGGTTTGGAGATTTCTAAATTAATGTTTCGCGAAAATTATTCATTAATATTGATTGATAAGGATGCTAGTGGATTAACTCAAGTTCAATCAAGTTTTCATCATCATACTAATAATAACAAAGTGCGCATTTTAGTTAAGGATTTATGTAAGCCTAATACAGCTGAGGAGATTTATAATGAACTTTATGAGCAGGGCGTTGTTATAGATGTATTGGTTAATAATGCAGGTTTTGGAATTTTGGGAAAGTTTGAGGAAACGGATTGGCAACAAGAATCTCAAATGATCAATTTACATGTGCATACCGTAACGCATTTGTGTAAATTGTTTTTGCCTGGAATGATATCTAGAAAAAAGGGAAAGATTTTAAATGTTGCTTCTTTAGCGTCTTATTATTGTGGTCCTTTAATGTCGGTTTATTACGCGAGTAAAGCATATATATTATCATTTAGTGTAGCATTAAGTAATGAATTAAAAGGAACGGGAGTTGGTATAACAGTATTGTGTCCTGGTTTAACGCGTACTGCCTTTCAGAAAAGTATGTGCGAAGAAAAGGCACTTATACGTTGGAATATTGGATCTGCAAGGGAGGTTGCGAAATATGCATATCGATCAATGAATAATAACAAATTGATTGCTATTCCAGGTTTCTTTAATCAGTTTTTGGCTGCATTATCCAGAATTCTTCCATTAAAAGTGTCCGCCTGGATGATAAGAAAATTACAACTGAAGAATAGAGTAAATAAATTTGAAAAGGAGAGAAAAGAAGAGGAAATTTTCCAGTGAGATTTCTGAGTTTTCAAAAAGAAACGAAAAGTATATTTTTATTACTAAGTGAATTATTCTACTTGTTTTATTTTAAAAAATAGGTTTATTTTAAGTTGTGTAACAATACAAATATCACTACCTACCTAAATTGAAGATCTTGAAAAAAACATATTTACTCCTAATTATTATATTTTGTTGGCAAAGTATTGTATTTGCAAAGATTAAGAATAATGGAATTCCATTTATAAAGAATTATTACAAAAACGAGTACAAGGGAGGAACACAGAACTGGGATGTTGTTCAAACTCCCAATGGTTTAATGTATTTTGCCAATAACGATGGAGTTCTCGAATTTGATGGAAACAATTGGCGATTAATCCAGATGCCAAACAAATCAATCGTACGTTCTTTAGCTATCGATTCATTAAATAGAATTTTTGTTGGAGCCTATAATGACTTTGGATTTCTAAAGCCTGATAAATCGGGTAAATTAAGTTACCATTCTCTTGTGAACTTGTTACCTGATTCTGAACGAGATTTTCGAGAAGTATGGAATATTTATCCGTTTAAAAAAGGAATGCTTATACACTCCTTTGGATCGGTATTTTATTATAAGAATGGTAAAATTTCACAAATAAAAGCAAAGAATGAATTTCATTTCAGTTTTATGGTGAATGATCAATTTTTTGTTCGTGAAAAAGGAATTGGATTGTGTAAGTTGGATGGTAGAAGTATTCAATTAATAAAGGAAGGTAGTTTTTTTAAAGATCTGGAAATAGTTGGAATGACTCCATTTTCTGATGGCGCAATTTTAATTGCTACAGCATTGGATGGTTTGTTTCTATACAAGGAAAATCGTATCGAAACTTGGGATATCAGTCTGAATTCAGATTTTAAGACAAAACAGATATTTTGTATGGCAAGGCTTAATGGTGAATACCTTGCTGTTGGAACGGTTCGCGATGGTTTGTATGTTTTTAATACTAAAGGAGAATTTGTTCAAAAGGTAAATACAAAAACGGGTTTACAAAACAATACAATTTTAAGTTTGCATTTGGATAGAGATGAGAATCTATGGTTAGGATTGGATAATGGGATTGATTTATTGGAAATTAGTTCGCCTTTATCAACTTTCCCAAGAAACAATGAAATTGGTTCGGGTTATGCTTCGATATACCATAAAGGGCATCTTTATTTGGGAACAAATATGGGTTTATTTGTCAAAAAGCATGATTTCTCGAATCGCTCGAGAAATGAGTTTGAATTGGTAAAAAATACATCAGGTCAGGTTTGGTCATTGCAAGTGATTGGAGGTGAATTGATATGTGGTCATAATAAGGGAACGTTTAGAATTGAAAAAAACAGAGGTGAATTACTATCGGATGTTGAAGGAGGTTGGACTTATTTGTACAAGGAAGAATTTCCGGATATATTGATTGGAGGTACGTATTCTGGCTTAATTTTATTAAAAAAATCAGAAGGGAACTGGAAGTTTGTAAAGCGAATTGATGGTTTTTTAGAATCATCAAAAGAGTTGCTTTGGGACAAAGACAATAGTATTTGGATGTGCCATGGATATAAAGGTGTTTACCGTATATATTTAAATGAAGATTTTACAAAATGTACCCATTCTCGATTTTATGGTACAAATGATGGATTACCTTCAAATTTGAATATCAATATTCATAAAATTAGAAATGAGAAGGTGTTTTCGACGGATAGTGGTTTTTATAAATACATACCAGAAGTTGATCGTTTTGAAAAGCATCAATATCTAAACAATTTATTTGGTAAGAACGAAAGTGTAAATAAGTTAATAGAGGAATCTAACGGCGATGTATGGTTTTTTGAAGGGAATAAAGCAGGAATATTAAAATCTCAGCTAGATAACAGTTATGAGATTCACAAAAAAACATTTTCTTCTATTCAGGGAAAGTTTATCAATGCTTTTGAGAATGTGAGTGTTATTGATAGCGAAAATGTTCTCATAGGCACTGAGAGAGGTTTTGTTCATTACGATCCAAGTATTGTGTCCAGATTTGATAAATCTTATTCAACCTTTATTCGTAATGTTTATTTAACCAATGCGGGAGATTCTATTATTTATCATGGAAATTATTCAAGCACTTTAAGACCAAATGTTAAAGCTGAAAGTAAGGTTTCCTTAGCTTATAAAAACAATGCTTTGAGATTCGAATATTCTGCTCCGATATATAACTCATCTGAATTTGTACAATATAAATATCAGTTAATAGGTTTTGAACCGAATTCATCGGTATGGACAAAAAAGTTGCAAAAAGAATATACGAATCTACCTGAGGGTGATTATGTATTTAAAGTGTTGTCGGAAAATCAATATGGATTGAACTCCCGAGCGGATGAATTTCAATTCACCATATTGCCTCCATGGTATAGATCCTATTTAGCTTACTTCTTTTATGCTGTGTTATTTGTATTTAGCCTTTATGGGATAGTGTATTTAATTCGCAGAAGAGTTAAACGAATGCAATATTTAATGGAGAAAAAGCAGAAAGAAGAGATTAAAATTAAAGAACAAAAATTCAGGGAGGAAGCATTAATTGCTGAGCGTGAAATCGTTCAATTGCGTAATGAAAAATTAAGAGGAGAGGTAGATTTTAAAAATAAAGAACTGGCAAGTTCAACCATGAATATTATCCACAAAAATGAGGTTTTATCTTATTCTGTAGGAGAATTAAAAAAAGCACTTCGCAAAATTAAAGATCCAACCGCTCTTGTTCAAGTTCGTCAGTTAATGAAAACGATAGATTCCGAATTTAATAGCGAACATGATTGGGAGCAATTCGAAATCCATTTCGACAAAGTTCACGAAAATTTTATAAAACGACTTCGAAACGACTATCCACAATTAACTCCAAAAGATCTGCGTTTGTGTGCCTATTTGAGAATGAATTTATCTACGAAAGAAATTGCTCCATTAATGAATATTTCGGTACGAGGTGTTGAAATAAGTCGTTATCGTTTGCGTAAAAAGTTTGACTTAACTCGAGAAGAAAATCTAATTGATTTTATATTGAACGTATAATAACACCAAAACAACAAAGCCAAAAAGGGAGTTGATGACATAGTTCATTAACTCCCTTTTTATTTTTTGATGTACTTCTATTTGTAATGATGTGTAAATGTTAAGGAGTGTTAAGTGTTAAGTTATTAAAACATTACATGTGTAAATGTTGTTATTGATGTAGTAATGATGTATAGCTTTTTTCTAGCTGTAGGGTTCGTGATGTAGTTGATTTCTTGAAATTAGACTTGTAAGAGTGGATATTGCAAACGATTTAGTTGTGGACTTTGCAATTATATCAAGTGAACTAATTTTTCTAATCTTAACTAACTAATTTATGAAAAAAACAGTAATGTTTTTAGTTCTGGCAATGTTTTGTTTGCAAACATTTGCACAGCAACATTCAGTTAGCGGTACAGTGCGTTCATCGGAAGATGGTCTTGCTTTACCCTTTGCATCCGTAGTGATAAAAGGCACTACAATAGGAACTTCTACCGATTTTGATGGGAAGTTCAGTATCATGGCATCGAATGAAGATGTTCTTTTGTTTTCGTTAATTGGATTTACTACTCAAGAAATTACAGTAGGAGATAAAACAGAAATCAATGTTATCTTGGATACCGAAACAACAGGTTTAGATGAAGTTGTTGTTATTGGTTATGGTGTTCAGAAAAAAAGTGTCGTTACTGCTTCTATTAGTAGTGTTGATGCTGAAGATCTTGAAAAGTCAACTCCTTCTCGTATTGAAAATGTACTGAAAGGACGTGTTTCAGGTGTTCAAATTACACAAAGTTCTGGTCAACCAGGTGCAGATTCAAAAGTTAGAATCCGTGGTATTGGTACAATTAACAATAGTGATCCTTTATACATTGTAGATGGAATGGCAGTTGATGGAGGTATCAATTATCTTAACCCATCAGATATTCTATCTGTTGAGGTATTGAAAGATGCTGCTTCTTCGGCAATTTATGGTGCCAGAGGTGCGAATGGTGTTATTTTGGTAACAACAAAATCTGGTAAACAGGGAAAAGCAACTGTTAGCTACGATTTTTCTTATGGTTTCCAGAATCCATGGACTAAAAAATCGGTTTTAAATGCACAGGAATACATGGTTATCATGAATGAAATGCAATTAAACGATGGTAATTCTGCAACTTATACTCCAGAGCAAGTTGCTAATGCAGGTGAAGGAACTGATTGGCAAGATGAGACGTTTAATTATGATGCGCCAGTTCAAAATCATCAAGTTAGTATAAGTGGAGGAACAGATAAGTCTAATTATTTTGTGTCTTTTGGTTATTTCAATCAAGAAGGTATTGTTGGAGGTAATTTTGATAAATCAAACTTTGAGCGTTATAGTTTACGTGTAAATAATACATATAATATTTTTGATGAGGATCGTCAACTTTTTAAGAGTTTAAAAGTTGGAATCAACTCAGGTTATACAAGAATAAAATCCACAGGAATTGAAACCAACTCCGAGTATGGTTCAGTTTTGGGAAGTGCATTGGCATTCGATCCAAGTGTATCTGTATATGCTGCCGATCCTGATGCTGTTTTAGCTGCTCACCCAACAGCAGTAACCGATTCAAAAGGAAGAGTATTTTCACTTCCTCCATCAGGTTTTCAGGAAATTGCTAACCCTGTTGCAATGTTAAATGCTCCTGATAATTCAGAAGATAATTCCGATAAATTCGTAGCTACACTTTGGGCTGAATTGGAAATCATTAAGGACTTAAAATTCAAATCCAGTTATGGTGTTGATTTAGCTTTTTGGGGAAATGATGGATATAGATTTGCTTACTATCTAACTTCACAAGGAAAAAATTACGATCGTAGTTCAGTTTGGTCTAGTATGAATAGAGGTTACAACTGGCAGATCGAGAATACATTGCATTATACAAAAACAATTAATGAGAAGCATAACTTCTCAGCTTTGTTGGGGCAATCTTCTAAGGAATATACCTATAGAAACTTGTCGGGAACCGATTATGATTTATTAGAAGAGAATCCTTCTAAGGCAGTAATTGATTATGCAATTGCTGATCAGGATGATGAAACTGTTTCAGGTGGAACTGGTGGCTATACTTCTAAAACCTTGGCATCTTATTTTGCACGTGTAGATTATAACTTCGATGAAAAATACATGTTTCAGGCAACTGTTCGTCGCGATGGTTCTTCTAATTTTGGTCCAAACAACAAGTGGGCAACTTTCCCGTCATTCTCGGCAGGTTGGAATGTAACCAATGAATCCTTTATGGATGGAATGCCAGAATGGTTAGATTATTTGAAAGTACGTGCCAGCTGGGGTAGAAATGGTAATGAAAATATTGATGCTTTTTCATACACAAGTTTGATGGATGGTGGAACTAACTATTACTTTGGTTCTGGTGATTATTCAACTATGCAGTATGGGTCTAATGCTTCAAGAATTGCGAATCCTGATGTGAAATGGGAAGAGTCAGAACAAATTGATGTTGGATTTGATTTGAGATTATTCAATCATGCATTATCGATTGGTTTCGATTATTTTAAGAAAGATACTGAAGGAATGTTAATTGCTCAGCCGATTCCTAGCTACGTTGGAAAAGGTGCTCCTATTGCCAATGCAGGTGATATGGAAAATCAAGGAATTGAATTTGAAGTTACTTGGAAAGACAATATCGGAGACTTGAATTATTCAGTTAGTGCACAGGCATCATATATCAAGAATGAGTTGGTTGATATGGGTAATGACTCAGGAGAAGCCATTTATGAGAGTAATAGTACATCAGGTATTGGTAGCTACGTAAAAGGTCAGAACGGTGAAGTTTTCCCATATTTCTATGGTTTTAAAACAGATGGACTAATTCAGAATGATGCAGAAGCTGCTCTATATAACAGCGCTTTTGGTGAATCTGCAATGCCAGGTGATGTTCGTTTTGTTGATTACAACAATGATGGTTTAATTAATGATGACGACAGAACTAAAATTGGTAAAGGAATGGCAGATTGGACATTCGGTTTAAACATTACTGCTGACTATAAAAATTTCGATTTTGCAGCTTTCTTCCAGGGAAGTTACGGTAATGATATCTACGATTTTTCTCAAAGAGCGGATATTCCAAATATGAACCGTGCATCTTGGATTCTAAATCGTTGGAGAGGAGAAGGAACATCTAATTCTATTCCAAGGGTAACTTCTGAAGATCCAAATAATAACTCACGTTCTTCTGACCTGTATGTAAAAGATGGATCATATATCAGATTAAAGACTATTCAGTTAGGATATACAATTCCTTCTTCAATAATAAGTAAAGATATTATTAAAAAATTCAGAGTTTATGTAGCAGCGGAGAACTTGTTTACATTAACTGATTATGAAGGATTTGAGCCGGAAGTTGCTTCTGGAAGTTATACTACTATTGGTGTTGATAAAGGAGTTTATCCACAATCACGCACCATTACATTTGGAGCAAACATTACTTTCTAACTCAAAAATGAAAAACATTATGAATAAATATATAAAAACATTATTCTTTGCTGCTTTGATAGGATTTACATCCTGCAGCGACGACTTTTTAACCGTGGAGCCTACCTCTTCGCAAGAAGCGGGAGGAGATGCAACTGATGGTGCTATCTTATCTAACTTAGGGGCTGCTTATCAGATTTTACTATTCGATAGTTATGCTGATTTTCAGTACAACAGTGTAACGTTGATGTCAGATTTAATGTCTGATGATATTTATAAAGGAGGTGGATCTGCAGGAGACCAGCAGGTACTATATAATATGTCTCAGTATAATTTAAATGGTGATTTAACTGCCAGCGGTCTTTGGAACATTTATTTTGCTGGTTTAAGCCGCTGTAATGGTGTGATTATAGCTTGTGAAAATGCAATTGGTGTCAATGAAGAAAGTTTGAATCAATATAAAGCTGAGGCACATTTTTTAAGAGCATATTATGTGCATTGGTTGTGGAAATTTTGGGGTAATATTCCATATTTTGAAGAAGAATTGGAAGCACCTTATTTCGCTCCTCAGTTAACTGCAGATCAGATTTATGCGGAGTTGATTGAAGATGTAGACTTTGCCATTGCTGGGGATAAGTTGCCATTGCAAACAACTGCTTCTAATGACGGTAGAGCTACTAAAGCTGCCGCAATGATGCTAAAAGCTCGAATCGTGATGTACCAAAAAGATCAAAGTAAATATGCTGAGGTTTTGGCTGATATGGAAGCGATTTATAATAGTTCTGAATTCCAATTGGAAGATTATGCTTCTATTTGGGATAGAAGTGGTGAATTTGGTTCAGGATCTATATTTGAAGCAAATCATCTAGCTGAAGGTAAAGATTGGGGTGCTGCATGGACAGGTTATGGAACCAATTTACCTACATTTATCTCTCCTAACGAACTTGGAGGAACAGATTTATTAAGTGGATCTACAGATTATCAGGGTGGATGGGGATTTGCTCCCGTACGTTCTGAAACACCAGGGATTTTCGAAGATGGAGATACAAGATTGGCTGCCTCAGTTAATCAGTTCGAAGATGGTACTTACACTGCTCGTTTCCAGAACACAGGTTACTTTATGGCAAAATATGCTGCTCGTAAGGAGTACAACGATGCACCATATACTGGGGATTTGAACTATGAGAATAACGTACGTATTTTCCGTTATGCTGAAACATTATTAAATGCTGCAGAGCTAATTGTTATTCACGGACAAGCCGCTACTACTGGGCTTACTGCAGAAATTTGCTTAGATGCTGTTCGAGCCAGAGCTGGGGTAGCTTCTATTCCTGCAACAGCTGAGAATATTAAGCTAGAGCGTAGAAGAGAGTTTATTGGAGAAGGAATGCGTTACTGGGATTTGGTACGATGGGGAGATACAAATGTATTAACTGAGAGTAATCCTGACTTTTCGTCAGAAAGAACGTGGGATGAAACTAGAAAATACTTTCCAATTCCTCAGTCTGAGATCGATAAAACTTACGGTGAATACAAGTTGGTACAAAACTCAGGTTACTAATCACAATTAAATTAAAAAATCATGAAAAATATTATAAAATCAGGATTTGGAATTGCATTGGCAATGCTGATGATGTTGGTTGCCTGTGATCCAAATGAATTTGATAAATCGGAATTAAATGTTGGTACAGCTCCAACTGCCGATGAAATGAGCTTTACAGTGACTCAAGGTGAGGATGCTTTTCACTATAAACTGGAAAATTTAACTAACGTTTCGGGAGTTGCTACAGTGAAGTGGGATTTCGGAAATGGTTCTAGTGGAGAGGGAAATAATGTAATTGCATATTATCCTTTACCAGGAGATTATGAAATAACACTAACTATTTCGGCTACCGATGGAACTTCAGGGGTAAAAACAATGAGCTTGGAGCAAACCGAAACGGATTATGCATTTCTGGATAGCCCAGTGTTGACAATGATTTCTGGTGGAGCTTCTGTAACAGAAGGAAAGACTTGGGTAGTTGATAGTTTGGCTTCGGCACATTATGGAATTGGACCAGCAAGTGGAAATTGGCCGGAATGGTGGGCTGCATCTCCTTTGCAGAAAACGGGTTCAGGATCTTATGATGACGAATTTACATTTAAAATGGTTGATTTTATTTTTGACTATGTAAACAATGGAAATTCGTATGCAAAAGACTACCGTTTAGATGACCCTAATTATTCTAACCCTGTAGAAGTTGATGGTACTGATGCAAAAGTTGATTTTACGCCAGCCGCTGCAAACTGGTCGTTTTCAGAAACAGATGGTACATATTACATTACACTTTCATCAGATAAACCTTCGTTTTTCGGATTTGATTACGGTGCAGTAAACAATGAATATAGAATTGAATCGATTACTGAAACTAACATTACCTTAAGTTGTATTGGCGGGGATGGTAACAGGTGGTATAATGGTTTAGTTTTAAAAGGATATGTGAAGCCAACTGTAACTTTTAATGTTGATGTTCAAGCAACAGGTGAAGAAAATACATGGGCTGTTAGTTTAACAGATCTTGTAATTCCTGATGGATTATTTGTAAATAGTTTCTCTGTTGATTTTGGTGACGGTAGTGAAGTTATGGAATCGGATGATGCGACAGCATCTCTTGAGAATACCTACATGAGAAAAGGTACTTACCCGATAAGCGTTACTGTTAAGGCATCTAATGAAGATTTAGCATCTACAAGTTCGATAACTGTTGACAATCATCATTCTGCTTATGTACCATTTTTACTAGATATGATGGTAATGTATGTTGATAATAGTGAAGTTGAATTATCTCCAATTTTAGGACAAGATTGCGGTGTAAATCTTGTTGATAATCCAGATCGAATTTATCCGAATAAAGGTGCAAAAGTACTTCATTATTCTAAGGAAAATCAACAATGGGCAAATGCTTACATGCAATTACCAGCAGGTTACCGTTTCGATATCGGTAACAACAGTGTATTTAAAATTATGGTATTTGGGAAAGCTGGACAAGAAGTATTGTTGAAGCTTGAGAATACTGATAAAGGTGGTAATGCGTGGCAAACTGGAACTTATGATGTGATTTATACCATCCAGGAAGATGATACCTGGGAAGTTGCAGAATTTGATTTTGCAGGAGTTGCAGCAGGATATGATTGGACTGGAGATCAGTTTACTTCTGATGTTACCACGGATACTCGATTTAGTCAAGATTTCTACAATGTTGTCAGAATCATGCTAAATCCAGGTAACGGAGATGGTGCTCATGAATTTTATTTCGATGATTTAGCAGGTCCTCACGTAGAGGGAGTTAAGTCTGGAAGATCAAATTAATTTGAATAATAAAGAGGGTTTTGAGGAAACTCAAAACTCTCTTTATAAATAAAATGAACTTGTTAATATCGAAGTAGATGATTCAGTATAAAAGTTATTTAATGACACTTATTTTTGTTGTCTTCACAGTAATAAGTATGTCATCTTGCTCAAGTAGTAGCGATGAAGGTGAGGAATATACAGCAGGTTTTGAACTTGAAATTGATCAGGACAATCCAAACTTGGTAAACCTAACGAATACATCAGAAGGAGAATATCTATACCTACAATGGAATTATGGAAATGGTAATTCTAGCTCAAAAGAAACTGATAAAACCTCGGTGAGAAGTATTCATTATCCACAAAAAGGCACTTATGAAATTACCTTAACGGTTTGGGGGTTAAGAAATAGTTTAACTGATACAAAAACGATTACCAAAACTGTAAGTATAGAAAATGATGATCCTGATTATGTACAAGGAGAAACCTTAGTTTGGTCTGATGAATTTAATGGTACAAGTATTAGTTCTGATAATTGGACATTTGAAACAGGTGACGGAGGCTGGGGAAACCAAGAACTTCAAAATTATACCAATGGAGATAATGCAGAAATAGTTGATGGTAAACTAATTATTACAGTACGTAAAGTGAATGATAATAAGCTTGCCGGATCATATACTTCAACCAGAATGATTACCTGGGGTAAGCAAGAATTCACTTATGGTAGAATGGAAATTCGTGCTAAATTACCTTCAGGAACCGGCGTTTGGCCAGCAATATGGATGCTTGGAGCTAATTTAGATCAAGTCGGATGGCCGGCATGTGGTGAAATTGACATTATGGAATATGTAGGTTTTGAACCCAATGTAATACATGCTACAGTTCATACTCCATCCGGATATGCTGGAGATGGTAATGGTAATTCAAAAACATTGGAAACTTGTGAGGAAGAATTTCATACTTATGGTATGATTTGGGATAAAGATAAAATTCAGTTTTACACAGATTCTCAAGAGAATGTTACTCATACCTATTCACCAGCAAATAAAACGGCTAATAACTGGCCATTTAATAAACCACATTTTTTTATTCTAAACATTGCTGTAGGTGGTACCTGGGGAGGACTTCAGGGTATAGATAATTCAATTTTTCCTCAAACTATGGAGGTAGATTACCTTAGAGTTTATCAATAAAATATTGTTGGATTTTAAATTGCTGTAAAAGTGAATATTATGCTGCTAAAAAATATAAATCTATTAGTAGGTATCCTACTTCTTATATCTGCTTGTGATTCAAGGAAGGTAAATAAATTTATTCAAAATAAGGAAAAGGAAGAGTATCATTTGGTTTGGTCGGATGAATTTGATTACACGGGCTTACCTGATTCGACCAAATGGACTTACGATACAGAAGGCAATGCTGATGGATGGGGAAATAGGGAAGCCCAATATTATACAAAGGCAAAAAAGGAAAACGGTTGGGTTGAAAATGGTGTGCTAACTATTACTGCGCTAAAAGAGCAATTTGGAGGAAAAGAATATACTTCAGCACGTTTGAATTCAAAAGCAAACTGGTTGCACGGACGAATTGAGGTAAATGCCAAACTTCCTAAGGGAAGAGGTACTTGGTCTGCAATTTGGATGATGCCGAAGGATTGGACTTACAATGATGGAAACTGGCCTAATATTGGAGAAATCGATATTATGGAACATGTAGGACATAATTTAGGAACCATTCATGCATCTGCTCATTCTAAAGATTACCAATGGCAAAAGAATACACAACAAACAAGTACCATTAAAATTGCTGGTGTTGATGAAAAATTCCATTCCTACATATTAGAATGGACACCGGAGTTGATGAAAGCCTATGTGGATGATCAACTTTATTTCGAATATAAAAATGAAGGCTTGGGAAAATCAAAATGGCCATACGTTAAGCCATTCTATCTTATTCTAAACCTCGCGATAGGCGGTGCCTGGGGTAGCGGAGAAGGAATCGATGATAGTGTATTTCCTCAAACAATGGAAATTGATTATGTAAGAATCTATCAAAAAAAATAAAGTATTAAAATTTACCTACTGCTTAAATTACTTCCAAAAAAATCATTCGATGAACCTAAAATATAGTGTCTTTGTATCTTTAATTGTTGCCTTAGGTGGTTTCCTTATGGGTTTCGATGCATCTGTAATATCAGGTGTTGTGAAGTTTATCGAACCGCAATTTAATTTAACGAAAATTCAATTAGGATGGGCAGTTAGCTGCTTAACTCTTACCGCAACCCTGGCAATGTTATTGGCTGGACCATTGAGTGATAAATTCGGAAGAAGAACCATTTTAAAATACGCAGCTGCACTTTATTTTATATCCGCTATTGGATCGGCAATTGCACCAAGTTTTTGGTTTTTGGTCATAGCAAGAATGATTGGTGGATTTGGTGTTGGTGCATCCTTGATTATCGCACCAATTTACATTGCTGAAATTTCCCCAGCCAAATTAAGAGGCACCATGGTTTCTTTTAACCAGCTGAATATTGTTTTAGGTATTTCCATTGCATTTTTCACCAATTATTTGATTTTGCAGCTGGGAAAATCAAACGCTGAATGGATCAATTTATTACAGTTTAAAGCATACAATTGGCGATGGATGCTTGGCTTAGAAGCCATTCCGGCAATACTTTACTTTATTCTTTTGTTTTTTGTGCCGCGCAGTCCGCGTTGGCTGGCAATGAATGGAATGGATGATGAGGCTCTTGAGGTAATGAGTAAATCATTAGGTAATGATGAGGCAAAACTTCAGTTAAAATCTATCTCTCAAAGTATAAATTCATCTCAAAAGGATGAAAAGATTTCAATTAAAGAATTATTCAAACCCTCTTTAAAATTGGTTCTTATTATTGGAGTTGTAATTGCAATTACTCAGCAAATAACGGGAATCAATTCTGTATTTTTTTATGCACCAATGATTTTTGAACAAACAGGTATCGGCACCGATGCTTCATTTTCTCAAGCAATATTAGTTGGTGTAATAAATTTAGTATTTACTCTCTTCGCCATTTGGTTAGTCGATCGAATTGGCAGAAAGCCTCTTCTAATTTTTGGCTTAACAGGAATAGCCATCTCAATGTTTATTCTCTCAACAGGATTTGGAAGAGCCACTTACCGGTTAAGTGAAAAAAGCATTCAGGAATGCATAGCATTTGCAAATACGAATGACTTGGAAGCAATGAAAAATATAGTCTTCCAAAGTGATTTAGAATTTAATAAAGCATTGGAAAATTCAATAGGGTCAAAAGCATTTAAAGAACACCAATCAGATTTCATTTCGAAAGCAATTAGTATTAATCCATGGATGGTTTTGGTTGGTATTCTTGGTTTTGTAGCATCTTTTGCAATTTCCATTGGACCCGTTATGTGGGTTTTGTTTTCAGAACTTTTTCCGAATCAAATTCGGGGTTTAGCAATATCATTTGTTGGTTTAATTAATTCAGGAATTAGTTTTCTGGTTCAACTGGTTTTCCCTTGGGAACAGTTGAATTTTGGTAACGCAACAACATTTTTAATATATGGAATTTTTGGAGCATTAGGACTTGTGTTTGTCATTTTCATG
>Ga0070729_10002031_pt1 | contig 27662 bp, 22 predicted proteins | sample tdDd472_FD_66725 | JGI IMG/M metagenome (GOLD analysis project Ga0070729, IMG submission 66725) | Marine sediment microbial communities from the Atlantic coast under amendment with organic carbon and nitrate - tdDd47.2 | ecosystem: Environmental > Aquatic > Marine > Coastal > Sediment | place...
AATCCTGTAAGTGCTGGTATTTATATCTATCAAATGACTACAAATACTGGATTTTCACAATCTGAAAAAATGATATTAGTTAAGTAGTCACACATTATATAGTTTTAATAAAGCCCAAGAATCAAACTTGGGCTTTATTTTTTTAACCCAATTCAGATAATTACATAAAATACTATTATTACTATTTACGAAATTTATTTTACCAACCTTATCAAAAAATGATATTATTTAAAGAATAGAATGATATATTAAGTTAATTAATTAAGCGAAACACTATTATATTACAACTTTATAAAAATTTTATTTGATTCTCAATATTCTATTAATATATTTCACCCGGTACATAAAACATCTTGTTTTATTAAAGTGGGAGCAGAAATAGATGAATAATAAGATTTTGTGGGTAATACTTATCCTACCCGTATATATATATGCGAATGGACTATTTTTTAACGGTTTAAATAGTTATGTAGATATAACATCAGTATTTCACAATACTGATACTGACTATACAATTGATCTTTGGTTCAAACCTAATAATATCAATGGAACATACACCATTTTTAGTGCAAATCTGAATAATAACCGATTGTGTATTGGGATGAAAGATGGAAAATTAAAAGTGGATGTATTTGATCAATTTGAAAACACTATATCCAATTTTGATCATGCAAGTCAACCAATAGTTAATAAATCGAATAATTGGCACCACCTGGCAGTTGTTTTTTGTTATAGTGAAAAAAATAACCACTCATTTACACAAAGAGTATTTTTAGATGGTTCTATTGCATTTGATCCAACAAAATTTGAAGTATCAAATAACGATAATATAAATTATGATTTGAGTCCAGTAATTATAGGATCAGTTTCTCCAAATACAGGTCCATTTTACTCTGGTGGAATAGATGAAATACGAGTATGGAAAAAATCTCTTACACCACGTATTATAGAAGAATTATCCAGTCGATCTCCTTTAGAAAATATTGCTCCGGACTATCTTGTGCGATTTAATGCAGAGCCGAATACCCTGGACTATGCAAAAGAAGATTCAATTTCATTAATAGATCCATTAGAATATCCAGTCATATTACATGGTGTTAAGACACGATCAACTCCGGATTGCTCATTACCATTAGTAATAAATTCCTTTACCGCTGAGACGAGAAATGATTGTGTTGAAATAGAATGGGAAACAGATTCCGATTTAATAGATGCAAGTTTTAACATCTACAGATCTAAAAATGACATTGACTACGAACTAATAAATTCCACTTCTATTGATTCTCCTGATAATGAGGAAATTAATATATATTCATTAACTGATTTTGAATTAGAAACCTTCACAAAATATTTTTACAAATTGGAGGTAGTATCAGCAACAGGAGAAAAATATCTACTTAATGCAATCAGTCCAATTAATTCTTCTGATCCCAAAACTGCAACAAATTTTCATTTAGGAAGTGCTTATCCAAATCCTTTCAACCCAAGTACAAATATTCGATTTACTATTGCCAAAAATTCCAAAGTCAAAATTAGTGTATTTGATATGAAAGGTAACCTGGTTAATACTTTAGTTGATAGTGATTATACTCCAGGACAATATAACACAATCTGGCATGCCGAAGATTTCAACAATAATCCTGTCAGTACCGGCACATACATCTATCAAATGATTACAAATACTGGTTTTTCTAAATCTGAAAAAATGATTCTTTTGAAATAAAGCGTGGATTAATAAAAAATATATTACTAAGCCCTCCTCTATAATCTACAAATAATTATCCCAAAAATAATAAAACCTTTGACACTTAATGGAACATTTTATACATTATTCCTAGTAAAGTAGTAGGAATTAACCTACAAGGAGTAATTATGAAAAAATTGATATACATGTTGATTATTTTTTCTGTAATATATACAACTTCCATTTATAGTCAAGATTTGGTAATTACAGAAGTATTCGCAAAACTACATCCAAATGACTCAGCTCAATCAGATGCAAATGCTGATGGTTTATGGGGAAATGGCAATCCTGATTATCGTCTAGAAGATGAATTTATTGAGTTGATCAATAATTCATCAAGTATTTTAGATATTTCCGGATTTCAAATATTTGAAGAAGATTTTCCAGGTATTCCAAGACACACTTTCCCAAGTCCAACATTTCTTAATCCTTATCAGATAATAGTTGTATTTGGTGGAGGAACTCCTACAGGAATATTTAATAATGCGATTATTCAACTAAGTACTAGTGGGGACTTTGATTTTGATGACAATGGTGAAATCATTACCATTAAAGATGGATTTGGGAACCTTGTTACATCAGTAAATGCAATTTCACCAACCAATCATGCTTCTGTAACATTATCTCCAGATATTTCGAGTCCTTTTCACCCAAATCATGAAACACTTGCCGAATACATTCCCTATTACGGAGATTATGTATCCTTTTCTCCGGGAGTTTTTATGAATGGAGATCAATCACTTCCAATTGAATTATCAAAATTTGAGGTAGTCTATAAAAATGGTAATGCAATTATTAATTGGACAACAGAATCTGAAATTAATAATTTGGGTTTCAATATTTACAAATCTTTAAATGATGTAAATAATTTCAGAAAAGTTAATCTAGTGTTGATTGATGGAGCAATAAATAGTAGTATTTCAAATAATTATTCGTATACAGATAATAATATTGAGCCGAATAAAATTTACTACTATAAACTTGAAGATGTTTCAACATCAGGAAATACAGAAAAACACTTTACTGTAAAAATTCAAACTGGTGCACTTATATCAACATTATCTGAATATTCTCTGAGTCCAGCATATCCTAATCCATTTAATCCTGAAACAACAATTAATTTTAGGATTCCAGAAAATGCAAATGTAAAAATTAATGTTTATGACATGCTGGGAAATCTTGTCAATACACTTACGGATCGAAATTATTCTTCCGGTCAATACCAAGTAAAATGGAATGCTGTGGATTTTAATAATAGTCCAGTTAGTGCTGGTTTTTATATTTATCAATTAACTTCAAACACTGGTTTTTCAAAAACTTTGAGAATGATTTATCTAAAATAATCCCCTCCCCCTCTACATAAAAAAGCCCAAATTAAATATTTGGGCTTTTTTTAAACTTGCACTTTACCTTGTCCAATTAGAAATTTAACAACTATTAAAAATAAGGATGCAAAAATGCCAGAACTTCCTGAAGTGGAAACAATTGTAAGAGGATTACGTGAAAAAATCCTCAATAAAAAGATAATAAAAATTGACGTTAATTATTCAAAAACAATTGATACACATTCTGCTGAAGATTTTAGGTCTATATTATTGAATTCACAAATTATAGATATTACTCGTCGTGCAAAATATATTGTTTTCCATATATTGAATAGTTATTCATTGATCCTTCATTTGAGAATGACCGGAAAAGTATTGATCAAAACAAAAAATGATATTGCAACAAAGCATGATCATATAACTTTTCATCTAGAAAATGGCACACAAATTTTCTACAATGACACTCGGAAGTTTGGACGATTCTACTTGACAAAAGATAAAGAAAAGATACTTGGTAAACTTGGTCCGGAACCACTTGGTAATTCTTTTATCTATGCTGAGTTTTCTAAGAAACTTGCCTCAACCCAAAGGAAAATTAAAGCCGTTCTCCTTGACCAAAGTTTTATCGCAGGCCTTGGAAATATTTACACTGACGAAGCACTTTGGGAAGCAAGAATTCATCCTGAGCAACCTGCAAACAATATTTCACAATCGAAACAAAAGGCACTTTTTGAAGCAATAAAAAATGTCCTAATAAAAGGTATTGAGAACCGAGGAACATCTCTTGGTGATGGTCAAGGGAATTATGCATCATCAGGTAACAATAGAGGTAACAATCAAAACACATTAAATGTATTTGCCAAAACCGGAAAACCCTGTCCAAATTGTGAAAATATTATCCAAAAGATTGTTGTTACTCAGCGTGGAACACATTTTTGCCCAATGTGTCAAAAACTGAAAAAATAATTATATAGGAAGTCTGATAAAAAAACTAGTTCCCTTTCCCACTTCACTCTCAACAGAAATTGATCCTTTGTGGTTCTCGACAATCTGCTTCACCAACGCAAGTCCGAGTCCGGTTCCTTTACGTTTTGTAGTGAAATAAGGTTCGAAGATTTGATCCAGATTTTCCGGATCAATTCCTTTTCCAAAATCTGTAATTGTAATTAAGAAGAATTCCTTTTCCCTCACCAAGCCAACATTAATTTTATCACTGGGTTTTGTTGCATGAATCGCATTTTGCAATACGTTGCTTACAATCTGTTTGACTTGTTGTTTATCAGCAGATATTTGATTTTCCAGATCATCACAATTGAAAATAATATCACTCTCCTCTTGGTAAGGCAGAATAATATCCTGTAATTGTTGGGAAATATCAAAAAATTCTGGTTCAGGTTCTGGAATAGCAGCAAACCCTCGAAATCGATTGACAAGTTTATGTAAATTATCAACCTCTTCCGTAATTATCTTTGTAGAATCATTAAAAACTTCATCGAAGTTGTCTGCACCCTGCAAATACTTCATTTCAAGTCGTTCCAGGGAAAGTTTGATTGGCGTAAGTGGATTTTTTATTTCATGAGCCATTGCTCGAGCGATTTCCCGCCATATCATCTTCTTTTCGGCCTCTATCAGCAGTCTGCGGTTTTCTTCTATCTCTGATGCCATAGTATTAAACGAAACCAATAATTCATTCAATGGTGACATTGGATTTTCCTTCACTCGAATTTGAAACTGCCCTTTTCCAAGTTCTTCGTTGGCTTTTTGCAATCTTTTCAACGGCCGTGCAATCATAGAGAAGGACAATATAAAAATCAGGAGTCCGAATATTATGGCGAATCCGATGATATAATAAGAATATATATAAAATTCTTCACGAAAAAACTCTTTCCGTAATTGCTGGTCTTTCAATATCATAACTGAATTTTCGATTTCCTTTTCAAAATTAGCCTGCAATGAATCAGGAAGAACTTTTTGATAAGTTTCATAGGTCTTTAGTAAGCCGGATTCTAATTCTACTTCACTTGTTGAACTGAGGTAATCTTCTAAACTTTCCAGGTAATATGTCCGTGTAAAAAATACAGAAAACAACAATAGCAGGATGAAAACTGCTAAAATTTGGATTTGAAATGACGGTATTATTTTTTTCATATTTCTAAAAAATAAAAATAGTATTATCAAATTTATCAGTGATTGCTGTTGGTGGCTTATTGTTCCAGAAAAGCATCAGATCCAGACTCTTGCCACCGATCTCCAACTCTGTTTCCAGACGTGCGGTAACCTTGATAAAATATTTATCTCTATCGGGAAAATCTTTTGATGTAAAAACTGACTGTTCGACAATAGTCAAAAAATCCTGCCACATTAAAGAACTATCTGCATGAATTTTTCTCAAATCAGTTCTATTATTTGTTACTTCATACTGTTTTTTTAAAACATCATAGTTTACAATTTTAACAATATTTTTCTTTTTAACAGATTCTTTTTCATTAGAAGTTTTATAACATTCTGATGTTATTTTGAGTCTAACTGCACGTCCGGATTTAATAATATCATCAATCCTTGGATTCAGTTCATTTTGGATTTGCGCTGAGATAAAAATCTGATTATCAGCGACATTGAATTCAAATTGGGAAAAAGCAACATCGCTTCCATCAATTCCCGGAATCACACCAAGTGCACCTGCACTTAATGAAATTATCAATTTGATCAGACCTCCAAAAAAATTTTCAAACATTTATCTCTCTAATGTGTTTTAATGCTTCCTTCAATAATAATCATAAAATTCGATAAAATCATCGAATAAATAAAAAGAAAAACCCAAAGCGGGAACTTTGAGTTTTTCTTGATAAGGGAATGAGGTTTTAGTTTATTTTAGTCAAAAAATAGCCAAGGTCCGATGGTAAACATATAACCATCAATCTTTGTATCAGGTGAATTTTCTATATCATATGCTTTGAATTCTTTATCATCAGTTTTCCAACCACCATGTCTTTGAAAACCAAACATGTAGGACGCACCGCAATGAATTCCAAATGAACTATTAAATCTATAGATTAACTCAAAACTTGGTGTTACAGTATAATATTTTCTTTCGAGAGTTAATTGATTGATTTGCTGATCGTTAAAATCATCCGCAATGTCATCCCAATAGGTTTTACCATTATTTCTCGCTAATGTAACTTCTGATGTCCAGAAACCAGCTTTGACTTTTGGTTGTAGGATAATGGAATTGAAAACCGGTATACGTCTACCAATCTCTGCACCAAAAAACTTAGTCTTGAGGTTCATGGATTCTTCAATTCCTGTTGCTCTGTCTTTTCTTGATTTTGATTCAGTGTTACCAACACTAAAATATGCACCACCAATGGTCTGCGATCCAAATCCACCATCAAAAGGAGCAAAGTTAATGGAATGCAAAAGGATTCCAGGGTAGTTATCACCACCAAGTTCCAGATCTTCACCAAAAGAACTAAAACCATATTGAGCTGCAAGTGCATTCAAGTCTTCCCAATTTGGTGAATACCAGAAAGGTTCCCAATTGATACCACCGGAACCACTATGAGCACTGAACATTTTAAATGAGGTATCTTCTACTCGTAGATCAGGTTTATTACCTGTATAATCACTTTTTATTGATGTTCTTTTTTCCCTTTTAACTTCACCACCTAATTCAATAGTAGATTTGTAGTGTTTTCCATCACGGAAAAGGACAACTTCTAGTTCATCACCGGCACTTTTGGATTTGATTAGACGACGGAGATGATCATTGTATAAAACTTTTTGTCCATCAAAACTTGTAACAATATCGCCACTTTGGATTCCGGCTTTATCAGCGGCACTTTCTCTTGTTACCCAACCGATTAGTGCACCATATTTTTCTTTCCAGCCTTTTCTTTCAGCACTGGCAAATGTTAAATCATTATTGAGTACAACTCCCAGGACAGCCTTGTTAACTCTACTTGCCAATTTGAGTGTATCAGGTTCAAGATTTTCAATCACTTCAGGCTTTTCAATTTCCTGCATTACTTTTGTGGTATCCATTGCATTAATCATTACAAAAGTGAATAAGATAAAAACTGCTATATATTTTATATTTTTCATGATTTTTTCCCTTCCTTTTTATTAGAAACCTATCCAGGGTGAAAGTGTGAATGTAAATCCCTGGAACAATGACTCTTCAGGTGCACCAGCGATTGTATATTCACTATCAAGTGTCTTCTCTCGCCAATTTTTTCCAGAAAAACCAAGCATATAACCTGCTTCCATTCTCAACCAAACTGGACCAAAAAGTTTATACATTCCTGCAACATGTGGTTCAAATAAAAACTCTTTCTTTTTCAATTTCATGTAATCATTATTGGAATTTCCATTTTCATCCCATATTTGGTTCCAGTCAAAATTTCCATTCCTCTGTTGTAATGTTATCACGCTTTTTCCACTACCAATCATGCAGCCTGCTGATAATATTACTTTTTTGTTTGGACGATACCGTTTATCCAGAGTAATGCCCCACAGATTTTGTTCAAATTTCATTTTTCGATGAATAGCATCCATTGTAGTCGGATGTGTTAGTTTTGTACTACCGTCTGTATCAGCACCCGAGAATACCATTCCGAGAAACATTTTGTTACCTACATAAAATTTGAATCCGAACTCATTATACCAAAGTGGATCAATTTCTTTGCTTTCAAAACTCAAATCTGATAATAGATCATTTGCATCAGAATAATCACTCATGATGAAACTTGGACTCCAATAAAATCCTAAAATACCAACGCCATATTTTTTACGAATTTTGCGTGGTTCATTATTAACTGTTAATGAAAGTTCATAGTCTGAAAAAATTTCATCAAAATGGAGAATTGTTTTATGGATTTCACCATCACGATAATATTTAACCGGCATTTTGTCCTTTGTCACAATATTATCAATCAAATCTCTCAATTCATATTTTCCTTCAATAGTATCCTGCCCGAATGTCATCAAAATATCATCAACTTTGAGACCTGCTTCTTCTGCTGGACTATCATCATAGATTTTATAAATTTTTACACCATATTTATAGTTATAATGCAATTCATTGAGATCCTGAAAATCCAAATTTTCAAATTTGAAACCAATTTCCTGTTCAGTATTGTATTTTAAACCAATCTTTATACCCAATTCGTCCAACTCATCTGTGGAAGATTTTAATTCATCAAGGATTTCTTCCTTAAGATTTTGCTTTTTCTTATCATTGATAGAATCCATTCCATAACTTTTACTGACGAATAATAGAGTCATTAAAATTAAACCATAGATAATCATCAATAGAATAGTTTGGTTTTTAGTTTTTGTCATTTTTATACTCCTTAGTTTACTATCTTGTTTTGGGCTTTACTTTGACAATATTGATGCCATTGCAGATTTTGAGAGATTTCTCGTCGACAACAATCATTTCAATATGCTTTACTACAAATATTTTTCATATACATTTAATATATCATCATATCAAAATGATATACAATAAGACTGTATCACGGACTTCTAGCCCCTATATTGAATCTATTTTTTCAAAAAATTACGGACAAGATGTCCGTGTTACATTGATTGCCTTACACATTTATATTTCCGGAAGAATATTTTTATCGTCGTGAAAAATAATTTTGTAACCCTTTTTAATTGAACCCATCTTAAGTACAATAAAAATTTGAAAATTGAAATTAATACAACATTTTAGGAGAAGCAAAATGGCTACACATTTGACAAAAGAAACTTTTAAGAGCAAAGTTTTTGATTATGAAACTGAAAAAGATTGGAATTTTAAAGGTGAAAATCCTGCAGTAATAGATTTTTATGCTGACTGGTGTCAACCCTGTAAAATGGTTGCTCCAATTCTTGAAGAACTTTCTGATGAATACAAAGGAAAAGTTGACATTTACAAAGTAAATACAGAACAAGAACAAGAGTTAGCAGCAGCATTTGGAATTCAAAGTATCCCCTCTTTACTTTTTGTTCCAAAAGACGGAAAACCCCAAATGGCCCGCGGTGCTTTACCAAAAAAACAATTTGTACAAGCATTTACAGACATATTTGGAGTTTAATTAAACGATCTCCCTTCACCAATGATGAGAAAAAGGCAGGTTCCCCACCTGCCTTTTCTGTTTTATATACAGTAAAACCATTCAAATGACATATTAAATATTCTTCACAAAAACACTGAAAATCAAGATATTATAAGCAAAGTAATCAAATTATAATTTGGTGTAATATAAGATCCAGGCTACTGCAACGCAGACTTTCAGTCTGTATTAATTAATTTTTATTAAGATATAATCGTCATGGGTTAGAAGTCATTCCTAAAATCCCCCAAAAAAAACTATCAGGCTTAGGAAAACAAACATTTCTCAAGAAAATGCACAACTTTGAAGATCCATTTTCGACATTCTAATAGTAAAAATTTGTACTTATAGGATAGTTGACAACCAAAATAGAAAGCACTGTACATTAGTTTAATTGAATAATAAAAAACCGCTGAACAAAATTAATTATTCAACGGTTAATAATCACTAAACCAGAAAGTTTAATTATTTTTTTGTATGTAATCTATAGCACTGAGTGCTGCAATTGTTCCATCAGAAACTGCGGTTGTAATTTGACGATATTTCTTCTTTCGAATATCACCGGCAGCAAATACTCCAGGAATGTTTGTTTGCATATCTTCATCAGTGATTATTTCGCCGTATTCTGATAAATCCACTAATCCTTTTAGTTTTTCAGAATTTGGTAAATAACCAATATAAATAAAAACACCATCTGTGGGAACAGTTTCAGTTTCCCCAGTCTTTTTATTTACGAGGTTAACCACTTCCACTTTTTCATTGCCTATAAATTCTGTGATTTCCGATTCCATGATAAAAGATATCTTCTCATTTTTTTCTGCTTCAACAATGGCATGTTTATGAGCCTGGAAATTATCAAACTGGTGAACAATTTTCACAGAATTCACCCACTTTGTCAGTGATACAGCTTCTTCCAAAGCAGAATTTCCACCGCCAACAACAATGATATCTTTGCCAGCATAAAAATCACCATCACATGTTGCACAGTAGGAGATTCCCAAACCTTTAAAATTATCTTCTGATGGCAATCCTAATTTTCGTGGCTTTCCACCAGAAGCAATGATTACTGTATCCGCAGTAAAAACTTCATCATCATCGATTTCTATCAACTTCTTATGTGACTTCAAATCCAATTTTGTAATTTCCACATTGGATTTGATATCACAACCAAATTCCTTAGCCTGTTCCTTCATAATCTGGGATAATTGATATCCACCGGTTTCTTTCACTCCGGGATAATTGGCAACAGCATGAGTCAAAACCATTTGCCCTCCAACAGTGCCTTCATTGATGATCAGAGTTTTGACCTTTGCCCTGGAAAGATAAATCCCTGCAGTCAAACCTGCAGAACCACCTCCCAGAACAATAGCATCATAATGAATTGCTGACATGATTATTCCTTTACTAAAAATGTATCAAGATTTTCTTTTACCTGTTTTTTAGATTGGATGCTGGAAGTTGCTTTGACGGCTTCACCATTCTTGAAGTAAAATGTAAATGGCAATCCCATAAAATTTCTTGATAATTCATGGTTTCTCAAAACTTGTGCATGTGGTGAGTCAAAGGCAAAATCGTAGAAAGCAACATTTTCATATTTCTCTTCCAAACCTTCCATCACGTCGTAAACTGGAAGACACATTGGACCCATTCTACCACAACAGATCATTACGTTTTCATTGTTATTGATGACTTCTTGAAATTGTTCTTCAGATTCGATGTGTTTTAAATTTGTTCCTAGTAACATGTTGTACTCCTAATTTTAATTATTTCAATTTTTTCGATAGTTATGATTAAATAATTTGAATTAGGTTACTAAGGAATTCAAGTTAGTGTAAAAATATTTAAATTTAATGAATTTTAAAAGTTATAACTCCACCAAAGTTATTCCCTTGTTGCCTCGATTGAAGTCTTCATCATTTTTTATTTCAGGGATTCTTCGGAGCAATTGCTTGCATTTGTTGGTAGAAAAATCTTCGCCAAAGATCACATTGCTGATGAGCCCTATGTTTTTCATCTTAAATAATTCTTCTCGTAGTTCAATGCGAATTTTGCCACCTTTACCACTACTACCATAACCATGTACAAGTTTAAGAACACTTATTCCTTTTGTCCGGGCAGAATTTATTTTCAATTTTGAAATCCGAATCGCTTCAGAAACTGTTGGCAGGTCAATTTTAATATTTACTTTTTGGATTGATTTGGCTTTTGATGTTGGTATCTTTCCTGGTTGAGAATGGCCACAATATGGACAATTGCTTGTATTTATTTCATTTCCACACCGTTGACAAGTTCGCATTCACTAATTTCCTATTTCCACCAGTTTAACCAATTTAATGATTTTCTATTCCACTAGTCCACTGACTTTTTCTTTCACAAAATTTCGTAGTTCAACTGTAGACATTGACTCCATTTCATCTAGAGATATAATATCTCCAAACTTTACTTTCACAACGCCAGGTTCAACCATCCAGGTATTTTTACTTTTTACTGAAAATAAGCCGGAAAGGCCCATTGGAACTATTGGGATATTAGCTTCTTTTGCCATAAAGAAAGGTAATTTTGTAAATTCTCCAAGTTCCCCCGTCAATGTTCGATGTCCTTCAGGAAAAAGTGTGATCGATGTTCCAGACTTTAAATTACTAAAAGCAACTTTAATGGTTTTGATGGAGGAATGTATATTTTTACGTGAAATTGGGATATTTCCCGCTTTCCGAACCAACATTCCATAAACAGGAATTTTGAAGTTTTCTTCGGCTTCAACAGCACGCATAATATTCGGTATATATCCAGCAAGCACCGGCATATCAAATAAACTCACATGGTTTGGCATAAAGATGTAGGACTGATTTTTATCCAATTTCTCTGCACCTTCTACTTCCACTTTGATAAACATGATTTTCAATAAAAATCTGAATCCTGCTTTTACCCAGGAATCATAAGTTTCAGGTTTAAAAATAATCGCACAAATTATAGTAAATAAAGCAAGTGGAAGAAAAAATAATCCACCAATAGTCCAGAGCAATATTGATTTCAATTGTTTCATTTCCAGAAAACCTCTATATCTTGTTTAAGACATTCTACATCAATGGGTGTAATTCCTAATAACTCTCCATCAGGTGTCAGGACTTTTGGCTCACTTGTAATTACTTTGACTTTTGAAGCTTTCCAGGTTTCGACTTCTTCGAGATGAATATGTTCTCCTGTAAAGACTGTGGGTAAAGCTTTCAGTAATTTTCGTCGAGTCATATTCTTTAACACAGTGACATCAAGTAAACCATCATTGATCTCAGCAGTTGGAGCCATGAGAAAATTGGATGTGTAACGTGTATTAGATATTTCAGTAAAAAGTGCATCCATTACATGCATTTCACCATCGATTTCGATTTCAAGTCTATGGGGATTTTTGAAAATTATCTGCCAAAGTACACCAAGTGTATAAGAAAAATTTCCAAGAATTTTTAATTTGCGTGCAGTTCCTGTCACATCAGCAACAAAACCCAGCCCAAGAATATTGAGAAAATAATATTCTTGTCCGTGAGTTGTGAATTTACCCACATCAATTTTCTTTGTTTCTCCTGATGCCAGTATATCAATAGCTTTGTCATAACTTAGTTCATCAAGGTTGAGGTCGCGAGCAAAAGCATTTCCTGTTCCAACTGGAATCACAGCGATTGGAATTCGCTTCTCTGATTTATTTTTATAATAACCATTGATCACTTCGAATAAAGTGCCATCACCACCAGCAGCAGCCAAGGCATCATACTGGCTAAAGTCCGCTTCGCTGACAATTTGTGTAGCATGCTCCGGATAATCAGTTAATTGAATATCAAATTCAATTCCACTATCCTGTAGTTTCTTTTGGACTTTTGGTAAAATTTTAGACGCATTGTCATGTCCCGCATGGGGATTGTAAATCAATAAAAGTTTCATATTTCCTCCAACCCGTGTTATAAATGTGCACAGAAGGATATTAATATTGTTGATTACATTTTCAAATGATTTTTTGTAATTTATATACATGAAGAGACGTCAATTCATAGAAAAAGCAATAGCCATCACAAGTTCTACTTCTTTTCTATTTGCAGGAAATAGTTGGAAGAAAGAAGCACTTTTTTATAACAAACTGGAAGATAAAAAGGTACAATGCCAACTCTGCCCAAACAATTGTGTCATCAAAAATAACAAAAGAGGTATTTGCAAAGTCCGCGAAAATGAAGATGGATTTTTGTACACAATCGTCTATGGGCGACTTTGTTCGATGAATATTGATCCTGTGGAGAAAAAGCCAATGTATCATCTTTTGCCAGGTGAAAAAGCACTTTCCATAGCAACAGCCGGATGCAATGTCCATTGTAAGTTCTGTCAAAACTGGACAATATCACAAAGCAAACCCGAAGATATACAAGGACAATTTTACTCTCCAAACTCCATAATCCAAATTGCAAAAAAATATAAGACACCAATAATTGCTTTTACCTATAGCGAACCAGTAGTTTTTTATGAATACATGTTGGATGTTGCCAAATTAGCCAAAGAAGCAGGTATCAAAACAGTAATGATTTCCAACGGGTATATCAATGAAAAACCTTTACAGGAATTGTGCAAATACATCACCGCTATCAAAGTAGATTTCAAAGGATATTCTGAAGATTTTTATCGAAAAATTGTAAGGGGAAAATTGCAACCAGTTCTTGATACTATGAAAACTATCCAAAAGGAAAATATCTGGTTGGAAATTGTCAATCTTGTGATTCCTACTCACAATGATTCATCAGAAGAAATCACAGGATTATGTAATTGGATCGTTGAAAATCTAGGAACTAATGTGCCGCTTCATTTCTCAAGATTCCATCCGCAATATCGAATGCAAAATCTGCCTCCAACGTCAATTCAAACTCTCATGGATTGCTACAAAATCGCAAAATCTTCTGGGATAAACTACATTTACCTTGGAAATATTCCTCAACAGGAAACCGATGATACTTTTTGCCCAAATTGCAAAACTCTGTTGATCAAACGAAAAGGTTTTGTCTCATATATTGAAAATATACTCGATGGAAAATGTAGCAAATGTGGTGAAAAAATTCCCGGGATTTGGAATATTTAGTATAAAGACTGATAATTATTTGGTGCTAACTCAGCGTTGAGATTTTCACTTACTCGAATTCTCAACCATATACTCCAACATCACCAATCGCAGGACATCATAATCGACATTTCCTTCTAAATCATCAAAAACAGGCTTCAAATACTGAGTCCCAACTTTCTCAAAGGAAGCAAAAATTTTCTTCTTCAAATCCTGATCTTCAATGAATACTTTCTGCACCTTATCAGACAGTTGATTTCCTTCAATAATAAATTTATACAGATGGGCAGTGACTGTTTTTTCCTGCACTTTCAATTCTCTGCAAATATCATCCACAGTTGCTCCATTATTGAACATTTCCCCCACTTCCAGATGTTTTTTCTTCTTTCCCGATTTTTTAGGTAATGCATATCGTTTTACTTCCTGGATATTTTTCTCAGCACAATAATCAGCAATAAAATTTATGAAAATTTCACCATATTTTTCATATTTGAACTCACCAATACCATGAATTTTTAGAAAATTATCTTTGGATTGTGGATAGAACTTAGCCATTTCAGAAACTGATTTATCAGAGAAAACAATATAAGGCGGTACACCTGCCTCATCAGCAATCACTTTTCGCTTCCGACGTAAAATATCAAATAATTCAGAATTATAATCAAAGGATTCACTTTTTCGACGCTTTTCTTCAAATACTAATTTTCCGAAAAATTGCTCTTCATTTTTAAGCAATTTCCAGGAATTCTCATTCAGTTGCAAACTGCCATAGGTTTCATCTCGGAAAAGATAATTGCTTCTCACTAGTTGCCGGGAAATATATAGCCATTGTTTCTTTGAAATATCAGAACCAATTCCATAAGTACTTATTGTATCATGATGAAACTGAGTGACTTTCTTGTCCTTTGAACCTCTTAATACATTGATGATATGATTTGCACCAAACCGTTCATCTGTGCGTTTTATACAGGATAAAAATTTTTGGGCTTGAACCGTCAAATCCGTTAGGTCTTTGCTCTCTTCCATACAATTGTCACACTTGCCACAATTATCCTGGGAATACTCTTCTCCAAAATATTCCAGAATGGATTTACGGCGGCAACCATGGGTTTCACAAAACTCCAGTATCGCTTCCAAATGATTATAAGCGATTTTTTGCTGTTGTTCCTCTTTTTCACCAATGAAATATTTGATTTTTCCAACATCGCCATAACTATAAAACAACAGACAATGAGAATCCAATCCATCACGTCCAGCACGCCCAATTTGCTGATAATAGGTCTCAACATCTTTGGGAAGATCATTATGAATGACCCACCGGATATTGGGTTTATTGATTCCCATTCCAAAAGCAACAGTTGCCACAACAATCTGAACATCATCCCGAATGAAGAGTTCTTGATTATTCTTACGGTCATGATCACTAAGCCCAGCATGATACGGTTTTACAGACAAACCTTCTCCAGCCAGAAATTCAGCCAGATTATCAACCTGCTTCCTGGAAAAGCAATAGACCAATCCCGATTCATTGGGAAATTGCTTAATAAAATCCATCATTTCTTTTAACTGGTTGGATTTTTCACGCACTTCGAGAAATAAATTTTTACGATCAAAACTGGATATGAATTCATGATGATTACGAAGTTTTAAATTTACAGCAATATCATTTTGTACAACTGGAGTTGCTGTAGCAGTTGCTCCTACAATTACGGCCTCAGGAAATTCTTGGGTCAGAGCAGCAATTTTTCGATATTCAGGTCGAAAATCGTGTCCCCATTCCGAAATACAATGAGCTTCATCTACAGCAAAACAATCTACTTTAATACTTTTCAACAGATTAACAGTTCTATCCATAACCAAAGTTTCCGGAGCAACATAAAGTAGTTTGATTTCGCCGGTGCGGATAGAATCCATGATATTATTGTATTCATTGAAATCCAATGTACTGTTAAGAAATGAAGCCTTGATTCCCACATCCAGCAATTGCTCAACCTGATCTTTCATAAGGGAGATCAAAGGTGAAATTACAACTGTAATCCCTTCAAAAATCAAAGCAGGAATCTGAAAACAAATGGATTTTCCACCACCAGTTGGCATTATTATCACTGTATCATTTTTTGAGATTATACTATTGATAATTGCTTCCTGGTCACCACGAAATTCCGAATAACCGAAAACTTTATTTAATATTTCTTTGGGCTGCATTACCGTGTCCTTTTTACATTGAATATCGAAGATGAAATATAAACAATTGGGAAAATTGAGAGAAGTAAAATATTCCTCTTTGCTTTCGTAAAATTCAAACCTTAAATTTTTCATACCGGAGATAAAATTTATGAAAAAAATTATCATTATATTATTCTTAATTGTATTACTTTTTTCGCAAACCAGAAAACCTGAAGTTGCCGGACAATTTTACACTGCCGACGCAAAAAAACTCAAAGCAACAATACAGTTTTATCTGGATCAGGAAAAAGTTCAATCCAGTGAAAAACCAATTGGAATCATTGCACCACATGCTGGATATGTTTATAGTGGACATGTTGCATCTGCAGCCTATAAACAAATTCAGAATCATCAGTTTGATGCAATTGTAGTTTTATCCCCATCACATCGGATTGGATTTGATTATATATCAATTTATAATGGTGATTTCTATGAGACACCGCTGGGTAAAATTCCTGTTGATAAATCTCTTGCGAAAAGTCTTGTTACAGAGGATAATGATATCATGTTCTCAGACATCGGTCATCTGAAGAAGGATGTTTTTACAATGGGAGAACATGCTCTTGAAATACAATTACCTTTTATTCAGATGGTTCAAAAAAATGTAAAAATCATCCCTATTGTAATCGGAACTCAAAGTTATCAGAAAATTGAATTACTGGGTAAAAGGCTTATGAAATTACGAAATAATCACAACATTCTAATTGTAGCATCCAGCGACTTATCACATTTTCACGATTATGAAGCCTGTAAACAAATCGATAAAAAATTGATTAATGCTGTGAAAACCAATGAGCCAAAATCCTTTTACAAAAACCTTAATAAAAACAAATACGAAGCCTGTGGCGGATCCTGCATCACTGCTTTGATGATTGCTACCGGTGAAATAAGTGAAATAAAAATATTAAAATATGCAAATAGTGGTGATATTCAAGGTGGTGACAAAAATAGTGTAGTTGGATATTTGTCTGCTGCTTTTTACGAAGGAAAGGAAAAGGAAATGAGCGAAAACTTATTGACTATAGATGAACAAAAAATGATACTGAAACTGGCTGAAGAATCAGTCAAATATTATGTCAACGGACTGGAAGCCAAAGTCCCGGAAAATATTCCACCAATCGCAAAAGAAAAACGTGGCGCCTTCGTGACATTACATAAAAATGATCAACTCCGTGGCTGTATAGGGTATATTTTACCTATCAAACCACTTTATGAAACCATCATAGAAATGGCAGAAGCGGCAGCACTTCGTGATCCAAGATTCAATCCTGTTACTCCAAAAGAACTGGATGATGTCGATGTGGAAGTTTCAGTCTTAACTATACCTCGGGTTATTGAAGATGTAAATGTTATTGAAGTAGGAAAACACGGAATCATCATCAGTCAAGGATATCAACAGGGACTTTTACTTCCTCAAGTTGCAACGGAATATGGCTGGAATCGGGAGACATTTCTCAAACATACATGCAATAAAGCAGGCTTGCCAACTGATGCATGGAAAAACAAAAATACCGAAATCAAAATTTTTTCTGCCCAGGTATTTAATCGGGAAAGTTTGGGAATAGAGAAATAAGAAACATAGCAAAAAAACAAACATTAAAATTGCTTTCTCTGAAAATGAAATGGATCAGAAAAATATTCGCCAATAGTTTAGAATTATAGTCCAAATAAAATACTATCTTTTTCTATGCAACCAGATAGAACAAATATTTTTATATCAGTGGTTTTACTTTTTACCAATCCTTAAGGAAAAATTCAAAATGACATAGCGACCAATTGTATTCCATTCCTGTTCCATTAAGTAATTATTTTCACTAATCCGCCTGAAGCCAATAGTTTTATTTAATAGATCATATGCCTTCAATTCAACTTCAGCTTTCTTTCCTTCCAGAAAATGATAAGATATTCCTGCATTGATAGAAGGTATACTTACCGATTCATCAAAACTTTGAGAATTATATTCTGATACTTTCCCTTCTGCATTAATATCCCAATGTTCATTAGGTGTAAGACTTAGATCGGCGTAATAACTGGTATTAAAATATTGATTATCTTTAGCTATTGAGAACTCTGAATCTGTCAGACTTATTGAACCACCCACTCTTATATGAACAAAATCTTTCTGTCTATTTTCAAAGTTCAAGTCAATTGTATGGGACAGTGAATTCTGTGTATTCTCTTTTTGATTTATAATATTTACACCCTTGTTCCATGATTCACGGGAAGTGGCATTTACCTTGATTCCCAAACGTCTTATTGGCGTTGAAAAATTCACATAAAGTGAAGCATTATAATTTTCAGGCACATTTACCGGTTGAACTAACTTTGTAAAATCCTCATTTATATTCTCTGAAGTACTAATTTTATCTTTTGTATAACCAGCATTGAAATGGGTAAACAATGAGGTAAAGGAAAAACTGTCAAAAAGTGACCAGCCAACTCTGATATTGTGATTATATTCAGGAGAAAGATCAAGATTCCCCTGATAAATTGATGTTCGATTCAGTGTGTTTGCAATTGGAAGTAATTGTGTCAGCCCAGGCATATTTACATTGGAATTGTAACGTATGAAAATGCGTCTACCAGATTGATAATTATTACTATATTCAAAACCAGGTAATAGATATAAATAGTCCTTCTTTTCAACAGATGTATTACTCATTATTTTATCAAATTGGTTCCAATTGGTACCAAATTCAAAATTCATTTGTGATTTTGCGGCACTTCTACGAATAGAAATAGTTGGTTTTACATAAATATCATTGGTTTTGAAATCAGAACTGCTAAAGTTTACCACACTATTATTTAGATCATTTATACCTTGTTTTCTATCGAGGCTTTTCTCTTTAGCTCCGACATTCATACTCAAACTCAAATACCATAATCTTTTTATCTTTTGTATCACAGTTGGTGTTAGTGAGAGATTAAAATTATCTGTAATATTGTCTTGATATTGATCTTCAACAATTAATTCTGCGACATAATAATTTGGAGAGATAAAATTTATCCAATCTAAATTTGATGTACTCTTGTTATATGAAAAAGCAGCTCTGGTTTTAATCTGAGTTTTACCGTCATTCAGTTTGATAATATCAACACTTTTCAAATCGACATCAATTAGATCTGAATTTGTGTTTGTTGAATTATCAAAATTATTGATCAAAGTATCATTTTTTTGATTTGTTATTACCAAATTACTCTCTTCATTATTATAATTTATATCAATATTTCCATCAAAGGTGATTTTATGTTCTTTATTAAAATTATGTCGGATTCCCAAGTTTATTTTGTGAGGTGTATTTCGACCTTCTTTATCTAATATTTGATTTTGTATATAAGAACCATTGCTTAAAAAATTCTCGGTTTGTGTTGTCTGATCCAAATTATTCTTTGTCGTATTAGCCAGATAACTTGCGAAGTAACGATTTGGTTTCTTTGTATTCAATAGAAGATTGATACCACCTGCTCCTGTAGTATTTAATCCTTTTATACCTTCACCACCTTTGCCATGACCTCTTCCAGTAAACCCAAATTTGTTGATATTATTAAAATTACCAAGCAAAGCACTTTGAAATTTTGCTGAAAACCTAAATAACTTTCCCTCAGTATTGTAATGCTCTTCAGTTCCAACACCAATGGTTCCTTTACCAAAATATCCTTCCTTGCTATTTTCATTTAGCAGGAGGTTAATTGTTCTGTCCTGTACACCATCGTTGATTCCTGTAAACTCTGCTTCTTCTGATTTCTTATCAAAGATTTCTACCTTATCAATACTTTTAGCAGGTAGATTTTTTGTAGCAACCTTTGGATCTCTCCCAAAAAATTCTTTGCCGTCTACTAAAATTTTTGTGACATCTTCTCCCAGGGCTTTCATATTACCAGATTGATCAACTTCAACACCTGGGATTTTTTTTAGTAAATCTTCCACAACAGCACCGGTTTTAGTCTTGAAAGCTTTAGCATTAAAAACCACAGTATCCTGTTTGAATTCCATCGGAATATATTCAGCGGTTACTGTCACTTCGTCTGTCAGTGCACCTTTCATGATCTTTGTACCAAAATTTGCACCTTTGTCTAAAGGAATTGTAATCTTATCATAAACTATTTCCTTGGACACATAGGAAAATTGCATTAGGTAATCACCATCATTGATTTTTAGGATTTGGTAATTACCATCCTTATCAGAAATATCATAATATTGCAAAGTGGAGTCAACTGGATTGAGCAGTACTACCTGGGCATTCATCAATGGTTCATATTTTTCATTGACTACCCTTCCACTTATTTTATTTAATGCAAAAAGGTTGGTGGATATTAATATTAAAATTAGTACAAAATAATTTCTGTTGATTTTCATTATCTGTGATGCCTTCCACCCATTCTTCGGTTTTCCATTCTTTTACTTCTTTGTTCTTCCCATTCTTTTATCTTTTCATCCATAATTTTGGAGAACTCTTCTTCACTTACTTTTTTACCCTCTTTAGGCTTTTTCAAGTTACTTTTTTCCGGTTTCACAATTTCTACCGATGTCGCTAAAAACATCGTTTCACCGTTTTTTTCAATTGCCAGAATAGCTCCGGGTAGCCCTGAATATTTACCAGGTCCAATGGATAATGGTATTTCAGAAGTAAACCAGGCTGTGATAATATCGTCATCCTCTTTTAATTCTGCTTGTGTACAAGTATATCCCTGGATTTTTACCATTTTGTTTACAAACTTCCAGGCTTTATTTTCCTCAGGATTAGTGATTCGAAATTTTCTAGTCATGAAATCAATTTGATGCAGTTTTTCATCTTTCTGAATGTTATAATAAACTTTATTTAATTCCGGAAATGGTGGTCTGAAAAAACTCATTCGTCCAAAGACATGCTGTAATCTTGGGTCAACATCAGTACTGGCATTAAGATCCTCTTCAAAAAGAGCATACTTTTCAGAAAAATATAATACATTTCCAGAAGTACTTTGTTTTGGAAGAGAAGCCAGCATTTCTGCTCTTCTTGGATTATCACCTCGTCCTTTAAACATCTCTTCAAAATCATGTTTTGTAATTTTTTGATATTTTATGATGCCATTATTGTTTTCCTGAGCAAATAAATTATTCATCAAAACAACATTAAATAATATAATTACTAATAAACGATACACTTGTTTTTTCATTAAAATTCTCCTCTACAGCATCTAAGACATTATATAACCTAAAAAGTTAAATATATTTTGCTATTATTTTATTTTTTACCTTTTTTATAATTCTTTTTCAGTTTTATTTCTTTGTATTCATTTATTTTATCCATCATTATTTTATTGAATTTTTCTTCACTTACTTTTTTACCATTCTCTGGGATAACTATCAAATTATCATTTTCTGAATTGATTTTAATAGATGCTGCCAGAAATGCTGTTTCTCCATCTATTTCAATTGCCAGTATCAAACCAGGTAGACCAAAAAAGTGGGATGGACCGGATGATATTGAGATTTCGGGTGCAAACCATGCTGAAATTATATTCTCACCTTGTTTGAATTCAGCTCTACTACACTGGTAATTTTGAATTCTTACTTTATCTCTTTTCAGTTTCCAGGGTAATTTCTCAATGGAACTTGTAACAATAAAGTTTCGATTCATGAATTCTACTTTTCGAATTAATTCATCTTCGTTAAAATCAAGATAGTATTCCAAATTTTCATATTGAGGAGCCCTGAAAAAATCTGCTTTATGAAGGGCTTCCTGCAATCTTTCAGACTTTTCATCATCAGATATTGGATCATCTTTAAAAAGAGAAATTCCGTTAGAATAGTACAATACTTTTGTGGATTGGCTTTCAGTTGGAATTGATGCAAGCCATTCCTGTGCTCCCGGATCTTTGAATTGTCCAAAAATTGATTCAAAATCATATTGTTTTGTTTGCTGATATATTACAGTACAACTAGCGATATCCTGTGCAAAAATATTGATAAAATAAATTCCAACTATTATTATGTATTTATGCAATTTCACAACACTCCATTTATATTAATCAAGACCAAAAATTGTCTATAAGACCAAAAATTCTCGTAAATAATATAATTACCAATAATTGATTCAGCATTCAGACCATGATTAAATTCACATTATAACCACAAGATAAATCTCGTTGATACTCTAATTCCAGTAAATCAAATCTTCTGAAATGATGTATTCATTTCTAATTAAATTTAGTTCCTTCAGAAGTCTCTGTTTCTGCAACATTCCAATCATAACCACATCTTACACATTCCCGACTGTGTAAAAAATGTTTAAAAACTTTGCGAGTAAAGTAAGTACGCTTTTCATAATTATGAATTATCTGGGTATCAGTTTCAGTGGTTCCGATGTATTTATTGTAGGTTCCATAACCTTCTTTGTATGTTTCACCTGTAAATGTACGTCCTTTGTCCAAACCGACATTCATTGTATTACACTGTGGGCAGCGATTCAACCGGATATTCCTGTCATAGAAAAACCACCAGATTCGGAATGCAATTACCATGAAAATTAGGGGTACGATCGTACTATCCATCAACAATGCCATCCAGATAAAAAAGAAGTAAGTACCAAATGCATAGATCATAAAATTGATTTTTAAAACAAGACCTTTTTGCAGCGCTCTCCAATTTCCAATCAGCACCATAAAAGGATTCATGATTAATCGAGGAAATGAGAAGAATAATAGAATCAATGGCAGCATAAGTATGAAATAAAATATATCACCAATCATCCTTGCAAACCCGTTTTTGTTACGAAAATTATCCAGCCATTTGAAACTCAGTTTTTTCCCTTTATAAAATCCCAACTTAAGCAAACTAAATGGCTCCATTTTCCGTAAAGTACCAGCTAAAGGTAATCGATCATACAAATGAAGTCGACTGCTTTTGTAATACTCATAATTTGTTACCTTATTATTCTTATCTAATTGCAAAAAGATTCCATAATAGCGTTTCCCATCTTTCACAAAATTATGTTGATCGAAGAAGGCAACTTTTTTGGTCGCTACATTCAAAATGGAACGAGCAGGCCCATATTTTTTTTCTATATCTGAAAGATTCGATCCAACAATATTATTCTTGATATTTTTTTCTGTGGTTGGAAATTCAAAAGTCATACTCAATTCAGGTAAACTATTCTGAAAAGTGGTTTCCAGAAGGTAAAAAGGAAAGTATCCAGTTTGACCTTTTTCAGTCCTTATTTTTGCCATTCTATAGGTGTTATATCGTTTTGTTATTTCCTTACTCAAACTAAGTATTCTTACATTTTGATCTTTATACAATGAATCTATCGGATTTTTCATTTCCATATCGGAAAACAAAGGATAGTCCGTGTCTACAACAACATTTTCCACACCTCGAAGTCTTTGAAGTTCAACAAATCCGCGGTTACCAGATTCTGTCTCCACTTGCAAAGTTTTACTTCCCCATTGTGCTATGGGAATTAATTGTGTGCCAAGAGGTAGCGGAATTGAATATTTTTTGTCACCAGTTTCATAGGCCATTTTATTAAAATATAACAAATTGGTTCTGGATCTAACTACAAAGTCCGCTTTATCATAACTAAATTTTGGTGCTTTGTAATTGTCCCGACTAAAAGCAAAAACCAATATTACAACTGCCAAGACACTGAATGCTAAGGAACGCAAAAATATTCGTGTGTAATTTGGCACCCAGGATTTGGCTTTTTTAACAACCTTTTCTAGTTCTTTCAGACGATTCTTTACAGCCTTATCTTTCGGTCTGAGTTTCTTGATCTCGTTGAATATTTTATTAGAAGCATCTATCTCTTCAATGGTTTTTGGCCAGCGATATTCATGACCATTTTTAACTTCCATTTCAGTCCAATGGTCAAAAATTTCTTCCAGCAAACTCCAAGCTTTTTGATCTTTATCTGATAGAGTAAAGTAATTTTCATTTGATGATTCTTCCTGAGACTTTACTGGCTCCTGGGAAATTACTGTTAATTTTTCACGATTGGTTTGTAATACTTCTTCAAAAAGTTTGATCCTTTCGATAGTATCTTTATCTTTGCTTTCCTGGATTTTTGCCATTTCAACGAAATGCTCTCCATCTTCCAATTCTTCAATATTTATTGGAAAATAAACTTCATCTCCATTTTCATCTTTTTTTGTTCCGGACCAACTTTCAATAGTTTTTGCAAGAAAATAATCTGTTCGTAGGTTATCATATGTTTCATAGGAATCCTGATTAAGTTTCTCTGTATCCAGTTTTTCCAGCATCTCAAAGGCTTTTTCCAGTTTTTCCATTTCAAGATAAGATTCTACTATATTCAGATAAACGTCATAGTCCTCTTCATTAGCAAAAGAAGCGTCAAGATAATCTACAGCAGACTTGTAATCGCCATCATCCATAGCCATTAATCCAAGCATTTGATAAGCATCAGCATTCATCGGATCGATTTCAATGATTTTATAGAAGAACTCTTTTGATTGATTGATCTCACCATTCTGATGTTTCAAATAACCTAATTGAAGAAGAGCGTCAATATTTTCTGCATCTATTTTGAGTAATGTTTCCAATATTTTTTCAGCATCTTCATATTTTTCCAGTTCTATATTAGCCATAGCAGAGAGATACAAAATTTCGGTATCTTCTGGATCTTTTTCTAAAATCTGTTTAAGTATAGGCAATGCTTTTCCATATTCTTCAGCATTGATAAGATCATTGGCTTCTTGTATTAAATCATCTATTGGTAACATTACTTCTCCTCAATTGATACTAACAGGATAATATAAAACATTATTTACTTTTGGTGGTAAGTTTTTGTTGGGAATTTTTATTGAGTATATTTAACATTTTATACAAATAGAAATAACAGGATAAGTATGCAAGACTTCACAAAATCTGTAATTGAAATAATTAAAAATATTCCTAAAGGTAAAGTAACATCTTATGGACAAATTGCATTAATGGCAGGTAATCCAAGGGGAGCAAGACAGGTTTCCAGAATTCTTCATTCTATGACACGAAAACACAATCTTCCCTGGCATCGAGTTATCAACAGCAAAGGTATGATTAGTCTACCGATTGGTGGTGGCTATGAAGAGCAATGCATAATGCTTGAAGATGAAGGTGTGACGTTTGATGAAAAAGGGAGAGTGAATATGAATAAATTTAGTATGACTAAAAGTGATTTAGATGTTATTCAATTGATTGATGAAAATTCCGAGTTTATAAATAAAATTATTGATGTTGAGTATTAAATTAAACCTCCGAGGTAAAAAAACTTCGGAGGTTTAAATATTATTATTCTTCTACTTTTAAAACAACCTGCCCAAACATATCATTTTCCCAAATTTTAATCATTTTACGAAATTCAGCATATTCTGTAGGTTCTACTTTATCTTTTTTCAGACTCAGATATTTATAAATAGAAAGTACATTGTCTTCAACAGACATATTGATTTTCACACTTCCAATTTCTGATTTTGCATATTCTTTCACTTTTGGTGAAACAACTTCAACATTTTCAGGAAGTTTAATTCTGATGACATACTTTTCTGATTGGCAATTATGCAAATCCAAGGTTGTATTGCGTTCTGTCAATGCTGTCACGATATGTGAATGATCATATCCACCAGAAAATTCTGGTAAATCAAGATAGATATATCCATTTTTTGCTTCCAGTGCATTTGATTTCAGATCAACATTAATAGAGGATTTTTTTGCATCCAATGAAGTTATGGTTTCATTTTCAGACTGTAGTTCTCCAATGTCGCTAGCAATTGTCATCCCTGCTTTTCCATTATCTCTAAGTGAATAGTAAGGATTGTATTTTCCACCTATATAGAATGAGCCTTTGCCAGCAATTTTTAACTCTTTGCACATTTTCAGATCAAGTGTCATGATTTGAAAGTTCGCACTTTGGTTAAAGGCTTTAACCTTTTCGATTTTCTTGAGTTTTTTGTTCAGGCGAAATACTGATTTTCCACCTAAATCAGCAACCAGCGAATTGTTGCTGGTATGCACAGGAGAAATAACCTGTTTGTCGCCACCATGCCAACTGGCACAAACAACAACATCATCGAACTGTGTCAATGAAGCCACTGAGTCGCAGGAACTTTCACTTTTGGAAACAAAGGCTAAATGTGATTTCATACCAGCATAGTTTAACATGGATGATAAAAGAACTGCTTTATCTAAGGTTGTTCCGCTGTTTTCACTATAAGTGCTTTTTATATCTTTGATTTTGTATCCTGTGTAATGCGATTCCAGTTTTGCCCATCCTGTATAATTGGCAATATATTCATGAATATTTTTCATCTTTTCAAAAGTATCAGATTCACCTTCGATCAATTCATCCACTTTTTGCTGCATTTCTACAGATAATTCCGGATCTATTGATTCAGCGAAATATTCAAAAAGTTTGTCCCAGTTTTTGTAGGTTGAGAAAACAACTTTTGGCTGGTTTTCATTATAAGCCAATTGGTTTCTTTCCTGTATAACCGAAGCAATATCAGCCATTTTCCATGTATAAACAGTATTTCCTGATTTCTCAGATTTTTCAAAAGGAATGTCGCCATTTTTCGTTTCGAATTGCAGTACCATATCTTTGGGAACAATCACTTCCAGTTTATAGGATTTAATCGGATTGGACTTCGCGAAAACCACTTCACCCATTAATCCAGGATAATATCCAGCCTTTGTGTTAATTGTGTATTCAAAATCAATGGTACAGCCACGTTCCAGACCAGTGTGAGTAACAACCATTTCACGATAACCGGTCAATGATGCATCGCCAACCGCTCCTCTGGGAAGCACTTCGTTGTAACCGTTTGCTGGAGTTGGAACAAGTTTTCCATCCACCATGGTTGTGACGGATTTGTTGATAGTCAACTTCTGGAATTCAGGATTGTAGATGATGAAATCTTCACCAAAATATCGCTGAGTTGCGTTCCATGTATAGAGTTTAATTTTGTTATGATATTTTTCTGTAACTGAACCATCTTTGTTCAATTTGTAGGTTTTATTGATTTCAAGGTATTCAGCATCAAAATCAAAAGCCATCAAGGCTATTACGGATACAAGAAGTATGGAAAGAACTTTAAACGCAGAGGACGCAGAGAATTCGCAGAGATTTTTTGTATATTTTTTCATTTTTGCTTCCTCCTATTTCTCTAGAATTAAAATGTCGTCAGAGACGTCGTTAACAGATTTT